>Ga0334893_1002875_pt1 | contig 11930 bp, 7 predicted proteins | sample GraSluR3_MG_5_FD_207218 | JGI IMG/M metagenome (GOLD analysis project Ga0334893, IMG submission 207218) | Sludge microbial communities from methane-producing bioreactor in Wageningen University, Netherlands - Granular Sludge_09_05-R3 | ecosystem: Engineered > Bioreactor > Anaerobic > Unclassified...
GTGATTACAATATATCAGAAATTCGTTCAGTGCTAGCATCTATGGGGTTCAAACAGAACGATATTGGAAAAAGCTTATCTGTTTTAAGCGGTGGAGAAATTATAAAATTGTTGCTAGCTAAAATGCTTATGGGTAGATATAACATCCTACTAATGGATGAACCCAGCAACTTCCTTGACATACCAAGCTTAGAGGCTTTGGAAATACTAATGAAGGAGTATGCCGGAACTATAGTGTTTATCACCCATGACAAACGCTTACTCGAAAATGTGACTGATGTAATTTATGAAATTAGTGATAAGAGCTTAAAGCAGATTCGATAAACGGACTGAACTATAAGATTTTAGAAAAGTGGCTTTATGAAGAAATGGATTTTAATCCTGCACCAATGACAGGAATTCGAAAAGCGATGAAAGAATTTAAGGAGGTTTTCTAATGAACAAAGTAAATATAAAAGATAGTCAAAATTTTATTACTTCAAAATATCACATAGAAAAAATAATGAATTGCATTAGTTTAGATGAAAAAGATAACATTTTTGAAATAGGTGCAGGCAAAGGTCATTTTACTGTTGAATTGATAATAAAGATGTAATTTTGTAACGGCGCTAGAAATTGATTCTAAATTATGTGAGGTAACTCGTAATAAGCTCTTAAATTACCCTAACTATCAAATAGTAAATGACGATATACTGAAATTTACATTTCCTAGCCACAATCCATATAAAATATTTGGCAGTATACCTTACAACATAAGCACAAATATAATTCGAAAAATTGTTTTTGAAAGTGCGGCCACAGTAAGTTATTTAATAGTGGAATATGGTTTTGCTAAAAGGTTATTAAATACAAACAAATCACTAGCATTGCTGTTAATGGCAGAGGTAGATATTTCTATATTAGCAAAAATTCCTAGGCATTATTTCCATCCAAAACCTAAAGTGGATAGCACATTAATTGTATTAAAAAGAAAGCCAGCAAAAATGGCATTTAAAGAGAGAGAAAAATATAAAACTTTTGTAATGAAATGGGTTAACAAAGAGTATGGAAAACTGTTTACAAAAAATCAATTTAATAAAGCTTTAAAACATGCGAGAATATATGATTTAAACAATATTAGTTTCGATCAATTTTTATCGTTATTTAATAGTTATAAAATATTTAACGGCTAAAAACAATAAATCACTTGTAACTGTAAATGTTTAATTATAGGTAGGATAGCATAGGTTAAGTGCTATTCTGCCTTTTTAAAGTAAGGTATACGTTCTAGAGAGAGACTGGATATGTTCCTGTCTACCGATAGCCCCAAAAACGCAGTAGATATGTTTCCACAAACAATGGTCAAGCTTGGATATGTTCCCCCAAATGACCCTTGATATAAACAGGGCTTGGGACAATGAATTTGATAGCTATCCTATCCTCTTAACACACATAGAGTGCGTGGTAGAAATACAGAAGATAGGGAGATAGGGAAAGACGTAGAAGTGGCTGAATATCAGAGGAAACGGTATGTTGTTATGAAATTTTTTCATGAGGAAAAACACGTGATTTTCAATACGATTGGAAAGGGTAGGAGAAAAAAAGAGATAAAAAAGGGAATTAAGGTTATTATTTCACTAGTTCTTTAGTAATAAACTGATATAAAATAAATGTAAAAGAATGAAGAGATATAGTATCCTAACAAGATATTTTATCTCTTTATTTTTAAGCAAATTAGTTAGTAATAAGATTACTAAAAACATATTGACAATTACTCTTGCAAATGTTATTCTTATTTTAAGCTATTTAAATTGAGATTTAGGAGATGATATTGTGAATAATAAAGTAATGCATTTTAACCATATGATACTTGATATGCTTAGGGGAGAAACACTTAATTATGAGGGATTAGAAGCGTTACTTAGTCTATATTTGATTGGTTATGTTAGGCAGCTAGGACAAGTGGTAAATGTGGATGAGTTCAATAGAACAACGGATTTTAAGGAACTAGAAAAAAAGCTGCTCGATATTTTTGAAGATATAACAATTAAATATCCGATATTAGAAGTTCCATTAGAAGAGCTGACAAGGGATAGATTATTGGAAAAATTAAATAAGGAAGTCCTCGAAAATCTTGTAAAAACAATTATAGATGTACCATTTAGCAAATACGATTGGAAAGATGCAGTAGAAGATTTGATACACAAGGTCTCAGAGACTTCAAGATATATTGACATAGCTCAAACACCAGAATCTCTAAATAAATTAGGAATTGAAATTTTAGATCCTGTAGGTGGGAGCTTTTATGACGGAGTAGCAGGAACTAATGGAACCGCTATTTATGCGAGTAAGTACTCAAGACTAAAAGGAGAAGAATTAGATATATATGTACAAGAATTAAGTCCTAAACTAATTAATATAGGCATCATAAGGGCTTTTATTAGTGGAATTGATAACATAAACGTATATATCGGTGATACTCTGTTGAAGCCAGGCTTCAAGGATGGAAATAGTCTTAAAGCATTTGATGCAATTATGATGGATTTCCCATTTGCTCAATCTTGGAAATATGATGATAATGATTTGATTTATGATAAATATTCTAGGTATGTATATGGAAAGCCAACAAAATCAAGTACAGAGTGGTTATACATATCCCATATAATAAAATCTTTATCTGAACAAGGTAAAGGGTTAGCTATGGTTACATCAAGTTCTCTTTTTAATACAGCAACACAAAACATTAGAGAGAACATTATTAAGGAAGATGTTATAGAAGCAATTATTGAACTACCAAGTGGATTGTTTAGTTATACTAATATTGCTGTCAATATTATGGTTATTAACAAGAATAAGAAGATTAAAAACAAAATTTTGTTTATAAATGCAAAAGAGATGGCAACATCAGTTTCAAGAACAAAAAAGGATTTAAGTGATGAATCTATAACAACACTAGTTGAGATATATAGAGAAATGAAAGAAATAGATGAGATAAGCAAGTTAATTGACGTAAAAGAGCTAGAAAGCAGTTTATTAATTCCAAGCAAATATGTATCAAAGTCAGAAGTGCTTACAGAAGATTTTGGTTTAGTAAAAATCAAACAAAGGGAAATGAAACAATTAAAAAACATAAAAAAGTTTAGCGAAATAGCCTCGTTTTACAGAGGAATTAACACTTCAACCTGTACATTAAATGAAGAAAATGGAGAGTGCCGAATTATTAATCTATCAGATGTACAAGAGGGAGAATTAATAATAGACTCTATAGCCAGATATGATCTAAAAAATAATTCAAAGATAAATGCCTATGAAGTGCAAGAGGGAGATCTTATCATTTCAGCCAAAGGTGCTGCAATAAAGATCTGTATAATTCCAAAATTAGAAGTGCCGCTATTAATATCACAAAACTTTATTGGGATTAGGCCCAATAAGGGATATTCACCAAGCTATTTAAAGGAATATCTAGAAAGTCCGTTAGGAATATATTTAATTGAAAGCAAACAATTAGGTAGTACAATTACTATGCTCAATATCAAAGATTTAAAGGATATAGAAATAGTTACTTTACCTGTAGAAATACAAGATGAAATTATGATGAATTATATAAGGGAAGCAACAGAAATTAAAGAAAAAATGGAAACACTAGAAAATCAAGCTAGAGAATTAAAAATAGAACTTTACAAACAAATGAAAATAGAAAAAACACTAGAGATGATGGAGGAATAGTAGTCATGAATAATGGAACATATAACCAAATAGTAAGCTTAATATGGGGTATTGCAGATGATTGTTTAAGGGATGTATATGTTAGAGGGAAATATAGAGATGTTATTTTACCAATGACGGTTATTAGAAGACTTGATGCAGTATTAGAAGAAACTAAGGATGAAGTCCTTCAAATGAAAAAATCATTAGATGAAGCAGGAATATTGAATCAAAGTGATGCACTATGTAATGCATCAGGACAATCCTTCTATAATAATTCTCCTTTCGTACTAAAGGATTTAAAATCAAGAGCCAAGAATCAACAGCTTAAAGTTGATTTCATAGTTTATTTAGATGGATTTTCACCTAATGTACAAGAAATCCTTGAAAAGTTTAAATTTAGAAATCAAATAGATACTATGATAGAAGCAGATATACTTGGAGCAGTAATTGAAAAATTTGTAGACCCTACTATTAATTTAAGTCCAAATCCTGTACTAGATGATCAAGGACAAGTAAGACTACCAGGCCTTGACAATCATACTATGGGTGTAATCTTTGAAGAACTAATACGTAAGTTTAATGAAGAAAATAATGAGGAAGCAGGAGAACATTTCACACCGAGAGATGTTGTGGAACTTATGGCAGATGTAATCTTTATGCCTGTAAAAGACAAAATTAAAGATGGGACATATCTTTGTTATGATGGTGCTTGTGGAACAGGAGGAATGCTTACAATTGCAGATGAAAGACTATCAGAATTAGCTAATAGAAGTAACAAGCAAGTATCCATACATCTCTATGGACAAGAAATCAACCCTGAAACCTATGCAATATCCAAAGCAGACATGTTATTAAAAGGTGATGGAAAAGAAGCAGATAATATTTACTATGGCTCGACATTATCTAATGATGGCAATGCTACTGTAGAATTTGACTTTATGTTATCAAATCCACCATATGGAAAATCATGGAAGACAGATGCTGACAGATTAGGTGGTAAAGATGATATAACAGACCCTAGATTTGTAGTTAATTTTAAAGATGACCCAGAGTTTAAGATGATACCGAGGGTTAGCGACGGACAAATGCTATTCTTAGCTAATAATATAGCAAAGATGAAACATAGCACAGAACTAGGTAGCAGAATAGCAGAAGTTCATAATGGCTCCTCATTATTTACAGGAGATGCAGGGCAAGGGGAGAGTAATTTAAGAAGGTATATGATAGAATCAGATTATCTAGAGGCTATCATAGCCTTACCGGAGAATATGTTTTACAATACAGGTATAGCAACCTATATATGGGTTCTGACAAATAGAAAGGCAGACAATAGAAAAGGCAAAGTTCAACTTATAGATGCGACAAAGTTAAAATCACAACTTAGAAAAAACTTAGGAAATAAAAACTGTGAATTAACCAAAGAAATTAGAAAACAGATAATGGAGATTTATCTTAAATTTGAAGAAAATGAACATTGCAAGATTTTTGGTAATAATGAATTTGGGTATTGGAAGATAACGGTAGAAAGACCATTAAGATTATCAGTAGAACTGAACAATGAAAGAATAGAAAGCTTTAGAGCAATTGCAAATGAAGCAAAGGATACAGTAGTTCATAACTTGATGGTGGATTTATATAGAAAGAAGAACAAAGATATCTACAATAATTATAATGAGTTTGAAGAAGATTTAAAGGAAATTGCAAAGAAAGAAAATGAAAAGCTACCAGCTAAGAGAATAAAGCTTATAAGAGAGTTTTTTACAACTAAAGATGAAGAAGCAGATAGGGTAATTAAAAAGGTGTTAAAAAAAGAAAAAGAAGATGCTTTAAATGGTAAATTTAAAGAAGGAAATGAAATAGTAGAATATGAGATAGATACAGAACTAAGAGATACAGAACAAATACCACTAAACTATAATGGCGGGATTGAACAGTTTTTCAAAGAAGAAGTACTACCTTATGCTACTGATGCATGGATAGATGAAAGCAAAACACAAATAGGCTATGAAATCAGCTTTACTAAATACTTTTATAAACCAGTTCAGCTACGTAGTATAGAGGAAATTGTAGCAGATATTAAAGCACTAGAAACAGAAACTGATGGACTATTAAATGAAATAGGTAGTTGCAAAATGTAATTTTAGATGAAAAAGTTATAAAAGAAAGAGAAAAGAGATATTAATTCACAATACTCTTTAAAACACTTAAATTAGAGCATAGTAAATAAAGGCGGCAGCCATATTGCAAGAATATATTAAGCAGCTAGCGCTTTAATCGCTAAAGGATTTTTAAAATCATCTTTTACATGATAAAGCAAAATAAATGCAATTAGTTGAGATATACAAGCTAAAATAATTTCTGACTTAAGTGATTTAGTATTTTGAATTTTTAAAGATCTAATTTGAACAAAATTTTTGATTTGCGAAATAGTTCTTTCGATTCGAGTTCTAAGCTTAAATAGTTTAATCCACTTTAGACTATCTCTTGGAAAACTAGAGTTGTATCTGTAGTTATGATGTATTGTTAGTTGTTTTATTTTTCCACACTTAGATTTTGTACAAGGACTTTCGCAGTTTAAAAGGTAAGTTGTTTTTCCATTTAATCTAGTTTTTTTAGCTTTAGGACATATATATTTAATCCTATCGGCTCTGTTTTTTTGCCTAGTTATTCCATCGTAAACCATAGCCAGACTATCGTCTTTTGGGCAAAGAGGTACACCGACTTCATTGAGTTTACTAGGCAATTTATTAGCTGAGTTTCTTGGATTAATAGCAATAATAGGCATAATATTTTTTTCATGAAGATATGCATAATTATCATCAGCATCAAAACCAGAATCACCGATAAAATATTTATATTCAAGATTTGGATGGTAAGAAAAAAAGGTTTCTAAAGTAGGTATAAGAGACTTTGCATCATATATATCTTTAATTTCATTTGGAGTTAAATCAATTGAGAGACTATTATCAGCCTCATAAAAATTGATATCTCTAATTAAACCAAAACCATTTGTTGAAATAATAGTTTTTTGAAAATAGCCAAAGTGACCATTTAAAAAACAAAGTTTAGAGTCTTTATTAGATGATGCCGATTTAGGCATATGACTTTGAGCGTGTTTATCAATATTAAAGTTAATTGCATCATTTGTCTTACTTAAAACTTTTTTATAAGCTTTCGCTTTAGATAAAAAACCTTGGTAAAACTTAGGATTATTTTCTTTAACATAATGTTCAAAACCAGTAGTATCAGTAATTAAAATAGAAGATAAAAAAGGATTAACTACTTTAGAAATATCTTCAGTATAATCGACTAGATTATGAAACAAATTATTAATATCATCTAAAAATTCACTTTTAAATCTAGAAAATTGAGATTTGTGAGGGATTTTAAAAAAACCGCAGTATGAGCGAAGCTCAGAAGACAGACTTAAAATATTAATCATGGTATCAATACTAGATATACACAAAATATTTTTAAGAATAAAAAAAGAAATCATTGATTCTAAAGAATACTTTCTATCTCTACCAAACTGTCTGTAATATGATTTGTAAAAAGAATGGGGTATGTAACTACTAATATCGATGAATTTATCAAGTAGAGTCAATAGATTTGTTTGATTTTGATTAAAGAATTTTTCAAAATCAGAAGAAAAATCACAAATTGTTAATTGTTTTGTTGAAACCGGCATAAGTTTCTCCTTTCTTTCTTAATTTAATTAAGAATTTTGAGGTAGTTTTCTGTCAAAAAACTTATACCCAAAAATGGGGGAAACTTATCCGTTTCTATATATTGAAATCAAGCAACAAAGCTCATTACAGAATTCTGCAATGAGCTAACTATTAAATGAAATCATAGGGGGTTAGAGATATGGAGAAGAAGATAAAACCTTATGAGGAATATAAAGAGACAGGATTACCTTGGTTAGATAAGGTGCCTAAACAATGGGAAATAAAGAGGGCAAAAGCAGTATATAAAAAGGAAAGTAGGGCAGTTAGTGATACGGACGGTGTAATAACATGTTTTAGAGATGGTGTAGTGACTCTTAGGAAAAATAGAAGGATATCAGGCTTTACAGAGTCAATTAAAGAAATTGGGTATCAAGGAGTTAGGAAAGGTGACTTAGTAATTCATGTTATGGATGCTTTTGCTGGAGCAATTGGGGTTTCAGATTCTGATGGTAAATCCACACCAGTTTATAGTGTGTGTAATCCTAAAGTAGATCTTAATAATTATTATTATGCCCATATCGTAAGAGAAATGGCAAAGACAGGATTCATACAATCTTTATATAGAGGAATTAGGGAACGTTCTTCTGACTTTAGATTTGAAACCTTTGCAAATCAGTATTTGCCAATTCCTCCAAAAAAAGAACAAGACCAAATTGTTAGATATTTAGACACTGAACTTTCAAAAATAAATAAATTTATCAAATCCAAGAAAAAGCAAATTCAACTTTTAAAAGAACAAAAACAAGCAATTATTAATCAAGCTGTTACAAAAGGCATAGATCTAGATGCTAAAATGAAACCATCTGGGATAGATTGGCTTGGAGATATTCCAGAAGGATGGGAAGTTAGACCTTTAAAACATTTTGTGAAAAGTAATATTGAGACTCTAACAGAGAGCTTTGATAAAAATGCAACTATAAACTACATTGATATAAGTACTGTCGGGTTTGGGGAATTAAAACTGGAACCTGTACAGTATGTATTTAAAGAAGCTCCATCAAGGGCAAGACGTGTTATTCATGTTGGAGATACAATTATATCAACTGTAAGAACCTATTTAAAATCGATGTGTTATATTGACGAAGAATTAGAGGGGTATATTGCATCAACAGGATTTGCTGTGTTAACCCCATCTAAAGAAGTATTTTCTAAGTTTTTGAATTATATTTTATCTGCTGATTACTTTGTAAATATGGTTAGTCAAAACTCTATTGGAGTATCTTATCCAGCGATTACAGAAAGCAAATTAGTTACATTAAAAATTGCAATTTCACCAGATATCGAAGAACAAAAAGAAATACTACAATATATAAAACCAAAAACTATTGTAATAGATAAAGCTATTGTAGCAATAAAAAAAGAGATAGACCTTATCACAGAATATCGTACAACTCTTATATCCAATGTTGTTACAGGCAAAGTTGATGTACGTCATATAGAAGTTGAGGATATTATAGATAGCATTGAAGAAGATTTTGAGGATTTAGATGAAGGAGAACTAATTGAAGAATTAGAAATGGAGGAGGAATAGAAAAATGGGGTTAATAGAGACTTATAGAAATAATATTGCAAGAAAAAAACAAGAAATGGCGAATCTTTCTTCTGATAGGGCAAGAGAAACTAAGAAGATACCAGATTTAAAAAAGAAAATTATTTCTGCAAATGAAGCTATTAGTAGAACCAAATCTCAATCTACTGTAAAATCTAAGTTAGGGGAGATCCAGCGAGCTGAAAAAGCATTAGCGGATATAGATAAAAAGGTAGCGTCTATTGATACGAAAATAGCCAGTAAGGATAAAGAAATTTCTAATGAGGAAAAGAAACTTAGAACTGAAGTGGATAGAGCGGAAAAGAAGAAGATAGATGAAGAAAAGAATAGATTAAAAGAATCTGAAAAGCAGATGAAGCGAATTAATGACACGATAAATAACCATAGCAGAGTACAATCAGAAATGCAGAGGACTTTAATAGACTTACAAAGTATACCAGAAAAAATAACAGTACTATTTATGGCATCTAATCCAACAGGGTCTATGCCTTTAAGATTAGATGAAGAAGCTCGCTCCATACAAGAGATGATTAGAAAATCTGAACACAGGGATAGCGTTAAGTTTGAAACAAGATGGGCCACAAGACCAATGGATGTTTTACAGGCGATTAATGAATTAAATCCAGATGTAATTCATTTTAGTGGACATGGTTCAGATACAGATGAACTTGTTTTACAAGATGCAGAAGGAAGTCCAAAATTTGTAAGTAAAGAAGCGATAGTTCAGACTATGATGACTTCTTCAGATAAGATAAGGTTAGTATTCTTTAATACCTGTTTTTCCTATGGGCAAGCTGAGGCAGTTGTTGAACATGTTGAGGCTGCAATAGGAATGAACACTTCAATAGGAGATGATGCAGCTAGGATATTTGCAGCACAATTTTATTCGGCAATTGGTTTTGGATATTCATTAGAAAAAGCATTTGAGCAAGCAAAGTCAGCTTTAATGTTAGAGGGAATAGCGGAAGAAAAAACTCCAGAACTTTGTGTTAAAGAAGGTTTATCAGCTCGTGATATAATTATTGTAAGACCATAGAAAGGTGGTGGGGGCATGCCAACTAATACTAAGGAAATAGGTTTAGAATCTTTAATAGTAAATTATTTAACTAATAATAATGGTTATGAATTGGGGAGAAATGAAGACTACAATAAAGACTATGCTGTAGATGAAACACGCCTACTTAGATTTTTACATGATACTCAACCAGAAGAAGTAGAAAAAATAGGGATATTGAATAGTCAGCATAAAAAAGAACAGTTTTTAAATAGACTTCAAGGTGAAATAGCAAAACGTGGAGTTATAGATGTTTTGAGAAATGGCATCAATGTATATCCTGCTAACCTTATTATGTTTTATATGACACCGTCTGAGAAGAATATAGCAGCAAAGGAAATGTTTGATAAAAACATCTTTAGCGTTACAAGGCAACTAATGTACTCAAAGAATAATAACAAATTGGCACTTGATTTTGCAATATTTATCAATGGTTTACCAGTCATTACTTGTGAACTTAAAAACAGATTGACAAAACAAAATGTTGAAGATGCAGTACAGCAGTATAAATTAGATAGAGACCCAAGGGAACTTCTATTTCAATTTAAACGTTGCATGGTTCACTTTGCTGTAGATGATAATGAAGTTAAGTTTTGCACAAGATTAGAAGGAAAAAAATCATGGTTCCTACCTTTTAACAAAGGGTACAATGATGGAGCAGGTAATCCGCCTAATGAAAAGGGAATTAAAACAGATTATCTATGGAAAGAAATATTTACTAAAGAAGAACTAGCAAATATCATTGAAAACTATGCACAAGTAGTTAGCGAAGAAGATGAAAAAACAAAGAAAAAGAAATACAAACAGATATTTCCTAGATATCATCAGCTGTCAGTAGTTAAAAAAATATTAGCTGATGTAAAGGAAAAAGGAGTAGGACAAAAGTATTTAATTCAACATAGTGCTGGAAGTGGAAAATCTAACTCAATTGCATGGACTGCTCATCAACTAGTAGGGATTGAGAAGGATGGTAAAAACATATTTGATTCCATAATTGTTGTTACAGATAGAATAAACTTAGACAAACAAATAAAAAACACAATCAGGCAATTTATGCAAGTGGGCAATACAGTTGGTCATGCAGAAAGTTCTGGAGATTTGAAAAAGCTTATTACCCAAGGGAAAAAGATTATTATAACAACTGTACATAAGTTTCCATATATATTGGATGAGATGGGTACAGATCATAAGGGAAGTAAGTTTGCTATAATCATAGATGAAGCCCATTCTAGTCAAAGTGGTAGTATGTCAGCTAAGATGAATATGGCTTTATCAGGAGAATATACAAATGATGAAGAAGAAACAACAACAGAGGATAAGATAATTAAAATAATGGAAGGTAGGAAAATGCTTACCAATGCATCTTACTTTGCATTTACAGCAACTCCTAAAAATAAAACCCTTGAGATGTTTGGTATACCAGTACCAAGTGGTAATGAAGTACAGCATAAACCTTTTCATACATATACAATGAAGCAGGCGATAGAGGAAGGATTTATCTTAGATATATTAAAATATTATACACCAATTAAAAGCTATTATAAGATTGCCAAGATAGTAGAAGATGATCCTCTGTTTGATAAGAAAAAAGCACAGAAGAAGCTTAGGACTTATGTAGAGTCAAATTCTTATGCTATAGAACAGAAGGCTGACATTATGGTAACGCATTTTCATGAACAGGTTATAACCAAAGGAAAAATAGGCGGTCAGGCTCGTGCTATGGTGGTGACTAGCAGTATTGAAAGAGCCATAGAATATTATTATGCCATAAATAAATGCCTTAAAAACAGGAAAAGTCAGTATAAAGCAATAGTTGCATTTTCAGGGGACAAAGAATATAAAGGAAAAATATTAAATGAAGCGGTTATCAATGGTTTTCCAAGTAATAAAATAGAAGCTGAATTTAAGAAAGA
>Ga0334893_1002882_pt1 | contig 11913 bp, 11 predicted proteins | sample GraSluR3_MG_5_FD_207218 | JGI IMG/M metagenome (GOLD analysis project Ga0334893, IMG submission 207218) | Sludge microbial communities from methane-producing bioreactor in Wageningen University, Netherlands - Granular Sludge_09_05-R3 | ecosystem: Engineered > Bioreactor > Anaerobic >...
GTATGTAACCGCATGTTTGAAGACAAGCTATAGTGAGGTATTAGCGCTAGATTCCGGATACACTTCTTAGCCCCACAAAACTGCTGCGCATTTTTGCAGGGACCCCGAATCGCTGCGCTACGTGTTCCGGAATGACTGATGTGGGAGGTAGTGCATGATATTGCTGCTTCATGATGAAGCATTGGAGAAGCGAAGCCTTTTACGATGTATTCCCGCAAACGCCCCGTAGCCCATTGCCAGAAATGGGTTCCAATAATGCTATTGACCCTGAAGCCAATAGAGATAATGGCATGCAGAGAAATACTCCCATCTTATAGGATTTTGGCATGCGGGTGTGTTCGATTTCGGATAAGATTGCTATCTTGAATTCTCTCATTGCCCTTCAACCTCCAAATTGTTAGCATATCCCTTGTCTTGCACGCCATGCTCTAATTCAGAGCGCATTTGATTGAATATATCCAAAACAACCTGATCATTTTCTTTGTTGGCAGATTCGATCTCTTCCCATTTTTTGTGGTGTTTGGTGGATGCCTCAAACACCCAATAGTACCCGGACCGACTTCTAGCAGCATTCTTGATAAACTTCTCGACTAATGATTCGACTTCCTTTGAAATAAACAAACGGTTTTCCAGGAAGTGGTTGTTTGTCTTGGTGAGGCAAGAAGCGAAGTGCCTTGGCAGCAATCTCATGAAATCCTGATTGATGAAATCCCCTGTTTCTTGCTTGGCAATAAGTTCTCTTTTATCTGGTTTTGAAAACCCAAATGCATCAAGATAATCAGCGAATTCTTCCAATGTTAGCCGAGGGAAATCTGGCGTGTATTGCGAGGGTGCCCAGTTCGATAATTCTCCATGAAGCCTAAGTACTTTCGAATACATCACCGGATAGACCTCATATCTCTTATCAAAGAACTTATTGAATCCGGTGATGCTTTTACCGTATTCTGCCAGTTGTTTTTCTTTCTCTGTCTCCAAATCTGTCTTGTACTTGATTATTTTCTTATCGAGAGCATAGTCCAGGAGGCTCGACAGCTTATCCCGCCGAATCGAGTTCGTTATCCTACGGACTGGTAGTTCGCTTCCGGTTGCTCCCCACCCCACCTCACGGTGACGCAGTTACCTTCAGCTACAGGGCTTGACGTAACCCTGGATCGGACTTTCACCAATCTGGCATGCAATGCGCACAGGCGCATATTTTATAACGCGTCTGGAAAACGCGTCTACCTTAATTGCTTTGGAATCTGACAGTGGGCCTGCGCATCCACTCTATATAACTCAAAAAAAGTACGTTAAAAGACTTAAAATAATCGAAAAAGCCGCTATGTTATACATCGTCCTGTGTATCTTATTTGTATTTTGGTTCAATTCTTTCATCTGCATTATGAGCTGCCTCTCGTATGGCGTCATCTTTTCATATTCAAGTTCTAATAACGAATCCATGATCATCTGCTGCATCTCATTCGCTGGTTCTATTCCCCAGTCTTCCATATTTGCAAATCTCTGTGTATCATCTCTAAATCCATTCATCAACTTGGCAACTTCTTCTACCCTAACAAATTTCAAGCCATCCTTATGTTCCAAAAGATAGTGGCCATCACGTTTGCCAACTAATTTTCCAATAAGCTCCTCTCCGGACACGGTTTTAAGTACTGCCCCAAAAACGTTTCCGATCATGCACGCCAAACAAATCATGATAATTGCTTTTTTCATAGTTCTGTTTCTCCTTATTTTGTTATTCTCACTTAGTTCTATACCTATTTATTCTCGGCAATTACCTAAACAAATTCACCAAGAGAAACTGCTGACCTTCATGTCCATATCATATCAGCCTTAGAAGAGCAGATACTCACTGATGCTCAGCCCTTCCAGTTTCACTCCCAGGGCATCAGCTACTTTGTAGATGAACTCAATAGTGTGAATTCTGCCCATTCTTTCAAAGCGGGTAATCACAGATTGACTGGTGCCCATGCGCTTTGCCAGTTCAGCCTGACTCACTCTTTGTTTTTTCCGATACACCGCCAGATCCGCCACTATGCTATACACGTTCTTCTGCCAGGGTGCAAAAACTTCAGAGGGGAAATCTTCCTCATCATCCTCAGCCTTATAAATGCGAAATTCTTCGGCAAATTGCAGCGGTTTTAGCTCAAGTCCCAGCCCTTCAGCATACTTATAGATTGATTCCAGCCTGGGTTTCCTGCCCATGTGTTCAAATCTGGCGACCACGGGTTGCTTCACACCCATCTTTTTAGCCAGTTCATCCTGAGTCATCCTCAGTTTGATTCTTTTCACAAAGAGATCAGATACGATATCTATCAGATCCCGTTTCCACTTAGGACTCGAGGAGAAATCTATGTCCAGCTCTTTCGCTGACTCATTATGTTTGTGCAGCCATACCTTTTTGGATTTCGCCATCTCTCTTCCTCTCTTCATTGCTTCTGATTCTTCCTTTTTCCTTGCGGCTCTGTGCCTATCTACAGTTCAATATCACCCCAATCCAATCTCTTGAGCATGTCGCTTACTGGTTTTCTTACAGCTCAAACCAATGGTCGCTTACGCATAACATCTTTGAGAATACATTATGTTATTTTTTTACCTTTCCTCTGGGGTTTCATGGGAGCTTGTGCTTCTTCACGATCTTGTGATTTGTTTGGTGCTAGCTTTTCAGCGTATTTCTTACACAAGTCCTGCATGTCGATGGCTGGTAGGATATAGGGTTCTACAGGATAATACGAAGTTACGTTCTGTAGATAGGCTCTGATGTTGTTATATGTTATAGCTGTGGCAGCATTGCTAATGAGTTTATTGAAAAGATCAGAGCCGACCTCGATAGATTCGGCAATCCTAAAGTCACAAGATGCCTGCAATTCGATGTTTAATCCAGGTTGTTTCATTAAATGATGAATGGCCTTGATATCGAATATAATGCGGACCAAGTGATCATCTTCATTATTTGTGAATATGTGATAGTCAATATCCAGATCATCTATATCATTGGTCTGAGTCTCTTTCGGAAACACCAAAGATATCTTGGTTTCCAGAAGTACAAACATCTCTTGTTGGAGTTCGCTGCGCTTAATCTCCACAGTCAGCTCCTATTGCATGATCATATAATGGCATAGGTTTAAAACTTGTGGATGGGAATCTATGCATGTAGGTTGTTTTCGCGACTTCGGGAGCGACCGCCATCCGACCGGCTTTTTCTAAAAATTCTTCAGACTTCTTGTCTTGGATCTCCATTCTAAAAACCACATTGAACTCAGTGGATATCCCGGCTAACATCGAAATATTAATTAGCTTATCCCCAGAGAACACTTGGCTAAGATATGAAGGCGACACTCCTGCCGCTGCCGCAAGTTCTTTCTTGCTAATTCCCTTTTGTTCCATCAAATCTTCTAACTCCATAGTGATAGCAGTACTCAAGGATATTGCTTTGTACTTCTTCCTGAAGGGCTGGATGGATTGCAATACCTGATCATGTGAGTATTTCGAACTCATAGCTCCGCGTCCTCTTTATAATATTTCTTTCTTTCTTAGACAAACTTTCTGACTTCTTACCCATGTGTATCTCACAGATGATGACGTCCTTTCCTTTCCCATAATCGATTTCTCGACAATATAGGCGATCGTTGCGCCCTTTGTCCATAAACTTCATTGCTACCACTGTAGGTCGCTTATCCTTTTCCTCAATTCTATAAGTCTCATCACGATATCTGTTGCGGTATACAATGGTTGCAATGTTAATCATCTTATCCAACCGATAATTAATGTCGCCCGGGGTGTATTTGGGATTTATGCCCTTACCACCCAGGAAATCTATCAAATCATCATAAATCTTTGTACGGACGAATATACTTACACGATACCGAGGGCACATGGAGTCCCAAGCATCCTCAAGAAGATCGTCTATACACCTTAGCTTCTCACACATACATGATCCCACTTTATCTATAGATAAATTCCGTCAAGGAAAATCTGAAATTCTTTATAAGTTTGAGGTCCTGGTGCTGGAAAATCTGCTCCAGTGCTTCACGATAGCTCAGGGTGTTTATCAGCTTTTCTCTCATCTGAATGGGTTACCACATCTTCTGAAAAATCTTGAAAGTCCATTTCTTCTTGTTACCAAATTTCCCCATATTGAAGATGATTTCATATCTGTTGAAGGAATCATTGTTCTCTTTTGTTATGATTACTATGTTCAAGCTCGTTATGCATTTGGTTAAACATACTCCTAAGGACTTGATAATTCTCTTTGCATGCTTCTTCTATCTCATCCCATTCTTCTCTTGTAGCTCTCACCCCAAAGGCACCTCTGTAGTATGAACAGATTGTTTGGGCTTTTGTTAGAAACTGCTCCACAAGTACAATGATCTCTTCTGATAGGAATAAACGGTTCAATACATAGAAGTTGTTCGCAACTGCCATACAACATTCAAAATGCCGTGGTAGCGAATCTAGAATATCCTTATCGGTGACTAATCCAGACTCTTTCCGCTCTATCAGATACCTCCGGTCGGGCTTAGTAAAGCGAAATGAATCAAGGAAATCTATAAACTCTGGCACGGTCATTTCCCCAAGATCTGGTAAATCCTGCATCGAAGCCCATTCTGATAATTCACTTTGGAGCTTCATCACTTCAGCGTACATTTGAGGGTATATCTCATACTTTTTGTCAAAGAACTTATTGAATCCGGTGATGCCTTTACCGTATTCTGCCAGTTGTTTTTCTTTCTCTGTCTCCAAATCTGTCTTGTACTTGATTATTTTCTTATCGAGAGCATAGTCCAGGAGCTTAGGAACCCAATGCTTCCACGTAATAGCAGCAATGCCCATTATGGCATAAGCTCCCCAGTTCTGAAGAAACGATAGCATCTGACTCACTTCACCTCCAATTTGCTCAAATCCTCTATGCTCATCCGCTCAAAATCCTGCGCTGAAAGACCAAAAGATGCCAATACGGAATCCAGGTTCGGGTCAATCAGCTTGGCTTCTGAATAGCTAAGCTCATATAGCTTATAGACCATGAGGTCGATTTGGGATTCCAGGAAATGAGAAGTCTTGCTGTCTTTACCTAAATTAAGTATCTGTTCAACTTTGTTCTCAATACATGGTATTTGACTTTGCGGAATATTTGGGATTGGCAGATTAACAATAAATACCTTTCTTACTTCAAGTCCTCGTAATCCCAAACCAGAGCACAAATATCTGAGAATGTAATCTACTACTCTTGAGTTTAACAGCCCAACAAGAAAGCTCATTGAAATTGAGGATGAGGTCATGATAAATGATTTATCATTGCAAAATAGAGTGCCTTTAGCATATGAAAAACATGGATACTGAGTCATGTTTGGATACACCACCTTCTCTTTCTCGAATTCTTCATAGTAGGCAATCGGATCTTGGGTCTCAAACCACTCATGTCCTGTTTCCTTTCTGGTTTTTTGCTTCTTTCCATATTGATCGATGTAGCTTTCTCCGGTTTGCTTGATGCGTGGCATATAAGTCATAAGATGGGCTTTTACTGCCGGATAATCGTCAATGTTGATTTTCAATGCTGGTAATGTAGCAATCAACCACTGATCCGCAAATTCAGCTTTATAGCGTTTGATATCGCGTCCTCGGAGGATGGGTTTAATGATTTCAGCCGAGCGTGGGTCAGCAGCGATGAGTTCGTCTTTCCTGGCCCCGGAGATGATGAAGGCTTCGTTGTATCCGGTTTTAATGCCGTAGTTGATGGACACATCCCAATCCTTGAGTGGGGTGCCGATGCGTTCGATCTTGGCTTTGAGCTTTTGGGCTGCGTCATCTGCGATGATCCAGCTCTCGGCACTGAAGGCAGGCAGGGGGATGCCATGCTCTGCCACATATTTGGTGATGCTATCGCCTTTATGAAAGTCCTTTTTGATGCTGCATGCTCTGCCGTCAGGCTTGCCGGGCGCAGAGTTTTGCGTAAGCAGGATATTGGTATCCACCGTGGCAGAATCAAAGACCTTGAAGCCGCCAAAATCGATCAGGATTCTGGCTTGGGTATTTTCTGCCAGATACTTACGCAGGGCTCCGCCATAATTGGCGCGCATCCATTTGTTTGAGGTGATATAGCATAAAACACCCCCATGGCTCAGGAGTTGAACCCCTCGCTCATAAAAGAGGCAATACATATCTCCGCTGCGCTCAAAGCTTTGGTATTTACAGTCCTTGTAGAGATCGGCAAATTTGCGCTTATCGTCCAGGTCTTTAGTCAATTGGATATAAGGCGGATTGCCGATCACGATATCAAAGCCCTCTTTGATGCCAAACATCCATTTTGGTTCAAACCAGGAGGAGGCTTTGTCCGAGAAGGGATCCCAATTCAGCAGTTTATAGAGGTAAGACTCATTTTTGCTGCCAAAGTCTATGTGCTCCTGTGTTTCATCCAAAAAGCTGCTTTGCTGATAGGCGTTGCCCGTCAAGTTTTCCATCAGTTCTCTATTCAGCCTGGCAAAGTCCTTCTTGATCTGGGCTTTTTCTTGAGCATTGTGGGCATGCAGATAGCGTTCACGAATATCATCAAAGCCTTTGATAATGTTTTGATAGCGGAGTTTGGTTTCCTCTTTTTCGCCCAAAGGGATGAGGCTGTTTGCCGTTACGAATTTAAAGGAGAGATTGGGCAGGGGATGGATGTTTTTGTTCTCCACATCTTCGATCACGCTTTCATCCACGATCAGCGAGAGGAAAAGCCTCAGCTTGGATATCTCAGTGGCAATGGGCTGGATATCCACGCCGTAGATAGCATTTTGGATGATGCCCATTTTGTGTTTATACTTCCAGTTTTCGTTTAAGAGCTTCTCGGCAAAGGTCTTGCGCACCAGAGGATTGGGGATCTTTTCCAGTTGGCGCTGAACCCACACGATGGATTCCGGATCCACCTTCTGGAGGATGAGCAGCATTTTTTGTAGGATGCCGATGGGGAAAGCTCCGGAGCCGCAGGCGGGATCAAGCACTTTGATCTGATCCAGGGCATCGATAATGGAGATTCTTTGTTCTTTGCTAAGAATGCACGATTCAATATTGAAGTCCAGTAGATCCCGGATATCAGATTCCGTGATCCTTGTTTTTGTCTTCAGATATTGGATCAGGGCTTCATCCACCATATATTCTACAATGGCGCGCGGCGTATAGAAGCTGCCGGAAGCCTTGCGGGCGGTCTCTCCGGTATCCGGATTCAGCTCTGCCAGAAGGTTTTCAAAGATGCGTCCCAGCATTTCCGGATCCACCGAAAGATCAATATCTATTGAAGTATTTTCATCGATGGTAAAGTTGTAAGTTTCCAAGATGGCAAAGAGTTCTTTGAACCACTGATCCGGGATCTTTAGATGCCATGCGGGCTGTGCCGGCTGGGTGGGGCTGGAAGCGATGTAATAATCCTTATGCAAGGTGGGATCAAAGAGCCCGCCATTGAGGAAGGGAATAGCGTCGTAGAGAGGTGAGCGAAAGTCCTGATGTCGATGCTCCAGAGGCGTATTGAGCACTTCGAAGAAGAGCGGTTCCAATACCCGGTGATAATATGAATCACTCACGGCTTCCAGAGAAAGCACCTTAGAAGGGATGATGGGATTGCCCTTATCCGAAAGCTTTTTCTTCAGAAACCAGCAAAAGACCAAGCGGCCGATGAGGCGCACGCCAAATTCCTGCACTGTCCTGGCATCGCCATTTTCCGGTAACTTCAACTGCGCAGGGTAATCCAATACACTCTTGCCCTGGCTGATCTTACCACCCACCAAGCTGTAAAACATCCTCTGGATTTCCTTATAGAATTCTTTGTTCACCACTTCCACAGAGAATCTATCTTCCAGATCTTCAAAATCCCTAATGCGGCCTTTGTCGAACAAAAAGCTTTGAGGCGTCCTAGTTTTGGCATTTTCTCCCAGATAGAATGAGAAGCGTTTGGGATTGGAGAATTTGTATTTGACGCTACTGCCTTCGAGCTCCAGCTTGAGCGTGATCAGGGAAAAGCGGTAGTTACGGGAATTTTCTGAGACAAAGAAGAACAGAGCTTTTTCCCGATTTAGCCTTGCCATGAGGCGGAAGGCATCTCGGGAGACCCCGATGCGGGGGTCATTTTCAGATCCATGCGAGATCTCGATGATCGCCAGATCGTCAAGAGACTTGCAATCTCCGATCCAATATGCTTGGGGCTTGATGTATTTGGATTTAAATTCTATGTTGATAGTTTGTTTTTTGAGCTTAAAGTCGTTTGGCAGAAAACTTGTTTGCAGGAAGTCGATCCATTCTTCTCGTTTATATCCGGAATCCAAGAGCTGGTTCATGATCTCTCCTATATCAATTCTTCAGCCAAGATCAAGGTCTCGGCACCTTCATCAATCTTACGGGCTGTGATGATGATCTTGTGTAGATAGTCGTGTGGGACCAGTCTCATGAGCTTTTCGATATCCTTAATGAGGCTATCTTTGTGGATATCTTTGATTATGTGGTATACTCCATCAGGCAGGGAGTTTAGCTCTTTGCCAACGAAGAGCAGATCCTGCAGGTAGTCCCTAAAAGGGCTATCCTCTTTGATGATGGCTTTGATCTTGTTTATATATTCTGCCCTTTTGCCACTCGGGAGACTGATATCCGGGGAGACATACATGTTTGCTTTGGCATTCTGATATATGAGATCAAAGGCGTCTGAGCTTTCTTGAGGCTTTTCATGGGGTTCAGCCCGAAAGAGGCTCAAAGCTTCTTCGGGGCTGAGAGCTTGGGAATGGGTGGCATCAATGCCGAGCCGGAAGCTAAGGTCTTCTCCTTTTTTGCCAAAGACGATCACTCCGGACTGCTCTTTCTGGACGCTACGGCGCATTCTGCTGCGCAGCGGGATTTCGCGAGCTTTTTTGAGTAGCTCTTTTTTGCCGCTGCGGATCTGGTCGTATTCATTGATAAATTTCGCGTCCCAAGATTCCGCTTCTTGGTTTTCCATGGCATTTTTATATTGCTCATGGTAATATGAGATCAGCTTTTCATCACTGGTGAGCACCTTGGTGTCTTCTCCCAGAAGCTCATCTATCATTGCTTTTTTGAGAGTGGATATCTCTTTTGTGCGGATATGACCTTCACCGATATCGGTGGGGAAGTAGTTGTAGATAAATAGCTTGTCAAAGAGCATCTTGCCGATGCGATTGATGCGTCCCACTCTTTGGATCACCCGGGTGGGGTTGTAGGGAATGTCGTAGTTAAAAACCGTTCCTGCCCGGTTCAGGTTGATACCTTCGGAGAGGGCATCGGTGGAGATGATGACGTCAAAGTCGTTCTTTTGAATCATGGAAGACGCATCGAAATTCTCTTTGATTACTTTTCTTAACTTGGGAGATTCAGAGCTGGAGTAGTAGATGGCGCGGATCTCGGGATCCTTAACGAGATTTTTATGTACATATGAAGCAGTGTCTGTATATTCGCTAAACATCACGATCTTGCGTCTGGGATCTTCTAAGAGCTGGCGCTTGATCTCTTCTTTGAAGCTTTCCAGCTTGGGATCTTTGGGGATGCCATTTGCAAACCACTCTTGATGAATCCTATCAAGCAGCTTGATATCATGCTCCAGATGGATGATAAAGCTTTCTTTGAGATCGCTCGTGGGGATGAAGACCAAGCCTTTTTGATAGTGTTTCTTTAGCTCACTATCAAAGGAATATGAGTCGATCTCGGCGATGAGTTCGTCTCCCAAAGCATCCAGAAGCTCATCCGCTGAAGGGAGCTGTCCCTTTTTGTAGATGGGCACTTTGCCCAGCTTATGGTAGTAGTCTCGGATGGCCTCCATGGAGCCTTTCATGGATTCCAAGGTCTTTTTGAAGGCATTGACCGAGCTCTCAAAGCGACTCACCAAGAGTCTTTGCATGAACTTCGCCAAGTTTGCCTGGGCAACCCCGATGGAGTCTATATCCGCATATTCATTCGTGATCATTTGTTTGAACTTTTGCAGATCTATGATGTAATTTGCCGGTTTGTAGCGGGCTCCGATAAAGCCGATCTCATCGCTAAGGGTGAAGCTGTCGGGACATGCCTCTTTGCTGTTTTGTGCGATCAACTTGAGGGTCCTAAGATATTGCTCTGCCAGATCCCCAAGAGGGTATTCTTTGAGAATGGGTGGATCAGCAAAGACATAGCTTATGCCCTGCTTCTCAAGGTCATTGCGGTAGGCATCGATCTTTTCAAGATCTAGGCGTGATCTGCGAATCACCACCGGATCTAGGATGATGCGGATGTTCCTGGCAATCTCGTTTACCTTCTCATGCTGCTCTTTTTTGCTGATCGTCTTCTTGTTTCGTTTGCGGTTTAGATCCTTATATTCCTTTACGGCTGATGCAAAGTGATAGCTGAGGTTGTCAACTGTGCGGATTGTGGATTTTGAGGGAATCTGAAAGAGCTTGATCATGGCAAAGACATCCTGTGGACGGTTGTTAAATGGAGTGGCAGTCAATAGCATCACCTTGTTTCCTTGACAGAGCCGATGCAGGAGGATGTAGATGTCATTTGTCTCATTGCGGTATTTATGAGCTTCGTCCACGATGATCACAAACTCATCATTGGGGAATTGCTCGACGAAATCTAGGGCTTTGTGGATGGAGCCAGAGCCAAAGACATGGGCATTGAGCTCAAAGCGGATGCGATAGTCTTTGTCCCATTGGTCTCGCAGATGGGGCGGAGCTATGATCACCACCTTTCTATGGAGATTGTAGGCCACAGCGGAGGCAATGATGCTCTTGCCCAAGCCCACCACATCACAGATCATTACTCCATTGTGCTCATCCAATATCTTGAGTGCTTTCTTTATGGCATCGGTCTGATACTTCAGGTCAAAGAAGGCTCCATCCGTGATGCGCGAGGGTAGGGCTATCCGGCGGCGATCATTGATCGAGAAATATTCATCTAGGACCCTCAGATACATGAGGTAGGGACTATAAAGCTTTTGATACCAGATCTTCTTGATCACATGCTCATCAAAGTCTTCAATGCTGTTTGGATCCACCAGCTCTACTGCGGAATTCCAGAGAACGTCGAAGATGACCTTGCCCGCATTAAACTTGTCATATAGGATGATATTGATCTCATGCTGGGTTTTGAGGCCTGATAGGGTGAGATTGCTGGAGCCGGTGATCATCGTGCCGGGGAGAGCGCCTTCATGGGAATGCTCCTCCTTATGCTCAAAGAGATACATCTTGGCATGACTAGGCATCACGGTCTTCTTGATCTGCAGGCTGCCATCGTGGAGCTTATCCAAAAACAGCTGAAATGCCTCAATCCGCTGGGCAGAATCGAAATAGTCTGTGTCATTGAAGACCTGCACCAGAGAGCTGTAGTATTCCTTTTTGATCTCCAAGCGGGATTGATTTGCATCGCGTATCACGTAGTATTCTTTGATATGATTCGATAGATCCTTTTCAATGCTCATGCCGATCAAGATCTTAAGCTCTTTGTCTCTCAGCTGGGTATAAAGCGCTTCAAAACCCGAGAAGTAGAAGTAACCTACTAGGAAGTATAGATTCTTTGCGCGGGGTAGACTATTCTCAATAACCTCAGATAACAACTTATGCTCATTTGTGATGATCATCGGATCCATAGCGGGCTCCCTTGAGCAGGATCTTGGTGGGGATTTGTGTGTGGAAAGATACAGAATTGGGCGATGCAATCTGCCCATGTGCTAATCTCTGGATAGGTAAATACCGCCATCGACTCCCCAAAATGTGTTTTCATAGCTTATTCTCCCGGGTCTTGATTCTGCAGTGCCCAATACTGCTGTATGACGCAAGTTTTTGTGCTTCAGTATATATTGAGGAGTGCTGAAGCCTGCCAACTCACGAAACATTGTATTGGTACACGACCAATCGCATTCTTTTCGTGTGGCTTAGAAGAGTCAAGCCCTTTTTTGTCGTAGCCCCTTAG
>Ga0334893_1002887_pt1 | contig 11887 bp, 7 predicted proteins | sample GraSluR3_MG_5_FD_207218 | JGI IMG/M metagenome (GOLD analysis project Ga0334893, IMG submission 207218) | Sludge microbial communities from methane-producing bioreactor in Wageningen University, Netherlands - Granular Sludge_09_05-R3 | ecosystem: Engineered > Bioreactor > Anaerobic > Unclassified...
CGGATGATCAAAGGAACAACCTACTACAGGATGAAGCATTGGGCTTGATCGGTGGGAATCTCGATTCCTCATTCTTGACTCCATTCTTCTACCCAGTGGAAAACTGGATCCGTCGCAAACTGCGCCTGGACGGATTTTCCATTAATGCCGGCTTTATTCAAAACCTCTTTAGCGAATATTCATCCGATCCATCACAATTCTCCGATATGTCAGATTTTACATCAGACATCACCCAATTCTCTTCTTCAATTCTGCTGAATAATCTTTCAATGAATATGAGTAAATACATTGGATATCGGATGTTTGTGGATTATGAGCTGATGCTGCAGGAAGCAACTGACCTCCAACAAAAGACACAGATCCTCGTGTCCCACGAAGCTGCGCTGAGATTGGTGCTTCCTAAACAGTATCGACTCGGATACACGCTAAACTACGCTCCTCAGGAAAACAAACGACTCACTCATGAAATCATGATACAAAGATCACTCAGGTTTTGGGGTTTGTAAGATCCCTTGATCACATTCGAGAGCTTCTCGGACACATCGAAACTATGCATTTATTGCAATAAACTGGCTCGTAACTGCTTGCAAAATAGGGCGCGATCATGCCTCCCTCACCGGTCGCTCACCGGTCGAGCGTGCAAGCGGTGAGAAAATAAGGACTTAGGCGATTTGCAGCTACGCCGAAAATCGAATGTACAATGTGCGATCTACGATGTAGAATTTGGGTGTCGTTTTGCACGTTTCTGCCTTATTATCACCAAGCCAAAACCAGTCCCCATCGCCATATTCATCAAGCCAAAACCAGCCCCCATCGCTCTATTCATCAAGCCAAAACCAGTCACTCCGGGCTTGACCCGGAATCTAAAGTACTATCATAGGTTGGCTTATGACGTTATGACGTTTTCATATTCTGCGCGGATACGGAGCTTTTGGTAGTTTCTAGGATCGCTAGCTGTGAAGGAGCTGAGTCCCAACAGTGTAGAATTCTATCGCTAATACACATATTTGACACCCAGCCCAAAGGAGCGCTGAGTATCCTTCCACCACTTGATATCTCCATCTTTGTCGGGATACTTTTCACTGTATTTAGCAATAAAGAACCAGCGTCTCTTTTCATTTAGGCTCATCGTGATGCTGGTGGAAAGCCGTGCCCGGGGAACAGCGACCTTGCCTAGGCTGAGCTTCTCCACTCCGGTCTTGCTATAGGAGATTCCCACTCTTTCAAGGCGCTTGTACTGTGTGTCCAGGTTCATGCTAAACCATAGTGACTTGCCGCCTATAAGATTATTGCCATGCATGTTTTGCCAAGCTACCATGGTCTTAAATTTTTTAGCTATAGTGGCATTGATTTTGCCATAGAAACCACGTGATGCTTGCATCTGATTCACCGCTTCCTGCTTCGTGACGACCGTCATCGAGAGAGTGTCTAGCATCGCGCGCTCTTCCTCGTAAAAGTGATCAAAGAAGCCAGGGCTAAACTTGTCTCCGTGAACTCTGTATTCCAGATTGAGTTTTACTACATCAAAATCCGCATAGACTCCGGGTAGGATAAATCCGGTCCCGCTATCAAAAATATGCGCTACCTCTGCATAGACCCCAAATTCCGCATTGTCAGACTGAGCAAATGGCTGACTATAGTCCAAGCCGGCTACTACGACCGCATCTTTGTCATCCGGTTTGTGAATCTGGTACAAGGAATCTCCCAAGGCATGCTTGAGATTGCCATATTGATTGCGGTCAGCATACAAGGACATACCCAAGATGCCCTGATCGATGTATTTGAGAGTGGAGTATGGCAGCGGCTGTATCGTGGCGTTCATTGCCAAAATCTGGCTTTTTTGGACGTCCGAACTAAAGACTTCAACTTTTGGCTTAATGCGAGTATCCATGCAGCCGCCGATCAGCAGTCCATTGTGCCTAAGATCCGGATAGTAGTGCATATTTGAATAATTGAGCATCACTAAGCCATTGCCGATAGTGTAGTTTGAAAAACCTCCAAAATGGAAAAAGAAGGGATCTCCCACCTCTGCATACCGGAAGTAGTAAAACTTGCCTAGGATATCTTCGATGTGATCCCAATCACTTTCTCTTAACTTGAAATTTTTATCAAAGAGAAAATCAAGATCCAGACCCAGCCCAAACTTCTTGTATCTGAATTCTTGAATGAAGCGTATCTGATTGTATTTCACCGAATCTATCTCAACCCTTCCTATCATGCTGGAAACAGAGTAATTTGTTGTAGAGCGGACAGTAAACGGCATATCCTGAGCAAGGGCAAAAATCGGCAAGAAGATAAGAATAAAAAGTATCAGGAAATTTTTCATGCTTTCCACCTCATGGATTAATGACTCTAGCATGATTCTTGGTGATTCCTTGTCAAGTTAATTGTATGAGATCAAAAAAAGATTTGACAGAAAGGCGGGTAGTGATATAGATGACTACATCACTAGGTAGACCCCCTGTGAAATAAGCTGTATGAGGATGCTATGAAAGTATTTAATGACGATATGCCGATCTACTTGCAACTCCGCAAGCATATCGAAGAACAGATCCTCGCCAGAGCTGTTATTGAAGAAGAGAAGCTCAAGTCCTTTCGAGAGCTGGCAGCAGAGTATAGAATCAATCCTATCACAGTCGGCAATGCGATCAATGCATTGGTCGATGAAGGGATTCTATACAACAAGCGAGGGATCGGTGTCTTTGTGGCATCTGGAGCTCGCGAGAAGATCATCTCAAGTCGCAGATCATCCTTTGTGAGTGAGACTTTGGAGCCTTCTTTGCGACTTGCAAAAAGTTACGAGATTCCCAAACGGGAAATCCTGAAGACCATTAACGACATCTATGGAGAAGAAAAATGACGGTATACGAAAAAACATTCGAGAATCACCCGACTCCTTATGCGATTGATAATCTTAGCAAGAACTATGGTAAGTTCAAGGCTCTGGACGAGGTTTCTTTTACGCTTCCCTGGGGGAAGATCGTCGGACTATTGGGAAAGAATGGTGCAGGAAAATCCACTTTGATGCGCTGCATGCTGGGGTTTTTGAGGCACCAAGGAAAGGTGAATTTGGATGGTTTTGAGCTTGCGCATCGCGACCACAGAGTCTTTGATCAAGTGGCTTTTATTCCTGATGTGAGCGGTCTGGACGATCGGCTCACGGTCAAGCAGAGCATAGACTATTATCGCAATATGCATCCCCGGTTCAATGAAGCCCGCAGCAAGAAGATGTTTGCGATCAGCAATCTCCCTGAAAACAAGAAGGTGGGCAAGCTTTCCAAAGGGATGAAGACAAAGCTCTATCTTCTTTTAACTCTATCTTTGGATGTGCGTTATCTGCTCTTGGATGAGCCGACCTTAGGCCTGGACATTGCCTTTCGCAAAGAGTTTTTTAGTACGATCTTGGGCGAGTTCTTTGATGAAGAGAGAACTATCTTTATCTCCACTCATCAGGTCGAGGAGATTGAGGATATATTGCAGGAAATCATATTCTTGGATGATGGGAAGATCGTGGTCAATGAAGAGATCGAATCCCTCAAATCCCGCTATCACGTGGTGAGTCTCACATCCGACAAAGAAGATCTTCTAAGAAAGCACAATCCCAAGGTAATCAATCGGAACATGGGCTTTGTCCACGCTGTCTTGCCATCAGAGGTCATGATCGACACCGCAAGCTATGGCAGGCCGTCGCTTTCCGACATCTTCATGGAAGTGGTAGGAGGAAACAATGAAACAGTTTAAAGCACTACTCATCAAAGAATGGCAGACACATTGGAAGACCTTGCTGCTTCCGGCGTGGTTTCTTCTTGCTGTCTATGCCTTTAACTTGGTGATATTTATCTACTCATACTTCAAGTTTGGCAGTGAATTGAACGTCTTTATATCTGCTCGACATGCTCAGATAGATGAATTGATCTGGGGACTTTACTTTGGCAGCTCGATTATCTTGGGATTTCTGGCTTCCTTGGCAGCATTAATCCTGGCTGATGGTGTGATCAATCAGGATGCTGTGAAAAAATGTGAGATCTTCCACTATTCACTACCGGTGAGCCTACAAAAGATTCTGCTCTCAAAGCTCGCTTTTGTGACAGTCGGCTCTTTTTTGATCTTTGTAGTCCTTGCGGCTTTAAACAGCCTTGTGATGAGCGCTTTTTTAGCCATTTTTGGTTTTGCTGATCTGTCCTTGGCATTAAATGGACTGCTGAATTCAATCCCATATACGATCATCTTCCTATTGTTCTTTCCGGCAGTATACGGGTTTTTTGCCAGTATCTTCAGAAAAAACGCATTTGGCGGCATGATCGGGACTTTCGTTATGATAGACCTAATGATATATTTCTCGGATCTATGGATCAATACAGGATCATTTAGTGTCTACCGTTACTTTATCGAGGTCCTTGGAGCCCCGCTTAGAACCGCAACTTTGTTACTAAGTGGGCAGTATTCTCGTTTGGATCTGTATGCTTGGCAGGATCTCTCAAGTAAGGATTCTTTGATCCGGTTTGGCATCAGCGCGATCCTAATCGTGGCTACATACTTCATCATCAAAAGGCGAGAACTTCGGTAATTCAGGCTTAATAACCCATTTAAAGCTCATATAAGATTCATATCCCGGAATTGTGCATGCTTACAATGAGTTTTTTCTTTCACTTTGATCAGCCTATTGCCGATCTAATATGATATGCTTGACAGAATCTTTGGTTCTGCTATCTTGCTCATAAGTGACCAAAGATTTGGCAAATCCTAAGAAGACATTGAAACATGAGGTGGTTATTGCAAGTCAGGACTCTATCACTATTCATCGTCTGCTTGATGATGTTGATTCCATCCATGTCCCTTGGGGCGGCAGATTTGACGGAAAACAAGTCCACTGAATCAGAATCCCCGGAAACTCAAGGTGGACTCCAGAAGACTATGCAAGAAAACCGCTTGCTATCCAGGATATATCCCCTGCTTTTCCGCGATGATAATGAGTTGATTCCGCCAATGATCTATCCGGATTATGAACAGTGGACAGGCAGGAGAATCGGGAAGATCGACGTTGTCCAAATGGATGTCTTTACGCCACAAGAAGGCAAAGGAGCTCTTGTCGGCGGGGTTGTGGATCTGGGCAATTATCTTCATTACAAAACGCGGGAGAGGATCATAAGGGACATGCTCTTCTTTAGCGAGGGCGATACTCTGCAACTTGGGTATTTGGAAAGCAACATCCAATACATCTATGATCAAGACTCTTTTTCTGAAGTTTCGTTTATCCTGGACGAGATGGAAAACGGAGATATTGAGATCACTGTAATGGTGCGGGATAAGTTTTTTCTGCAGATTGGGGGAAAGTATATCAGCCGAAATAAGTACAATATCAGGATCACTGATCGCAATCTCTTAGGCACTGGGCACGCGCTTAGAAACTCCTGGTATGTAGATCCCCAAAACCAAGGATCGATCGGATGGGAAAGCTCATTTACGAATCCGAACATCCTTGGCACATTCCTTCGAGGAGATCTTGCCTGGACGGATATGCCCGGCTTTAATGAGCTTCATCTGGATCTCTCACGCCCTTTTCTGTTTCCACTCTTTAAACAATCAGGAGGTGTGGACTATAGAAAGACAAATATCTCAACTCCTCGGGACACGAGTAGAGTGAAAAAGCAAGAAGCCGGATTGTGGTATGCACATAGCTTTGATTTTTGGGATTATCCCAAAAACTCCTATGCTGCGTTCGGTTTGGAATATACACGCTATCCTAAACGCCCAATTGCAAACGCCATCGACGGGATGCCTTGGCAGGAGTCCATCCTTGCACTAGGATCATTGGCTCTGTTAAAAAACAACTACGGCTATCTGCCTGGGATCAGCTCATTTCTTGACAATGACTATCTCCCACTGGGCTACTTGATGGAGCTATATGGCGGTCATGAGTTTGGAGAGTATAAGAACAGACCTTTTGCAGGGGTTCATTCGGCGTGGTCGATATTCCCTGCAGATGATCAGTTTCTCTTTCTGCGCTCTACCGTGGAAGGCTTTCTTGATAGGGGAGCACCACAGCAGGCTGTCATTTCAATCGAACCAATGTATATATCCCAGAGCAAGAGCTTGGGGCAAGTGAAGGGACGCAGCTTCATCAGGGCACGCTATGTTCACGGGCACAATCTCATGCACACCGAAAGCTTGAGCTTGAAGAGTGATCCTTTGTACCGCGGCAATCAAGATCTTCAGGGAAGCAAACTGTATTCTTTGAGTCTTGAAGAGGATCTATACTTGCCGATCTCTTTGTGGGGATTCCAGATAACTGTATTCGGTTTTGCTGATCTTGCAGTGATGGAGGATTCTAGGAAGAAAGATTTGTCGCGGCAGAGCGTCTTCTCCGAAGGAGTAGGGGTGAGGCTGCGCAATCCGAGCCTTATATGGGACTTCATCGAGTTGTATGTAGGTTTGGAACAACTTGGTTCTGAATCATCAGTGAATGTAGAACTAAATCTCAAAAGAGGACTGTCGCTTGAGGATTTTAAGGGAAGAAGACCGCGGCGTTATAAGTTTCAATGATTAGATGTAGATTCAGCTTGTTTCCGAGGATCAAGCAAAAAATGGTTTGACAAAAAAAGAAAGCTTAAAAAGGGTGAATATAAAGAAGAAGTCAGTGGGAGAAGATAATGTCTGAAACAACTAAGAATACAAAAGCAAAAACTACAAACCTACCTCCGGTAGCCGACAAACACAAGGTAAGCTTGGTGGAATTGATCATGATTCTGCTGCTTGTCGGTCTGGTATTCGTTTTCATCTTTGGCATGAAACAGCTTAGAGTAGACAAAGAAGCAGAACTTATTGCACATCAAAAGTTCCAAGCCGTTTTGCCGATCTTGCAAGAAGCAGTGGATGCAGCAGAGGAATTCCGTCGTAATGACGACTTTGCTGAGTATCCTTTCGATTTTGGTCAGCTTAATATGGTCTCAACTGACTTGTACACTGTCGAGAGCAACGAAAGTGGCGAGATCTTCCTTCAGACCGACGACTTTACCATCAGTTATGATGGTACAGACTATTTCTTTGTTGTTACCAGCAGAGAAGGTTTTGGCAAAGCAGGAATCGAAGTGATCTACACTCTTTCAAATCGCAGCTACAGAGTCGAAGATCCGAGTCCGGAACGCCGGCCAACCATAAAGGATGAATGGCTCCCTCAAAACTAATCCCATAGCCTATTTAGTAATAGCGGCTCTCTTGTGGAGCCGCTTTTTCTTTAGTTGCCGGCTTTATTCTCAAAGTCGAAAATCGGTCCTGCTCTTCTGGCTGATCTGTCTCTTCCAGTGCACTTGAAAGCATCTCGGGCTGAGCAGGGGAGGCTTTCAGGAGACTTGCCACCAGCATCGCAACCAGCAGCGGGAAACGCTTCATGAGTTGATCTGATAGACTTCAAATAAGTGAAGTCATACCCGCTGTTATTAGTGCTTATTTTCTGAAGACAAAAAAGGTGCCGAGCATGTCGGCACCTTAGCTTGAATCTATTCTTTGAGACTATTTCATCAGCATCATCTTGATGCTTCTGCTTTCATTTGGTGTTTTGATTCTGGCGAAATACATGCCACTGGCAACGGAGCGTCCGTTCATGTCTTTGCCGTTCCATCTCAGGTTATGGGATCCTGATTGAAGCAGTCCATTGTGGATGTTTATCACTTTTTGGCCTCTTATGTTGTAGATGTCCACGCTGCAATCCATGGCTTTAGGTGTGCTAAACGCTATGGTCACATCCGGGTTGAAGGGATTGGGGTAGGCACTTATGCGGCCAAGTGGGCTGCTCACCAGATCTTGATTTGACACAGTGTGGTTGTATATAACGATTCTGCCAGAGTAGCTGCCGGCTTCGGGTAATTGCATAAGGAAGCTTTCTCCATCATACAAACTTGCTGGTTCATCTTCTAGATAGAAGCGAACTGACCAATCTTCGGGAACATTGTAGGTTGCAGCAGAGAATTCAACCGTTTGTGCCTCATCGCTATGCAGGATGAAGTCATACTGCACAGATGCCTCTTGACCCCTAAAACTATCGCGCATTTCTTGTTGAAGAGCTGTTTCTGCGAAGTCGTCTGCCATCTGTGGTTCGATATACATAGTGAGACCGGAGAAGAGAGTCTTTTCAGGAGCCTTAGGCAGATCCAAACGGAAGTCATAGCCATCAGTTCCGATGGGGCTTGCGCCGACAACGATCTCGTCACTATCGGTTGTCTCGCCTTGAGCTGTCAGTTTAACAGTCCAGATTGGGGCAGGGGGTCTTACCTGCGGCGCTTCGTAGAAGGGGTAGAAGCTCATCATGATGTTGTTTCCGGGGCTGGAATAGCTCTTGATAAAGAATGCCTCATGTGGCTCGATTCTTTCGACCATTTGATATGCGCCATCGCGATAGACATAGATGGCTTTGGAGATCAATCTTTGCCCGAGCATCTCACTGAAGTTGTATGGAACACCGTTGACGCTAAACTTTAGTGAAGATATATCATAATGACACAAGTGGGGATTGGCAATGAAATTCCAGCCTGATTCGATTTCGATATCGGTCTCAAAAGCTAACACATCTGAGGTGCTGCTATTGAATACATAGTCTGTCGATTCCACAAAGTATGCAATACCCGGGAAGAAATCATCCATCTGCATCCAGTCGTTATTCCAGATATAGCCCATGGCGCCATCACCAAAAAGTTCCGGCATAGAGAATATATCGTTTACAAAAGGATTGCTGCGTGTGCTCCAGCCCGGCTCGGTATATAGCAGATTCATCCTCGGTACGATAGCGAAGGTGTATGGGGAGGGATATGTCGAGCGAACTCCATCAGTTGCCACGACTTCCACATAAGCTTTGGCTTGCGGCATTTCCGAAGCTTGTGGGATGATGTAGCTATAGCTTGATACATGCGCAGGAGCTTCCATGTAGATTGCCAGAGAATCTGTAGCGTTTTTAATGTATAGATTTGTGTGATCGATAAGGAACGGATTGATGTTGCTCCAAGAGAAGTTGATCGTATTTCCGCCTTGGAAGATCTGGTTTTCCATATACGAAAGTGATGCTCTGGGCTGGAGGTTACCCCAGTATAGGGTCATGGTCCTGACACTGGTATTAGTCACAGTAAACTCATATGGTCCACTTTGCAGATCGTGCCAGTTGCCGTTGCCCGCATCATAGATATAGATCTTTTCGGATCTGGTTTCAGCCGTCGGAACCGACAGATAGAGGGGCACGTTTAGCTGATCGGAACGAACCCGCAGAGTCCAGGTCTTCAGATCGGAATCAACGTCATATTCGCCTTTAATCTCCCTGGCAAGCTGAGTGCCATATTGTCCCCAATACTGCTGCCAAAAGGCCAGCCACACGTAATTTGTCGTGGGGTTGGATTTTGATACATCCCAATATGCATCCTGCCCATCCGATGCGTAGGCATTGTTGCCAAACTCGATAGTATTGGTTCTGGTTCCGGAGGCATTTGATAGATGGAGCTCATGCACCAATTCAGCTACCGCAGGTTTCGGTACATTGTGAATATACTCAAAAGACGAGTTGTCGACCATACTTATGCGGTAGACATAGTGCTCACCATGCGGAAGATCAGTGTCCCAATACTCATAGGAGCTGCTTCCCGAATTGAGGCTTGAGTTGGTTTCCCAGGAGTCAATCATTTCCCAATCACCATCGATGGCTTTGCGATATAGGTTAAATCCCACGAGCCCGCTGGCAGTGCCGACCGTCCAATAGATCCTGACGGAATTAGTCATACCATGCGCGGTGAAGCTTGTGATATTTGCCGGAGCTGGGATGGTGGTCACTTCATAAGACGGTTCTGAATAGTTCCCGTTTTTGTCACGAGCACGGATCTTGAAGTAGTAGTTGTAGTTGCTATTTAGGCCGGTGACATTCACGGAAGTGCAAGCCAAAGAAGCCAGGATGGAGGAATTGCTGCGATCAAAGATCTGATAATTGTCTTCGCCGATGGGTTCGGTAGCATAGAGGATCTCATAACTGTCAAAATCATATGAATCACTCATATCCCATCCCAATGAGACATAATACATAGAGCTGTTGATTACCGTGAGATTATCCGGTATTGTGGGATCCACCCCATCATCAAGAGGGAAGAGATCATCATATAGCTCATCAAGATCATGCACCCATCTGGCATAGTACTGTCTCAGGTTTGTATAAGTATTGTCATAATCCCATTTTCCGATATCTTCATTCCAACCATAAAACCACTTATAGTTATTCTCAGTTTCATCATACGCATTGGGCAGCTCATCCATCTCAATATGGAAGAAGGGACTGATTGTGTCATAGTCATTCCAACCGCTAAGTGTATAGAGCATTTGACGATTCAGCGAATAGCCGGGCAAAGTGATAGCGTCGCTGACCGGATATTCATGCTCACCATCTGAGAAGGTGAAATCAAAATTCGAATAGTATACAGAGTAATAGTCATTCAGATACACATCATCATGAATCCCGATGGTATTAGCCGGGATCATGAGATGGTCACCCTTGTTTATGAGATCATTCTTAGCGCTGCTGAAGTCTCTGATGGGAAGATTGGGGCTGAGCCGATTGTATCCTGCAGAGATCTGATTGTCAGTCATGCCGACATGACGATTCCAGTCGTAGGAATGGATCTGGAAAGAGAATTCCCTTCTGCCGTGTTCTGCGCGGATCTTATCGGCAAATTTCTGATAGGCAACGTTGAAGGGATGAGCTTCCACACGGGTTGGGTCAGAGAGTGACTTTGCATTTGTGTAGGAGCCGACATTTGTCCATCGCACTTCTCTTCCTGCTCCGGAGATCAGCAAGAATGGCGCTTCCCAGACTGTGAGAGTCTCATATCCCATGATTGGAGTGGGGAAGTCGTCATTGGGATGCGGCACTGTGATGATGATGGGTCTCTGAGCATCGGGATTGTAGATATACAAGCCCCAGCCATAGTCAAAAGCACCGATCTCATCATCGTAGGGATCATCTGGCGTGCCATTGTCGTCATAATAATCCCAATCCGGGATTTCACGAAGCATATAGTAAGTTCGATCGGTATCGATATCGTTAAATTCTACTACCTGATATGGGAATCCGGCTTGATCCACCGCATCTTGGGCTTCTTGGAGCATTCCCATAAGAAAGAGATCTACGATGTTTCCCCATTGATTTAGCTCAGTGGAATTTGGGATGCGATAGTTGCCAAAACCATTGGTTTGTCTATCGTAGGGAGCATAAAGATTGTAGTTCGGAACCGCGATACCTTCAGCGATGTGTGAGACCCAATTATCATAGTCACAGTTTTCTTCGCTTCCGATCATAAACATCTCCAAAGATGCAGTTTCGGTAAGATAAGCGGAAAGATGAAACAGGATAAAGATCATCCCGATCAAGAGTAGTGCTTTTTTCATGATTCTCCTCTATGGCTTCGTATTTATTTTATCAAAGATCTAATCATTCATCAACTGCGATCACTATTACTATTCCGTCAAGCATTATTTATTCCAGATTTTTGAGATTGACAGAATCCGGCTCTTTATCAAATGATGACAAATCAAAAAAGACTTGGAGTTTTGGTTTGATTAATAGATTATTAAAGGCATCTTTGATGCTATCATTATTGTTGATACTAGCAGCAGGCTTGCATGGCGAGATTCCCGCGGCTGCTCAGTTGATGGATACGGATATTCCGGCACAGGAAGAAATTCATGAGCAAGGATTTTCAGAGACTGTCGTGCATTGGCTTCAGAGTCGGGGCTTGGATCCGCGGATCATCGTGATGATCATTTCCATGCTCCCCATCATTGAGCTTAGAGGCGCGATCCCTTTTGCCATCTGGGTCTTTAGAATGCCATGGCAGGAGGCAGTGCTGCTATCCATCATCGGAAA
>Ga0334893_1002894_pt1 | contig 11855 bp, 18 predicted proteins | sample GraSluR3_MG_5_FD_207218 | JGI IMG/M metagenome (GOLD analysis project Ga0334893, IMG submission 207218) | Sludge microbial communities from methane-producing bioreactor in Wageningen University, Netherlands - Granular Sludge_09_05-R3 | ecosystem: Engineered > Bioreactor > Anaerobic >...
AGTCGGTGAATTATGGAATCTGTAGGGTAGTACTGTCCTATTGTTATATCTTTAAGCATCCTTCTTACTCCTTAAAATTCTAATTATTTCTTCCTTTACCTCTTCTATTGTCATTCTGTCCTCAGCTATATCAAACCCTTTTTCTCTGAGTGCTTTTACTAGCTCTACTACTTTTGGTACGCCTAGTCCTATTTCTTTTAATCTAGTCTCATGCTTGAATATCTCTCTAGGAGAGCCAATAAATTCTATTTGTCCTCTATTCATAACGATAATTTTGTCGACTAATTTTGAAATATCTTCCATAGAGTGAGATACCAGTATTATTGTAGTATTATGTCTTTTGTGAATTTCTTTTATCTCCTGCAAGATTTCATCTCTACCTCTTGGGTCTAGTCCAGCTGTAGGCTCATCTAAAATAAGAACTTCTGGCTTCATAGCTATTACCCCAGCTATTGCTACCCTTCTTCTTTGACCTCCAGAAAGCTCAAAAGGCGACCTTTCCTTTAGAAGCTCAAAATCTAAGCCCGTAATTTCCATAGCTTCTCTTACTCTTACATCAATTTCTTCTTCTGAAAGTCCCAAGTTACCAGGACCAAAAGCGATGTCCTTATATATTGTTTCTTCGAAAAGCTGATACTCAGGATATTGAAATACAAGTCCTACATTTTTTCTAATTTCAATAAGCGAGGTTTCTTTTTTTGTGATATCAAGTCCATTTATAAGTATAGTACCTGATGATGGCTTAAGCAGTCCGTTAAGATGCTGTATGAGAGTTGACTTTCCTGAACCTGTATGACCTATTAGTCCAATAAACTCTCCTTTTCCTATCTCAAGATTTACTCCATTTAGAGCTGTGCTTTCAAATGGAGAGCCTGGATTATAAACATGTACTAAATCTTTTATAACTACTGACATAATCTGTTCACCATCTCTTCCACAGTGAGAATATCATCTTCAATATCTATACTCTCATTTCTTAGCTCATATGCTAGTTCTGTCATCTGAGGAACATCTAGCCCTAGCTTTTTTAATTTATCTACTTGCTTGAATATTTCTCTAGGCTTTCCTTGCAGTATAAGCTTTCCATCTTCCATTACACATACCCTATCTGCATTTACTGCTTCTTCCATAAAGTGAGTGATATGAATGACAGTTATTTTATCTTCTTTATTAAGTCTATATACGGTATCCATTACTTCTTTACGTCCTCTTGGATCTAGCATAGCAGTCGGTTCATCCATGATTATGCATCTTGGTTTCATAGCTATTATTCCTGCTATTGCGATTCTTTGCTTTTGCCCTCCAGATAAAAGGTGAGGGGCTTTTTTTGCGAACTCACTCATCCCTACATTTGCAAGAGCTTCATCTACTCTTTTTCTTATTTCTTTTGGCTCTATACCTAGATTTTCTGGTCCAAATGCCACATCCTCTTCCACTACAGTAGCAACTATTTGGTTATCAGGATTTTGAAATACCATTCCAGCTGTTTGTCTTATATCAAATGTATTTTCTAATACTAAGGTATCTAATCCATCTACATATACTTTCCCAGAGGTAGGAAGCAGTATAGCATTTAAGTGTTTTGCAAGCGTAGATTTTCCAGAGCCATTATGACCTATCACAACTAGAAATTCTCCTTCGTGTACGTCTAATGTCACTTCATCTATTGCTTTTACTACTCTTTCTCCATCTGTATATTCATAGGTGAGATTATCAATTTTTATAATTGGCTTCATTATTTTCTCCCTTTTAATTACTTTTCTTGATTACGCCTAACCTTAATATTAACATATTTTTACTCTCTTTTAAATATTTCATTAACTCTTCTATAACATAATTACTATAAAATTTTATTTTTAGTTATAACTTCTTTTTAATCAACTGTAACTTAGGAGAAATATCAATATACCTATATATTGTGTTATAATATATAGGTATAACTTTCTTATTTATATATTTATTATATAAAAAGTAATTTATCTTAATTAAGATAGCCTTTATTAACAGCAAGGCAAATTAAAAAGGAGGTGTTTATATGGCTAACAACTTATCTACTGACTCCGAAATAAAGATTGATGATTTATTTAAAAAAATTGAAGATTTAATTATAAATCGAGATTTCTCTGGAGCTTTCAATTTAATTGAAAATAATAGAAGCTACATAACTAAGTATGCCAATGTAAAACAACAGCTTTTACTAAATAAATTTTACACTAAAATATTATATGAACTAGCTCTTTCAACTTATGAAATAGAAAAAAATCATGATAATTTTTTGGATATTTTTGAGAAGAATAGAGATTTTTTTGAAGTTCATTTAGAAAAACCTAAATATAATAGACTTTTAAGATATAGGGCAAATATAAAAAAACTTCGTAGAAAGAAGAAACTTAATATCATCCTCCCAGTAACAATATTATCTTGTTTACTCTTAATATATGGGGTTTCTACTATAGATATTTTTAACAAAATATCTATTAAAAATATTTATTCATCAATAAGCGATAAATTTAATGCAAACGACGATACTACTACTATTGAAAATGAAGTAGACAACAAAGAAAAAGAAAACGAAGAAACAAACTCTAATTCGAATATAACTAGTAATATTGAAGAAGAAATTCCTACTAATGAGGACTTGCCTTCTTTTGCAGATGAAGATTTTTTACTTCCTAGTAGCAGCAAGGAACTTTCAACCCATGATATCACTGGGATGGATGCAAAAGATTTACGGCTAGCTATAAACGAAATGTATGCAAGACACGGATATTATTTTGGTCCAGGAGCAAATCAACGTTATTTTGATGAAAAAACCTGGTATAAACCAGATATGAGTATAAAAAGCCCTAATGATATAGTTGTAAATTTTACCGAAATAGAAAATAAAAATCTATCCTTTCTAGCTACTCAAGAAAGACAATTAAAAAACAACTAGGAGGTAAGAATATGAAAATATTGTATAAAAGCTTATTTATTATATCCTTTATTTTATTACTAGTTAGTATGGGACTTCTTATTGCAAAGCTTTTTTTTATGAAATAAAATTTTTATTTATTTGCTCATTTTACTTTACTAATTAATCTCTAAATTTATAATTATTTGATATTAAAAATACCCTTATCGAAAGCAAAACTTTCGATAAGGGTATTTTTGTTTAATTAAACCAATTCAACGATAGCCATTGGTGCGCCATCTCCACGTCTTGGTCCAAGTTTCATTATTCTAGTGTATCCACCTTTTCTTTCGCTATACTTAGGTGCGATTTCATCAAATAAAGTTTTTACAACAGTCTCATCCATCATATAAGCCATAACTTGTCTTCTGGCATGAAGATCTCCTCTTTTACCAAGAGTAATCATCTTTTCTACCATTCTTCTAGCTTCTTTAGCTCTAGTTTCAGTAGTTGTAATTCTTCCGTGCTTTAATATATCTGTAGCTAGGTTTCTAAGTACTGCTTTTCTATGAGAAGAAACCATGCCTAACTTTCTGTACATTGCCATTGTTAATATCCCTCCTTTTCCCTAGTCTTCACTTGGCTTAAGGCTGAATCCAAGCTCTTCTAGCTTTTGAATAACTTCTTCTAGGGATTTCTTTCCTAGGTTTCTAACTTTCATCATGTCATCTTCCGTCTTCTCAGTTAATTCCTCTACAGTGTTAATTCCTGCACGCTTAAGGCAATTATATGATCTAACAGATAAGTCAAGTTCTTCTATTGTCATTTCAAGAGCTTTTTCTTTTTTATCTTCTTCTTTTTCAACCATAAGCTCTACTTCACCTAAGTGGTCTGTAAGGTCGATAAATAAGTTAAGATGTTCAACTAGTATCTTAGCTCCTAGAGAAACGCCCTCTTGAGCGCCTATGCTACCATCTGTCCATACTTCTAAAACTAATTTTTCAAAATCAGTTCTAGTGCCTACTCTTGTATTTTCAGTTGTATAGCTCACTTTATGAACTGGTGTATAAATAGAATCAACTGGAATTACTCCTATTGCCATTTCATCAGATTTGTTGTTTTCAGCAGAAACATAGCCTCTACCTTTATCTACATTGATTTCCATATATAGCTTAGCATCTTCAGACAAAGTAGCTATATGTAAATCTTTGTTTAGAATTTCAACATCTGGTGGACACAATATGTCTCCAGCAGTTATTACACCGTCACCAGTGTGCTCTATTTTTAAAGTTCTAGCTCCATCAGAGTCCATCTTCATAGAAAGCTCTTTAAGAGTCAATATAATTTCAGTAACATCCTCTTTCACGCCTGGAATCGTAGAAAATTCGTGTAGTACTCCATCTACTTTAATAGATGTAACAGCAACACCAGGAAGAGAGGACAAAAGTACTCTTCTTAGTGAGTTTCCAACAGTTATACCGAATCCTCTTTCCAATGGCTCTAAAGCGAATTTACCATAGTTTTCTTTAAGCTCCAACACTTCTATACTTGGCTTTTCGATTTCTATCACTAATAAACCCTCCTTGTAAAATAATTTAAAAAGATCACCGAGGGTACTAATCTTAGGTGCGGTTACTTAGAGTAAAGCTCTACGATTAGATGTTCTGCTACTTCAAGGTCAATATCTTCTCTTGTAGGATTTGCAACCATTTTAGCACTCATCGACTCAAGACTTACATCAAGCCACTTAGGAGCTACTCTTGTTGAGTTCTCAGCTAATGACTTAAGTTTTACAGATGATCTTGAAGTTTCTTTTACTGTTATAACATCTCCAACGCTGATTGTCATAGAAGGAATATTAGCTTTATGTCCATTAAGATTAAAATGTCCATGTCTTACTAATTGTCTAGCTTCTTTTCTAGAAGCAGCTAACCCCATTCTATAAACTACATTGTCTAATCTTCTTTCTAAAAGGTTAAGTAGGTTTTCACCCGCCATACCTTGCATTTTTTCTGCACGCTCAAAAGTTAATCTGAACTGAGTCTCTAAAACTCCATAAATTCTCTTAACTTTTTGTTTTTCTCTTAATTGCTCTCCGTAGTTAGAAACTTTCTTTCTTCCTTGACCATGTTGTCCAGGAGCATATGCTCTTTTAGCAAAAGCACATTTATCTGTATAGCATCTGTCACCTTTAAGGAATAGTTTCATTCCTTCTCTACGGCAAAGTCTGCATGATGAATCAGTATATCTTGCCACTTATATGACACCTCCTTAAATTAAACTCTTCTTCTTTTTGGCGGTCTGCATCCGTTGTGAGGAATTGGAGTAACATCTTTAATCATTGTCACATCTAATCCTGCTGCTTGAAGTGCACGGATAGCTGCTTCTCTTCCTGAACCAGGTCCTTTTACAAATACTTCAACAGATCTTAGTCCATGCTCCATAGCACCTTTAGTTGCTGTTTCTGCTGCCATTTGAGCGGCAAATGGAGTAGATTTTCTTGAGCCTTTGAATCCAAGCTGTCCTGCACTTGCCCAAGAAAGAGCATTTCCGTGAACGTCAGTCAATGTAATAATTGTATTATTAAAAGTTGACTGAATATGTGCGTGGCCTTTTTCTATGTTTTTACGTTCTCTTCTTTTTACACGCGTCACTTTTTTCTTTGGCTTAGCCATTATTTTCCCTCCTTACTTTTTAAATATAGACATTATTTCTTTTTCTTACGACCAACTGTTCTCTTAGGACCTTTTCTAGTTCTAGCGTTAGTTTTAGTCTTTTGACCTCTAACTGGAAGTCCTTTCATATGTCTGATACCTCTATAGCATCTGATATCTCTTAGTCTCTTAATATTTAGAGAAATTTCTCTACGTAAATCTCCCTCTACGTTATAATTATCGATCTCTTTTCTTAATAGGTTAACTTCTTCTTCTGTTAAATCTTTGATTCTAGTATCTTCATTGATACCAGTAGATGCTAAGATTTGAGCAGAAGTATTCTTGCCTATTCCGAATATATATGTTAGACCAATTACTACTCTTTTCTCTCTTGGTAAGTCTACACCGGCAATACGAGCCATGTATTTACACCTCCTATTTTTACATTTGGACGTCGGATATGTTTTTCATTATCCCAAAATTGTATTATATCAAATAATGATGTATTCTGTAAACAAATCCTAACCTTGTTTTTGCTTATGTTTAGGATTTTCGCAGATAACCATTACTTTGCCTTTTCTTTTAATTATTTTGCATTTTTCGCAAATAGGCTTAACAGATGGCCTTACTTTCATCTTAATCCCTCCTTAGGCTACTTCTTTCGCCAAGTAATTCTCCCTTTAGTAAGATCGTAAGGAGAAAGTTCAACAGTTACCTTGTCTCCAGGAAGTATTCTTATGAAGTGCATTCTTAATTTTCCTGAAATATGAGCTATAATTTCATGATCATTTTCTAGTTTTACTTTAAACATAGCATTAGGAAGAGCATCTATTATTACTCCTTCTAATTCTATAACATCTTTTTTGGACATATTATACCTCCCTTTTGTTAGAATATCCTAGCTTTTCAAGTTCTTTTCTTATAAAAGCATTTTGGCTTTGCAGGTCTTTGTAATTTATTTTATTCATATTTTCTGAAACAGCTGACATTAATTTAAGATGCTTTAGCTTTTTAAGTTTCGGATTTTGAATTTTTCTAAGCTTACCATCAGAAATCAGTACATTCTCATCATCAACTATGCTGACAATTATAAAATATCTATTTTGATCCCTTCCTGAAATGCTTTTTACTACTTGACCTATCTGAATTTTCCCATTCAAGGTGTGACCTCCTCTATAGTGCTGTCAAAAGCAGTGGTTGGTCACCAGTTATAGCAATAGTATGTTCATAGTGAGCAGATTTTTTTCCATCTAATGTCACTGCTGTCCATCCATCTCCTAATACCTTAACCTTATAGGTTCCTTGATTTACCATGGGTTCTATCGCCAACACCATGCCTTCTTGAAGTCTAGGACCTCTACCAGCTGGGCCGTAATTTGGAATTTGCGGCTCTTCATGCAGCTCTTTTCCAACACCATGTCCAACAAAGTCTTTAACTATAGAAAATCCATAACGCTCTGCATATACCTCAATAGCATGTGAAATATCCGATAGTCTATTCCCCACTACAGCATTTTTGATTCCTTCATAAAAGCTTTGTCTGGTCACATCTATCAAAAGCTTATCATTTTCTGATACATCTCCAACAGGATGTGTCTTTGCTGCATCACCATGATATCCTTTATAAAATGCTCCAACGTCAACGCTTATAATGTCGCCATTTTTTAGTATGATATCTTTTGATGGTATCCCGTGTACTACTACTTGATTCAAGGAAGCACATATGCTACCAGGAAATCCACCATACCCTTTAAATGAAGGAACCGCATTATACTTGGTTATATTTTTTTCTGCTATCTGATCTAGCTCATAAGTGCTAATGCCTTCTTTAATCGCATCTCTTATTACTTCGTGAGTTTCAGCAACTACTTTTCCAGCATCTCTTAATAGCTCAACTTCATGTTTTGATTTTATAATAATCATTTATTTTTCACTTCCCAAGGCACTTACAATATCCTCAAGCACCTTATTAATATCTTGCTGACCATCTATAGTCACTAAGATATTCTTTTTAGTGTAGTAATCAATAAGTGGTTTTGTTTCATTTAAGTATACTTCAATTCTCTTTGATACTGTTTCTTCAGTATCGTCAGTTCTTTGAAAAAGTTCTCCTTGACATATGTCGCAGATTCCTTCTTGCTTGGGTTTATTGAATTCTATGTGGTAAGTAGCTCCACAGTTTTTACAAATTCTTCTTCCTACAGCTCTGCCTACAAGTATACTTTTATCAACTTCTATATTGATTACTTTATCTAGCTTGGTATCCATTTTTCCAAGAGCAGTATCTAAAGCCTGAGCTTGGTTCTCTGTTCTTGGGAATCCATCTAGTAAGAAGCCCTCTTTTGCATCAGCTTCTTTTAATCTATCTTCAACAATCGCTACTACAAGTTCATCTGGCACAAGTAAACCTTTATCCATATATTCTTTTGCTTTTCTTCCAAGCTCAGTGTTTTCTTTAATGTTTTTTCTAAAGATATCACCAGTAGAAATATGAGGCACTTTGTATTTATCTACGATCCCAGAAGCTTGTGTACCTTTTCCAGCCCCTGGAGGTCCTAAAAGTATTAATCTCATTTTTTCATCTCCTAGGAAAGCTCCGCTCAGTGGAGTTTATTTTAAAAAGCCTTGATAATGTCTCATTACCATTTGCGCTTCAATTTGCTTCATTGTTTCAATAGCAACACCGACAACAATCAGTAATGATGTTCCGCCAAATCTAAACGGTATGTTAGTAGCCGAATAAATGATAGTTGGCAGGGAAGCTATTATTGCTAAGAACACTGCTCCTGCAAGTGTAAGTCTGTTAAGTACTCTTGCCAAATACTCTGCAGTAGATTTCCCAGGTCTAATTCCTGGTATGAATCCATTTGAGTTTTTCATATTATCTGCAACTTCATCTGGGTTAAACGTAATTGAGATATAGAAATATGTGAAGAATACTACTAATAGGAACTCCATTAATGTATACACGTAAATTCCTGGGTTTCCACTTGCTGTGAACCATTTTGAAACAAAAGCCTGATACTCAGGATTTTTTATAAATATACCTAAAGTTTGTGGAAACGCAAGAAGTGATACTGCAAAGATTACAGGTATTACCCCAGCTTGATTTACTTTAAGAGGGATGTGCGTTGATTGACCTCCGTAAGTTTTTCTTCCTACAACTCTTTTTGCATACTGAACAGGTATTTTTCTAACTCCCTGAAGCACTAGGATAACTCCTACTATTATAGCCACAGAAATTATTAAAAATACACCTACTTGAATAAAATTAAGTTCTCCAGACTTCACTAGTTCAAAAGTTTGAACAGTAGCCTGTGGTATTCTAGATACAATACCAGCGAAGATTAAAAGTGAAATTCCGTTTCCAATGCCTTTTTCGGTAATTTGCTCTCCAAGCCACATCAAAAATGCCGTTCCTGCTGTAAGAGTTAAAACTACGCTTATTTTACTAAGTATAGAATCCGAAACAAGGGCACTGTTAAAGAATCCAATTCCTATAGCAGTAGCTTGAATAAGAGCTAGTACTACAGTAAGATATCTAGTGTACTGAAGGATTTTTTTTCTTCCTTCTTCACCAGACTTTTGCATGTCTTCAAGTGCAGGTATAGCAACCGTAAGTAATTGGATTACTATCGATGATGTAATATACGGGGTTATGCTAAGCGCAAAAATCGTAAAGTTACTAAATGCTCCACCAGCTACGATATCATAAAAAGACAATATACCAGCTTGCTGCGAAATCATTTGCTTTATAACATCGACGTTTATTCCTGGAACAGGAATTGCTGTACCTATTCTAAATACTACCAGCATTAAAAAGGTAAATACCAATTTTTTTCTTAAATCTGGTATCTTAAGAGCATTTTGAAGTGTCTTAAACATTAGATCACCTCGGCCTTTCCTCCAGCGGCTTCTATCTTCTCTGCAGCTGATTTTGTGAACTTATTAGCTTTGATTGTAAGTTTCTTTTCTATGCTGCCATTTCCTAGTATCTTCACGCCATCTTTTTCGATTTTTCTGATGATTCCAGTCTCTTTTAAAAGTTCTGGAGTAACCTCAGTTCCATCTTCAAAGGCATTTAACTTATCTACATTTAAGATTGTATATCTAGCTTCGAATTCGAAGTTATTAAATCCTCTTTTAGGAAGTCTTCTATATAGAGGCATCTGTCCACCTTCAAATCCAGGTCTAACTCCTCCACCTGAACGCGACCATTGACCGTCTTGTCCTCTACCTGCAGTTTTACCTTGACCAGTCGCAGTACCTCTACCGATTCTTCTCTTAGCTCTAACTGCGCCTTTAGCTGGCTTTAACTCGTGTAGTTTCATTCCTTGCACCTCCTTTTGCTTAAGCTTCTTCTACTTTCACAAGATGTTTTACTACTTCAATCATACCTCTGATTTGAGCGTTATCAGGCTTTTCTACTGTTTGCTCTCTTTTAGTAAGTCCAAGAGCTGTTACAGTTTTTCTCTGATTTGGCTTTGTAGCTATTACACTTTTCATAAGCGTTATTTTTAGTTTTGCCATTTCTTTCGCCTCCTAACCTAAAAGATCTTCTACTTTTTTACCTCTTAGGGTTGCTACGTCTTCAATTTTTCTAAGTGAAGCAAGACCTTGCATTGTTGCATTAACAACATTTCTTGCATTGTTTGTTCCTAGTGATTTAGATCTAACGTCCTTAAGTCCAGCTAGCTCTAATACATCACGAACAGGTCCACCTGCGATAACTCCAGTACCTTCTTTAGCCGGCATGATTAGAACATTTCCTGCTCCATATCTTCCTTGGATTCTGTGAGGTACAGTAGTTCCAACTATAGGAACTGTGATAAGGTTCTTCTTAGCATCTTCCACTGCTTTACGAATAGCCTCAGGTACTTCCATAGCTTTTCCAGTACCGATTCCTACGTGTCCGTTTCTGTCTCCAACAACTACAAGCGCAGCAAATCTAAAGTTTCTACCACCTTTAACAACTTTTGTTACTCTTCTTATGTCAATAACTTTTTCTTCAATATCTAGTTGTCTAGCATCTATTGGCTTTTTAAGCATCTTATCCCCTCCTTTTTTAGAATTTTAGTCCAGCTTCTCTCGCAGCATCTGCTAATTCCTGGATTCTTCCGTGATAAATATATCCTCCTCTGTCAAATACGACAGCTTCGATTCCTTTATCAAGAGCTCTCTTTGCAACAAGTTCTCCGACCTTTCTAGCAGCATCTTTGTTACTTGTGCTTGAAAGAGTTCCCTTTAATTCTTTATCAATCGTAGAAGCGGATACAAGGGTAATTCTGTTTATATCATCAACGATTTGTACATAAATATTATTTGTACTTCTGTACACGTTAAATCTTGGTCTTTCAGGAGTTCCCTTTACCGTTTTACGCACTCTCTTGTGTCTAGCAATACGGTTTGCGTTTTTATCTACCTTCTTGAACAACTTTCTTCACTCCTTTCCTTTATTTCTTACCTGTCTTACCTTCTTTACGTCTTACATATTCTCCAGAGTAACGAATTCCTTTACCTTTATATGGCTCTGGCTCTCTCCACGCTCTTACTTTAGCAGCATAGTTACCTACTTGTTGCTTATTGATTCCTTTGATTAAAATCTCAGTTTGAGATGGAACCTCAACTTCTATACCCTCTGGATCTTCCATTTCTACTGGGTGAGAAAATCCTAAGCTAAGTACTAATTTCTTTCCTTGCTTAGCCGCTCTGTACCCAACTCCAACTATTTCAAGTTTTTTAGAGTATCCTTCAGTTACGCCTTTAATCATGTTGTCAATTAATGTTCTAGAAAGACCATGTAATGATCTGTGTTTTTTATTGTCAGTAGGTCTAGTAACAACTAGCTCTCCTTCATTAAGTTCTATCTTAAGATCTTTTGAAATTTGCTCAGATAAAGTTCCTTTAGGTCCTTTAACTGTAACTAGGTTTTTATCATCTATTTTAACCTCTACACCGCTTGGAACGGTTATAGGTTTACGTCCTATTCTTGACATTTAGGCACCTCCTTTGCATAAGTTTACCATACGTAGCAGATTACTTCTCCACCTACGCCAAGCTCTCTAGCTTGCTTATCTGTTACAATTCCTTTTGAAGTAGAAATTACTGATACACCAATACCATTTAGTACTTTAGGAACATTATTTCTATCAGCATATACTCTCATACCTGGTTTAGAAATCTTCTTGATTCCAGTAATAACTTTTTCTCCATTTTTTCCATATTTCAGTTGCATTCTGATAAGTCCTTGCTTTCCATCTTCGATTACGTCATAACCCTTGATGTATCCTTCTTCTAAAAGAATTCTA
>Ga0334893_1002898_pt1 | contig 11842 bp, 20 predicted proteins | sample GraSluR3_MG_5_FD_207218 | JGI IMG/M metagenome (GOLD analysis project Ga0334893, IMG submission 207218) | Sludge microbial communities from methane-producing bioreactor in Wageningen University, Netherlands - Granular Sludge_09_05-R3 | ecosystem: Engineered > Bioreactor > Anaerobic >...
GCTATGGAAGAGGGACTTCGTTTTGCTATCAGAGAAGGCGGAAGAACTGTTGGCGCTGGTGTTGTTGCTACAATCGTAGAGTAATTAAAGCCTTAACTTATATGCGAGCTTTTGCAAATTTGCAAAAGCTCGTTTTTAATTTTTTGTATTTACTAGTGATTGCTTTTTATTTAATGATATATATAAAAAATAGTTTTTGCATAAATAAATTTCTTAAATATTTTGAAAAATCAGATATTGAGCACGGCCAAGTATTGAGGAGACGCTACTGAAGCAGTTAATGCTGTTAAAAGACTTACATCTCAAGATAAAGTGCTATACTGGGTCCTAATGCAAGTGGACAAGCTATATCTATATCTGGAGTGCTTGACCAGATGAAAGTAGCTAACATAGCTACCGTTGCAACTAATCCTAAAGTAACAGTAAATGATGATGGAAGCGTCAAGCCATATAATTTTAGAGTTTGTTTTATTGACCCATATCAAGGTGCAGTAGCAGCTGGATATGCAGCTGATAAATTAAGCTTTACTAAAGCAGCTATATTATACGATGTAACAAGTGATTATTCTCAAGGGCTTACTGAATTCTTTGAGAAAACGTTTACAGAAAAAGGCGGAACTATAGTAGCTAAAGAAGGATTTAAAGCTGGAGATGTTGATTTTAGAGCACAACTTAGTAAAATCAAAGAAGCACAGCCGGAAGTAATTTTTATGCCTTATTATTATAAAGAAGTTGCCCTTAGTGCAAATCAAGCTAGAGAACTGGGGATTACATCAGTGTTAATGGGTGGAGATGGCTGGCCATCAGATCAGCTTATTGAAATGGCTAGTGATGCTATAGAAGAAAGTTTTGTAGTTAATCATTTGGATTTTAATGATCCTGAAATTATGCCTTTCCAAGATAAATATAAAGCTAAATATAATAAAAATTTAGAAATTAATGGATACTTAGTTCATGATGCGTTTAAATTATTTGAGCAAGCAGTAATAAATGCAAATTCAACAGATTCCGAAGCTATAGCAAAGGCTATGTCTACTACACAAGTAAAAGGAATCACAGGGAATATTAACATAAGTCCAGAAACACATAACCCTGAAGGTAAAGAAGCTGCGATAATTAAAATTACTGGTGGAAACTATGAATTCCAAGAAAAATATGCGGCTGAATAAATCTTTTTAGATTTAAAAAATAATAGCAAAGTCTTCTTTAATATTTAAAAGAAGACTTTGCTATTTAATCTATAAGATTGACCTAATATGATATAGGAAAGGGGTTAACTCAATGATTGGATTCATACAGCAGATGATTAACGGCTTATCCATTGGAAGTGTTTATGCATTAATGGCAGTTGGATACTCGCTTGTTTATAGTATTATGAACTTCTCAAATTTTGCTCATGGAGGAGTCATAATGATTGGTTCCTACATAGGTTTTTTTGTATTTCGTTATTAAATTTTAGTTTTCCTCTTGCATTTGTAACTGCGGCACTTGGTTCTGGATTACTTGCAGTATTGCTTGAGAAAGTAGCTTATAATCCACTTAGAAAAAGAAATGCTCCATTTTTATACTTTATAATTTCTGCTATGGGAGCATCAATTTTTTTAGAAAATATAGTAGTAGCTACAATTGGACCCACATTTAGAACTTATCCAGCAGTCTTTTCAACTACCCCTATACAAATAGGGGAACTTACAATAGGAAGACTAGATGTTTTGATGTTTGTGATTTCTGCCATAAGCTTAAGTATATTGGTTTATATAATAGAAAAAACTAAAATAGGGCTAGCGATTAGAGCTACATCATACAGTTCAAAAGGAAGTACACTAATGGGAGTAAATGTAGATAAAGTTATATTTACAATATTTTTGTTAGGAGGAATACTGGCAGGTATCGCAGGTATACTTTTTGGTATGAAATATACTGTATATCCACAAATTGGTAATATAACTATGAAATCTTTTATTGCTGCTGTATTTGGAGGTCTAGGAAGTTTGCAAGGAGCAGTAATAGGTTCGATTTTACTAGGTTTAATAGAAACGATAACTTCAGGTTATTTTTCGTCGCAATATAGAGATTTAATAGCTTTTGCACTGCTTATTCTTGTACTTATATTTAGACCCACAGGAATTATGGGTAAATCTAACGAAGATAAGGCATAGGGAGGGATATTATGGATATGTATTATGTGCAAGGGATACTGATACTAGCTGGAATAAATCTCTTAACAGTGTTAGGCTTATCTCTTCTTACTGGATTCACAGGGCTTTTTTCATTTGGACATGCAGGCTTTATGGCGATTGGTGCATATATGACTACTATGATGACTGTTAAACTTGGTCTTCCGTTTATCCCTGCTCTTTTAGTGGGTGGTTTATCAGCGGCACTTATAAGTTTGATTATAGGAAGATTTACACTTAATTTAAAAGGAGATTATTTTTGTATAGCAACTCTTGGATTTGGAGAAGCAATTAGACTTATTTTAGATAATATTCAATATTTTGGTGGTTCAAGAGGTTGGGCTGGGATTCCTTTATATACAAGTTTTTGGAATGTAATAATTATAGATATTGTTGCCATTATAGTGATGGTATTTATAATTAATTCTAGACATGGTAGAAATATGAAAGCTATAAGAGAGGAAGAACTAGCATCTCAAATAGTAGGAATAAATGTATTTAGATATAAAATGATATCACTAGGAATCAGTGCACTATATGCAGGAGTTGCTGGAGGAATGCTTGCACATTATCTAGGATACTTACAGCCACTTATGTTCCAAATGGTTAAATCCACAGAACTTACAATTATAGTTATTTTTGGGGGGCTTGGAAGTATTACTGGAAGTGTAATAGGAGCAATACTTCTTACAGCACTTCCTGAGATACTTAGAGACTTCTATCAATGGAGACTGGTAATATATGGTTTAGCTGTAATCGCTATTATGATAGGTAGACCTAGAGGTCTTATGGGTGGAAAAGAACTTAACTTTAGATTTATAAAGAAATTATTAAAAAAAGAAAAAGAGGTGAATATTTAATGAGCGATATGCTAACATTAAAAAATGTCACCAAAAAATTTGGAGGACTGACAGCAGTTGGTGGAGTTGATTTTACCATAAAGAAGGGTGAAATATTTGGACTTATAGGACCAAATGGTGCAGGCAAGACTACAATATTTAATTTAATCACTGGTATATATGGACTTACAGAAGGAGATGTTCTATTTGAAGGAAAATCTATTACTGGACTAAAACCATTTCAAATAGCAAATACTGGTATAACGAGAACTTTTCAAAATATTAGATTATTTAAAAATTTAACGACATATGAAAATGTCTTAATTGCTTGCCACAAGTCAGCTAGTTATGGACTTTTAGACAGTGTGTTTAGAACAAAGAAATTTAAAAATGAAGAAAGACTACTTGCAAAAAAAGCAGGAGAATTAATGGAACTTATGGGTCTTACTCAGAATAAGAATATGCTAGCGTCAAATTTGCCCTACGGACTTCAAAGAAGATTAGAAATTGCTAGAGCTTTAGCTCTTAATCCAAAGTTGATATTGCTAGATGAACCGGCTGCTGGAATGAATCCAGAAGAAACACTTAGGCTTATGGAGCTTATAAGGGAAATAAGAGATAAACTCGATGTGACTGTTCTAGTAATAGAGCATCACATGGATCTTATTATGGGCGTTTGTGATAAGATTTTCGTACTTAATTTTGGCCTACCCTTAGCTGAAGGATCTCCCAAAGAAATCCAAGATGATAAAAATGTAATCGAAGCTTATCTTGGAAAGGAGGAGGAATAGATGCTGCAAATAAAAAATTTAAATGTATATTATGGTGGAATACATGCACTAAGGGGAGTGTCTATTGATGTAAAAGAAGGCGATGTTGTATCTATAATAGGTTCTAATGGAGCAGGGAAATCTACACTACTTAATTGTATTAGCGGAATAGTTAGACCTAAAGAAGGAGAAATTCTATACAAAGGTCAACAATTAGCAAAAGCTCCGCATAAAATAGTTGAATCTGGGATATGTCAAGTTCCTGAAGGCAGAATCATATTTGCAAATCTAACTGTAAAAGAGAATCTATATATGGGAGCTTTTCTTAGAAAAGATAAGGATAAGATTGAAGAAGATTTAAAGGGCATATTTAAGCTTTTTCCAAGACTTGATGAGAGGATTAATCAGATTGCAGGAACTCTTTCTGGAGGAGAGCAGCAGATGCTTGCTATGGGAAGAGGTATAATGAGCAATCCAGATCTTGTGCTTTTAGATGAACCATCACTAGGTCTTGCACCACTTTTTATTAAAACTATATTTGAAATAGTTGAAGAAATTCAGAAGATGGGAAAAACAATTCTACTCGTAGAGCAAAATACGTATAAAGCTCTTTCAGTAGCAAATAAAGCATATATTTTGGAGCAGGGAGTTGTTACCTTGGAGGGTAATGCAAAAGATTTACTAAAAGATGAGAGAATCCAAGAAGCTTATTTAGGAAAAAAACATTAGAGTATATAATCATGAAGTCGTAATTTCGAATAAAAATAATAACTTTACTATAAAAAACTTGGATATATTTTTAATTTAAGGTATAATTAATAGGTTGAGAAAGTGAAAAAATCTGTGTTTTAAACAGATTTTTTTACTTTCAAAAAAGTAGAATAATAATTATGGATTATTCTGAAAAATCTAGCTAAAAAAAACTTCTAAAAAACTTTAAAAATAAACAAAAAAAGCTTGCATTAGGTATAATGCTGATATACAATATAGTAGTGTGTTTTTTAAGGAATGCGATGATGTAGAAGGTTGCTAAGTTTTGCTTGGGTAATTTCTACGGAGTATGCAACATCTAGAATGGGGCGACGAGACGCTGAAAGGCTGTTTTTTTTTAAACACACTTTAGAAACACCCGGAACAGTTTTCAGAGGTCGAGTCGTACGATAATCGTACGATAGGAGGTAAATAAATGTCAAACAATCAAAAGATTAGAATCAGATTGAAGTCTTACGATCACAGAATCCTAGACATGTCAGCTGAAAAAATTGTAGAGACGGCTAAAGGAACAGGAGCATCTGTTTCAGGACCAATTCCGCTACCTACAGAAAAACAAATAATCACAATTTTAAGAGCGGTTCACAAATACAAAGACTCTAGAGAACAGTTCGAAATCAGAACTCATAAGAGACTTATAGATATTAGCAACCCAAGCTCTAAAACAGTTGATTCTCTAATGAGACTTGACCTGCCAGCAGGTGTAGACATAGAAATCAAACTGTAAAATGCACAAAGAAGTTAAGGTATTTTAAATAGATAGATACCTTATCTTAGTATGATTGCTCAGCAATCCGCTGTAAGATTAATGGAGGTGTACTTAATGAAAGCAGTACTAGGAAGAAAATTAGGAATGACTCAAGTTTTCTCTGAAGATGGAAAATTAGTTCCAGTAACAGTAATTGAGGCAGGACCTATGGTAGTAACACAAATTAAGAACAAAGAAACTGATGGCTACGAAGCTGTTCAGGTTGCTTTTGGAGAAGCTAAAGAAAAGAGAGTTAACAAACCTCTTAGAGGACACTTTGCAAAAGCAGGAGTAGGCTTTAAAAAATTCGTAAGAGAGTTTAAAGTTGAAGATTTATCGGCTTATTCTTTAGCTCAAGAAATCAAAGTAGACGTATTTGAAGCTGGAGAAAAAGTAGATGCTATAGGAACTTCAAAAGGTAAGGGATTCCAAGGACCTATAAAAAGACATAATCAAAGTAGAGGACCTATGACTCACGGTTCTAGATATCACAGAGGACCTGGTTCGATGGGAGCGGCTTCTGATCCATCAAGAGTTTTCAAAGGTAAAAAACTTGCTGGACACATGGGAGCTGAAAGAGTAACTATTCAAAATCTTGAAGTAGTTAAAGTAGATGTAGAAAAAAATCTTATCCTTATTAAAGGTGCTGTTCCAGGACCGAAAAAAGGCCTAGTAGTAATTAAAAAGGCTATAAAAGGTTAATCGATAGATAGGAAAGGAGGAACACAAAAATGCCTAAAGTTGATGTATTGAATATAAACGGACAAAAGGTTGAAGAACTTGAGCTTTCAGAAAGTATTTTCGCTGCTGAAATCAGCGAGTATGCTGTATATGAAGTGATAAAGAATCACCTTGCAAACAAAAGACAAGGAACTCAGTCAGCTAAGACTAGAGCTGAAGTAAGAGGCGGAGGAAGAAAGCCTTGGAGACAAAAGGGAACTGGTAGAGCTAGACAAGGTAGCACGCGATCTCCGCAATGGATTGGTGGAGGAGTTGTATTCGCGCCGAAGCCTAGAGATTACAGTTACAGCGTAAACAAGAAAGTTAGAAGACTTGCTCTTAAGAGTGTTTTAACTACTAAAGTTAATGAAGGAAACTTAATCGTTCTTGATGCTTTAGAAATGAATGCTCCTAAAACTAAGGACTTCATAGCTATGTTATCTGCAGTAAATGCTGGTAAAAAAGCACTTGTAGTAACAGCTGAGAATACTCCGAATGTTGTTAAATCAGGAAGAAACATTCCGGGAGTAGATATTACTTTCGTGAACACTCTAAATGTATATGACATTATGAGACACGATTCACTAATAATTACTAAAGAAGCAGTTAGAAAAACAGAGGAGGTGTACGCATAATGCTAGCGCATGATATCATAGTTAAGCCGATTATCACAGAACAAAGTATGGCAGCATCAGCAGAGAAGAAGTACACTTTCGTTGTTGCCAAAACTGCAAACAAAACTCAAATCAAACAAGCTGTAGAGCAAATTTTTTCTGTTAAAGTAGCTAAAGTCAACACTTTAAACTACGATGGAAAAACTAAAAGAATGGGAAAATATGTAGGAAAAACTTCTTCTTATAAAAAAGCGGTTGTTACTCTTACACCAGCAAGCAAAGAAATTGAATTCTTTGGAGTATAAGTATAAAGGAGGGAAATTAAATGGCTATTAAAAAATATAAACCGATTACTCCGAGCTTAAGACACATGACTGTGCTTAAGTCAGATGAAATCACTAAGAATGAGCCAGAGAAATCTCTTCTTGCTACTCTTAAGAAGAATGCAGGAAGAAATTCTCAAGGTTCAATAACTGTACGTCATAGAGGCGGCGGAGCAAAAAGAAAATACAGAATCATAGACTTTAAAAGAGATAAAGACCAAATACCTGCAAAGGTGGCTGGAATTGAATACGATCCAAATAGATCAGCAAACATTGCACTACTTCACTATGCAGATGGAGAAAAAAGATATATCTTAGCTCCAAACGGATTAAAAGTAGGAGATGTAATATTCTCTGGAGAAGGTTCGGATATCAAAGTAGGTAACTGCTTAAAACTTAAAGATATGCCAGTTGGTACACTAGTACACAACATCGAGCTTAAAGAAGGTAAAGGCGGACAAATGGTAAGATCTGCTGGAACATCTGCTCAGCTTATGGCTAAAGAAGGAAAAAATGCACTTCTTAGATTGCCTTCAGGTGAAACAAGATATGTTAACAACAACTGTAAAGCTACAATTGGACAAGTTGGAAATCTTGATCACGAAAACATAACTATAGGTAAGGCTGGAAGAAAAAGACATATGGGAATCAGACCTACAGTAAGAGGTTCTGTTATGAACCCTAATGACCATCCACACGGTGGAGGAGAAGGTAGATCTCCAATAGGAAGACCATCTCCAGTAACTCCATGGGGTAAACCAGCACTTGGATACAAGACAAGAAAGAAGAAAAAAGCTTCTAATAAAATGATTGTTTCTAAGAGAAAGAAATAGTAAGCCTTGAAAGGAGGATTTCATAGATGGGAAGATCAGCTAAAAAAGGGCCTTTCGTACATGAAGGACTTTTAAAGAAAGTACAAGAAATGAACAAAAATAATGAAAAAACTGTAATAAAAGTATGGTCTAGATCGTCAACAATATTCCCTGAATTTGTAGGACATACTATAGCTGTACATGATGGTAGAAAGCACGTGCCAGTATATGTTACTGAAGATATGGTTGGACATAAGCTAGGAGAATTCGTTTCTACTAGAACATTCAAGGGACATAAAGACGACGATAGAACAAGTAAAAGAAAATAATTCCTTGATTATGGAAGGAGATGAATAATAGATGGAAGCTAAAGCGATAGCTAAATATGTAAGAACTTCTCCACGTAAGGCTGGACAAATTTGCTCTTTAGTAAGAGGAAAAAACGTAGATGAAGCACTTGCAATATTAAAATACATGCCGCAAAAAAGCGCGGGTATCATTGCTAAAGTTGTAAAATCAGCTGCTGCAAATGCGGAAAACAATATGAATATGGACTCTAAAAAACTCTATGTTTCTGAAGTTTACGCAAACCAAGGACCAACGCTTAAGAGATTTATGCCAAGAGCTCAAGGTAGAGCTACAAGCATTAGAAAAAGAACAAGTCATATTGGCGTTGTTGTAAGAGAAAGATAATAGTAGATAGGAGGGAAAAGAATGGGTCAAAAAGTAAACCCACATGGACTTAGAGTCGGTATTAATAAAGACTGGGATTCAAAATGGTTTGCAAATAAAGGAGACTTTGCTGCTTTTTTACAGGAAGATTTTGAAATCAGAAAAGCATTAAAGAAAAAGCTTTATTTGTCAGGCGTTCCTAAAATAGAAATCGAAAGATCAGGAAATAAAGTTAAGCTTAACATCTATACTGCTAAGCCAGGAATGGTTATAGGAAAAGGTGGACAAGGCATCGAGGAAATCAAAAAAGAAATCCAAAAGATGACTGCAAAGCAAATCTTTGTAAACATCATAGAGGTAAAAAGACCTGAAATAGATTCTCAACTAGTAGCTGAAAATATAGCACTTGCACTTGAAAGACGTGTTGCTTTTAGAAGAGCTATGAAACAAGCTATGCAAAGAGCAATGAGATCAGGAGCAAAAGGTATCAAAGTTCAAACTGCTGGAAGACTTGGTGGAGCTGAAATGGCTAGAACTGAAGGATACTCTGAAGGCAATGTGCCACTTCATACATTAAGAGCAGATATCGATTATGGATTTGCTGAAGCAGATACTACTTACGGAAAACTAGGTGTTAAGGTTTGGATTTGCAAGGGAGAAATTCTTCCTACAAGAAAAGGACCAAAAAGAGAATTAGATTCAGTTATGCCTAGAGAAGAAAAGAAAAAACCAAGAAGAAGAGATGACGGATTTAATAGAAGAAATGATAGAGGGCAAGGCGACAGAAGAAATTCTCAAAGAGCCCCAAGACCTTCTAGTAATTAGTTCTAGTCAAAGGAAGGAGGAAAAAATATGTTAATGCCAAAAAGAGTTAAGCGTCGTAGAGTTCATAGAGGCAGTATGGCAGGTAAAGCTCAAAAAGGTAATACCATAACATACGGTGATTATGGCCTAGTGGCACTTGAGCCAGCTTGGATCACATCGAATCAAATAGAAGCAGCCCGTATCGCTATCAATAGATCAGTAAGAAGAGGCGGTAAGGTATGGATAAAAATATTCCCTCATAAGCCTGTAACACAAAAACCGGCTGAGACTCGTATGGGTGCTGGTAAAGGTTCGCCTGAATACTGGGTAGCGGTAGTAAAGCCTGGTAGAGTAATGTTTGAAATGTCAGGGGTATCTGAGGAAAAAGCAAGAGAAGCAATGAGATTAGCTATGCACAAATTACCTATTAAGTGTAAATTTGTCAAGCGCGAGGAAACAGAAGTAAAGGGTGGTGAAGCTGATGAAAGCTAAAGAGTTAAGAGATATGACTGTTATTGAACTTGGATCTAAACTCAACGAACTTAAAGGTGAACTCTTTAACCTTCGTTTCCAGTTGGCTACAGGACAGCTAGACAATCCGGTTAAACTAAGATTTATAAGAAAAGATATTGCACGTGTTAAGACCATCCTTAACGAAAAACAAAAGGCTAACGCATAAGCCTTTGGGAAAGGAGGATATAAATGAACAGAGAAACAACTAGAAAAACGAGAATTGGATACGTTACTTCAGATAAAATGGATAAGACTGCTGTAGTATCTATAGTAGAACTAGTACGTCATCCTCTATATGGCAAAGCAGTTAAGAAGACTGTTAAGTATAAAGCTCATGACGAAGAAAATACTTGTAAAATAGGTGACAGAGTCAAAATTATGGAGACTCGTCCTCTTTCAAAAGATAAAAGATGGAGAATTGTGGAAGTAGTAGAAAGAGCTGCTGAATAATTCTAATTAGCAGAGAGGAGGTATTATAATGATACAACAAGAATCGAGACTTAAGGTCGCTGATAACTCTGGAGCTAAAGAAATTCTTTGCATTAGAGTACTTGGTGGATCTAAAAGAAAATCAGGTAATATTGGAGACGTTATCGTCGCTACAGTTAAAAGTGCAACACCAGGCGGAGTTGTTAAAAAAGGTAAAGTAGTAAAGGCGGTTATAGTACGCTCAAAGCAAGGTCTTAGAAGAAAAGATGGTAGCTATATTAAATTTGATGAAAATGCTGCTGTAATTATAAAAGATGATAAGACTCCAACGGGAACACGTATATTTGGACCTGTAGCAAGAGAGCTTAGAGATAAGCAGTTCATGAAGATCGTTTCCCTTGCACCGGAAGTTCTATAATCAAGGAGGTGTCATAAGAGTGCGTATTAAAAGTGGAGATACCGTAGTAGTAATAAGCGGAAAAGATAAAGGTAAAAAAGGTAAAGTACTAGAAGTTATCACTTCTAAAGATAAAGTTCTTGTAGAAGGCGTTAACGTGGCTACTAAACACCAAAAACCAAACCAAAAAAACCCTCAGGGTGGAATTGTACACATGGAGCAACCCATTCATGTATCTAACGTAATGCTGTTCGATGCAAAAGCTGGAAAAGGCGTTAGAGTTGGAATGAAGAAATTAGAAAACGGAACCAAAGTTCGTATATCTAAGAAATCGGGAGAGCAAATATAATATAGTTTGAAAGGAGGCAGAATCACGTGGCTTCAAGACTAAAAGTAAAATACGATCAAGAGATCATAAAAGCGCTTATGGAAAAATTCAATTACAGCAATGTAATGGAAGTTCCAAAGCTTGAAAAAGTAATAATCAACATGGGTATCGGTGAGGCGAAAGACAACGCTAAAATACTAGATGTTGCTGTAGCTGAACTTGAAAAGATAGCTGGACAAAAAGTTGTTACTACAAAGTCAAGAAAATCTGTTGCTAACTTCAAAATCAGAGAAGGAATGCCAATCGGAGCAAAAGTAACTCTTAGAGGAGATAAAATGTTTTACTTTGTAGATAAACTAGTAAACATTTCACTTCCAAGAGTACGTGACTTTAGAGGAGTAAGTAAAGATGCTTTCGACGGAAGAGGAAACTATGCGCTTGGAATTAAAGAGCAACTTATTTTCCCAGAAATCGAATATGATAAAGTAGATAAGGTTAGAGGTATGGATATCATATTTGTAACTACTGCAAAAACCGACGAAGAAGCAAGAGAGCTACTTAGACTAATCGGAATGCCTTTTGCAAAGTAAAAAGGAGGGAAAATCGTGGCAAAAAAAGCAATGATCCTTAAGCAACAAAAAAAGCAAAAGTACCAAACAAGAGAATACACAAGATGCAATCTTTGCGGTAGACCTCATTCGGTACTACAAAAATTCGGAATTTGCCGTATATGCTTTAGAGAATTAGCATACAAAGGCCAAATACCAGGAGTAAGAAAAGCTTCTTGGTAATACATGGAAGGAGGTAAAATATCATGACAATGACAGATCCAATTGCAGATATGCTAACACGTGTAAGAAACGCAAGCTCGGTACAACACGATACAGTTGACATACCTGCTTCAAATATAAAAAGAGAAATTGCT
>Ga0334893_1002901_pt1 | contig 11831 bp, 9 predicted proteins | sample GraSluR3_MG_5_FD_207218 | JGI IMG/M metagenome (GOLD analysis project Ga0334893, IMG submission 207218) | Sludge microbial communities from methane-producing bioreactor in Wageningen University, Netherlands - Granular Sludge_09_05-R3 | ecosystem: Engineered > Bioreactor > Anaerobic > Unclassified...
TTCCTTCGTTAATTAGGTCGGGTAGGCTTAGCCCTTGGTTTTGGTATTGCTTTGCCACGGAAACAACAAACCTAAGGTTTGCTCTTGTAAGCTTCTCAAGAGCCTCCTGATCGCCCTTTTTTATCCGTTGGGCAAGTTCTACCTCCTCCTCAACAGTAATCAACTCTTCTTTTCCAATTTCTTGTAGATACTTGTCGAGCGAAGCACTCTCCCTGTTAGTGATGGATTTTGTAATCTTAAGTTGTCTCATTTTTTACCTTTAAATTTTCACGAAGTTATGGCAATTACAAACGAATGTCAAGTATTAAACGCTGGTGGCAAGGTTTTGTTAACTAGTATGATAATAATTTTTAGCATACCCTGCAAAAGCCCGCAAAGATAATAAATATTGCGGTTAACGTTTGGTTAACCGCAATATTATATAACATATTATCAGCTTTGTGCGCTTACAAACCAATGGCGTAATAAGCTACCATACCATTTGGGTAAACACCCTCAATAAGAACCCCACCTGATAGGCTTTGAAGCATTTGGCTTAACTCTTTTACGGTTTTAACACTATTGCGATTAATTCGGGTGATTATAAAACCCTCTTTCACCCCTTGGTCTTTCAGTTTACCGTTTTTGAGCTTTACCACTTGAATGCCATGCTGGATACCCAACTTACTTAGCGTTTTTGCATCGGCCTCTTGCAGTTCAGCGCCCAAAGCATCTGCAATCTCATCAGAGCGAACAATTTCAAAGCCACCCCTCATGTTACGTAATGTAGCTTCATATTGTTTCTTTTTGTTGTCTCTATTTATAAGTATTTCTACCTTATCCTTAGGTCTGTAACGGCTAATTTGCTCCTGGAGTTGTGTAACTGTATTCACCTCAACGCCGTTAACTTCGAGTATTACGTCACCTTTTTTAAGCCCAATTTCAGCAGCAGCACCATTTTCCGATATGCCATCAATGTATACACCTTTAAGCTCTTTTATGTTGTTCTCTTTGGCCATCTCAGCGGTTAACTCTTTAATGGAAACTCCCAGAATGGCCCGTTGAACCTCTCCAAACTCAATTATATCCATTGCAACCTTTTGTGCAATGCTTGATGGAACCGCAAAGGAGTAGCCCGTAAAATTGCCAGTTTGCGAAGCTATGGCGGTATTAATTCCAACAAGTTCGCCGCTTAGGTTAACTAGTGCCCCACCGCTATTTCCTGGGTTTACTGCTGCATCGGTTTGAATAAATGACTCGATGGCAAAGCTACTCGATAGAATATTAATGTTTCGCGCTTTTGCGCTAACAATCCCTGCTGTTACCGTTGAGTTTAGGTTAAATGGATTTCCAACAGCTAAGACCCATTCGCCTAGCTTAAGGTTATCAGAGTTTCCAAAGGGAATAAAAGGAAGGTTTTCGGCATCAATCTTAATTACTGCCAAATCGGTGCTAGGGTCGGTTCCAATAACCTCGGCATCGAAAGTACGTTTGTCGTTAAGCACAACCTCAATGTTATCAGCATTGTCTATTACGTGGTTGTTTGTAAGTATGTATCCATCTTTAGATATTATTACTCCGGAGCCTGATCCCATTACAGGGCGTGGTTCTTGCCTGAACTGTGGGCCAAAGAAATAGTCGAAAAGTGGATTACCGAAAGAGTAGCTAGGCTGCGATTGCATCGATTTAGTTTTAACATGCACAACCCCATGTACAGTTAATTCAGCAGCATAGGTGAAATCGGTTTGCTCGCCTGCGCTGGTTGTTATCGATGTTAAGCGGTAGGGTGTAGAGTCGTTATTCGAGTAAACAACGCTTGGCGATTCAGTTTTGAGAAAATTGCTTGAGAGAAGAACGACTAAACCTCCAATAATGGAGTAAAGAACTGGGTAAAGTATTCTATTTGCTTTCATAACGAACATTTTTTTAGTTTCTGAAAAATGAACGTTCAAAACGTATGCCTTATGATACGCTAACCCTCTGACTTAACAATTGTTAACAAAACTGACAATTTTACCAAGGGCGTTAATGGCAGTTTCTGTAAAAATTTCAGTTTTTTAGTAGGGAGTGAATTTAAACGGCAGGTTTACAATCTCAGAGAAAGTTTCACCGGTCTCAAACATATCTTCGTCGCCTGTTCGGTAGTACCAGTGAATTACAATAACCTTTTTTTGCTTATGAATATCTTTAAGAATATTAAGTATATCGACTATGCGTTTTGATGAGGCTGTGTTAAAATAGTCGAGTTTAAATAGGATAGTAGTCTCACGGTTTGGAGTAACTACATACTCTCTAAACCAATCAATTATGGGTTTGAAAAACTCGTTTGCATCCTCGGGATAGCATTTGCCATAAAACTCAAATCGGCTTCTTTCTTTGTCGAGTGTAACTTCTGGAGAGTATGGTGTTTCGTCTATTCTGAGCGGAAGCATTTTTGAAATATTTTATTGTGGTTAGAGTAAATATAGCAAATTTGGCTAAGCGATGTTAAAAAAAAGGGGAGAAAAATCTCCCCTTTTTTAAATTAGCTTATTGTAAGCAAATGTTTATTTTAAAGAATCAACTACTGCTTTAAATGCTTCAGGATGATTCATCGCCATATCGGCAAGTACTTTACGGTTTAGAGCAATTCCTTTTTCGTTAATTTTACCCATAAACTCGGAGTAAGACATACCGTGTAGTCGGGCACCAGCATTTATACGCTGTATCCATAGTGCTCTAAATTCGCCTTTTTTCTTTTTACGGTCGCGGTATGCATATTGCAATCCCTTTTCAAGGGTGTTTTTTGCAACGGTGTAAACATTGCGACGCGAAAGGAAATTTCCCTTTGTTTGCTTGAGGATCTTTTTTCTTCGTGCCCTCGATGCAACTGCGTTAACTGAACGTGGCATAGTAAATTTTGTTTACGAATGGTTAGCGATTCGTCCGTGCGAACTCTTTGCTGCTAATACATTCTTGGTTAAAAAATAAATAACTTCAAATAACGTAATAATGCTTACTTAAGCCCCAACAGCTGCTTAATGTTGTTGGTGTCGGCCTTACTAACTAGACCCGCTTGCGTTAGGTTACGCTTTTGCTTTGTAGTTTTTTTGGTAAGGATGTGGCTCTTGTAAGCGTGTTTACGCTTAATCTTCCCTGTTCCGGTTAAAACAAAACGTTTTTTAGCACCGGAGTTTGTTTTTACTTTAGGCATTCTCCTTATATATTAAGATTAAAAAATAGCTAGTTCTTCTTTTTTGCTGTTTTTGGGCTGATGAACATAATCATTCGCTTCCCTTCAAGTTTTGGTAGTTGCTCAACCTTTCCTACTTCTTCAAGGTCTTGAGCAAAACGCAGAAGCAAAATTTCACCTTTTTCTTTAAACAGAATTGAACGTCCTTTAAAGAAAACGAAAGCTTTTACTTTTGCTCCATCGCTAAGGAACTTTTCGGCATGTTTAAGCTTAAAGTTGTAGTCGTGCTCATCGGTGTTTGGCCCGAATCGAATTTCTTTTACAACAACTTTTTGAGCGTTAGCCTTAATTTCCTTTTGCTTCTTTTTTTGTTGATACAGGAATTTCTGGTAATCGATAATCCTACAAACAGGCGGATCGGCCTTTTCAGAGATTAGTACCAGATCGAGTTCCTTTTCGTCAGCTAGCTTGCGGGCTTCTTCAATTGACATTACTCCGCCCTCAATGTTGTCGCCAACCACTCGAACCACCTTAGTGCGAATTTGCTCGTTAATAAGGTGCTTACTTTCCTGTGAACGTCCTCGTTTAATAATTGGTGGTGCTATACTTAGTCCCTCCTATATTTAGTTAATAAAAAAAACTTACTGTTCAATTAATTTACTGACTTCCTGATTGATATGATTTACAAATTCATCGAGTTTCATTTGGCCTTTATCGCCTTCACCCTGAACCCGAACCGAAACTAAACCATCTGCCTCTTCCTTTTCGCCGACAATTAGTAGGTACGGAATGCGCTTTAACTCATTGTCCCTTATTTTCTTACCTACCTTCTCGTTCCTTTCGTCAATCAGGGTGCGAATATCGTAATTATTTAAGAAATCAGCAACTTTTTTTGCGTATTCGTTATATTTTTCGCTGATTGGTAATACAACGGCCTGATCGGGTGCAAGCCATAGCGGAAACTTTCCACCCGAGTGTTCAATGAGAACAGCAACAAAACGTTCCATTGAGCCAAATGGTGCCCGGTGAATCATAATAGGACGATGCTTTTTATCGTCGGCACCAATATACTCCAGTTCAAAACGTTCGGGTAGGTTATAGTCAACCTGAATGGTTCCTAGCTGCCACTTACGACCAATAGCATCTTTAACCATAAAATCGAGCTTAGGACCGTAAAACGCAGCTTCACCAAGTTCGGTAGTTGTTTGGAGTCCCTTGGCTTCTACTGCTTCAATAATTGCTTGTTCGGCCTTTTCCCAGTTTTCGTCTGTTCCTATGTATTTTTCTTTGTCGTTGGGGTCGCGTAGCGATATTTGGGCAGTGAACTCCTTGAAATCTAGCGTTTTAAAGATGTAAAGTACAATGTCGATAACTTTTACAAACTCCTCTTTTAGCTGATCGGGACGACAGAAGATGTGCGCATCATCCTGAGTAAAACCTCTAACGCGAGTTAGCCCGTGTAGTTCACCGCTTTGCTCGTACCTGTAAACGGTACCAAATTCGGCCATTCGAACGGGAAGATCTTTGTATGAACGAGGTTTCCATTTGTAAATCTCACAGTGATGGGGGCAGTTCATTGGCTTAAGGAGGAACTCCTCTCCCTCGGCTGGAGTATGTATTGGCTGGAACGAATCTTTTCCGTATTTAGCATAGTGCCCCGATGTAACGTAAAGTTCCTTTTGTCCGATATGTGGCGTAATAACCTGTTCGTAACCGTACTTTTTTTGCACGCGTTTTAAAAATTGCTCTAATCGCTCGCGAAGTTGTGCTCCTTTTGGGAGCCAAAGGGGAAGGCCTTGACCGACTTTATGCGAAAAAGTAAATAGTTCTAGCTCTTTTCCAATTTTTCGGTGGTCGCGCTTTTTTGCCTCTTCAAGCATTACTAAATACTCATCAAGTAATCCCTTTTTTGGGAAGGATATGCCGTAAACGCGTGTTAGCTGCTTGTTGTTTTCGTTTCCGCGCCAGTATGCACCTGCAATGGATAGTAGCTTAAACGCTTTAATGTAGCTAGTATCGGGTAGGTGAGGTCCTCGGCAAAGGTCAGTAAAGTTTCCTTGTGAGTAAAAGGTTATTGTTCCGTCCTCTAAATCGGTAATGAGTTCAACCTTATACGGATCGCCTTTCTTTTTGTATGTATTAAGCGCTTCTTCTTTTGAAACCTCTTTGCGGGTAATGGGTTCTTTAGCCTGCACAATTTCCTGCATTTTCTTCTCAATTTTTGGGAAGTCGGCATCGGAAATTGTGTGGTCACCAAAATCAATATCATAGTAAAAACCATTTTCAATACTTGGACCAATGCCTAGCTTAACGCCAGGGTACAAGCTCTCAATGGCCTCGGCCATAAGGTGAGCCGATGAGTGCCAGAATGCATGCTTTGCCTCCTCGTCATCCCACTTGTGCAGTTTTACTGTTGCGTCGGTATCAATAGGGCGGGTAAGATCCCAAACATTGTCGTTTACAGTTACCGAAAGCACTTCCTTTGCCAGTCGGTCGGAGATGCTTTTGGCTATTTCATATCCAGTAACTCCTTTGTTGTACTCGCGGATGTTACCATCGGGAAAAGTTATTTTAACCATATGCGTATATTATTGAAAAAAACGAGTGCAAAGTTAATTATTATTATTGAATTAACAGGAATTGCAGCGCAAAGTTCAGAGTATGAGCAGAAATAATTTTAGTTGCTATTTTGTCCTTCGTATTGCGTGTACTGCGTAAAATCGAGGGTAGAAATAACGTAGGATTGGTCTAATTCCGATTTGGTGAGTTGGTCCAGTCCACTTTTCGCTATAGGTAATGTCCCAACCGGCTTTGTTTAGAAGCATATCGAATTGCCACGACTCAAACTCATGGTAGTGCCAGTCGAACTTATCGTTTAAGTTACGGTATGGTTTCGAAAACCATAATCGTAAAGGGACTGTAGCAACCAGCCTGTCGGCTGGAAGGTTTTTAAGTAATACAAATGGCGAAACCAAATGCTCTAAAATTTCGAAAGCGGTAATTACTTCTGCATCCTTATAATTCTTAAGTAGTTCAGGTTCTAGATCAAGGTCTTCACCCTGTGTGTTTTGCACGTTGTAGCCTAACAAGGCAAATTTATCTGCCAGCTCGTTTTTTACTCCTAAATCGAGAATTTGCTTACAGTTAGGTTCAACTTTTTTAAAGAAGTTGATAGTTTTTTGAAATCGAATTTGTTTTAGTTTTTCTGTTTTCATGAAAATGGGTTTAATACGAGCCAAAATTATGGCTAATATTCCTTTTTGCAAATATTTGCTAGTTTTGTTGCTTGGGGGTTAATCCATTTAGCCAGTTTATTATCAAAATACCAAGTTTTAACCAATTTGCATAAGCCATGAAACGTTTTTTACTTATTTGTATTGCAGCGCTTTTAACGATTAGTGCCTATAGCCAAGAGCAACGAATTTCTTTAGAAGACCTAAATGTTAACGGTACTTTTCGTGCATCATCGGTATGGGGTATTACTTCGCTTAACGATGGCGAACATTATACTACTATTGAGCGAGGGGGTAAAATTGTAAAGTATAGCTACTCCACAGGAGATATTGTTGATGTTATTTTCGACGCAAATAGCTTTGACATTCCTCAAGTTAAGCATTTTAGGATGTATGAGCTAAGCCCCAATGAAACCAAAATACTGCTTGCCACTAACATAACTCCAATTTACCGACATTCATTTACTGCTGACTACTTTATTCTCGATATTGAAACGAATGAAATAGTTCAGCTATCTGAAAACGGAAGTCAAATGCTTGCAACGTTCTCGCCAAACGGCAATTTGGTTGCTTTTGTACGCGATAACAACATTTTTATAAACGATTTGCTGAGCGGGACTGAACAGCAAATAACTTCCGATGGAGAATTTAACCATATTATTAACGGCGCTGCCGATTGGGTTCATGAGGAGGAGTTTCATATGGTTACAGGCATGCAATGGAGCCCCGATAGTAAGAGCTTGGCATTTTATAAATTTGATGAGAGCAACGTAAAGCTTTTCAACATGCCTTTATATCAGAATGAGCTTTACCCTCCGAATTATTCATTTAAGTATCCTAAGGCTGGTGAAGAGAATTCGGTTGTTTCAATTCATGTATACGATATTGAAAGCAAGCAAACTCGCACTATGGACACCGGAGATGAAACAGACCAGTACATTGCACGAATAAAATGGACCGTTAACTCGGAGCGGCTTTGCATGGTTCGACTAAATCGCTTACAAAACAAGGTCGATTTGCTAATGGCCAATCCTTTGACGGGGCAATCGGAAACTGTTTTCTCCGAAACCAATAAGTATTACATTGAAGAACCAGCCGATAGCTACCCAACTTTTACCCAAGATGGGAAATACTTTATTATTCCTAGCGAACGCAACGGATACAATCATCTTTACCTGTATAATATGAACGGCGATTTTGTTAGGCAGCTTACCGACGGGAACAATGAGGTAATTAGTATTTACGGTTACGATGCCAAAAGCAATCGGGTATACTATCAGGCTTTCGACGAATCGCCTCTACGAACTGCTGTTTATTCGGTTGCTCTTGATGGAAAAAAGCATAAAAAGCTATCGGAGCTACCAGGAACAAATTCAGCAAGCTTTAGCACAGGGTTTAAGTACTACATCCATTTTCACTCATCTGTTACCACACCAACACTAGTTACCCTGCACAATGCTAAGGGGAAGCAAATGAGAGTACTAGAGGATAATAAAAACCTGACTGCTACGCTTGAGCAATTTGAGATACCAACAAAAGAGTTCTTCTCATTCACAACCTCCGAAGGCGTTGAACTGAACGGTTATATGGTGAAACCTTTGGGGTTTGATGAAAACACAGAATATCCAGTATTGATGTATCAGTATAGCGGACCGGGCTCTCGTTCCGTTGTCGATCGTTTTTCAGTTGGATGGGACGAATACCTTGCTACCGAGGGTTATATGGTTGTTTGTGTTGATGGTAGGGGAACTGGAGGTAGAGGACAGGGGTTTAAAAAGATGACCTACGGTCAACTTGGTTACTACGAGAGCATCGATCAAATTGAGGCTGCAAAGTATTTGCAAGGTCTTCCTTACGTAGATGAGGAAAGGATTGGTATTTGGGGGTGGAGCTACGGAGGTTACATGTCGTCGCTTTGCCTTTTCAAGGCACCCGAGGTGTTTAGCATGGCCATTGCTGTTGCACCCGTTACCAATTGGCGCTACTACGATACAATTTATACCGAGCGTTTTATGGGTTTACCCCAGGATAATGCCAACGGATACGACGATAACTCGCCCATAAATCATGTTGATGGACTGCAAGGAAAACTTTTGCTGGTGCATGGTACGGGCGATGATAATGTTCATGTGCAGAATACCATAGAAATGGCCGAGAAGCTGGTGCAAGCCAATAAGCAATTCGATATGATGTTGTACCCCGATAAGAATCATAGTATTTACGGAGGAAATACCAGAATGCATCTGTACATATTACTTTCAAACTACGTGAAGAGCAATTTGTAGGTTTTGTGTTATAAATTATTTTTTGGGAGGTTGTAGGTGAGAATATTTTTTTATTAACTTTGCAGCCGCTGCCCAGATGGCGGAACCTGCCTACCGTCAGGCAGGCTGGTAGACGCGCTAGTTTCAGGGACTAGTATCAGCAATGATGTGCAGGTTCGAGTCCTGTTCTGGGCACCACAGAAAAGCAGAATAAAGTTCTTTATTTTAAAATATTTTTTTGCCCAGGTGGTGGAATTGGTAGACACGCCAGCTTGAGGGGCTGGTGCTCGTTTAGGGCGTGCAAGTTCGAGTCTTGTCCTGGGCACTTATCCACAAATAAAACCGCTGCGAATACATTTTTCGCAGCGGTTTTATTGTTTTTATTCCCTTGTGTTTATATTTCCTGGGTTTTTTCCTTTAACCACACCTTTAGCTCTTCAGTAAGTTTTGGCGATATTTTTTCGTAAACAGTTTTGTGGTATGTGTTAAGCCAATTCTTTTCCACTTTGCTTAATAAATCAACCTTAACAGGTTTTGTGTCGATAGGGCAAAGCGTAAGTGTTTCGAAGCTGTAAAATTTTCCCGATTCGGTTTCCATTGCCTCGCGGCAAAGTATTAGGTTCTCAATGCGAATACCATACTTGCCAGCACGATATATTCCTGGTTCGTTCGACTGAATCATGCCTGGTTCAATGGTTACCGGATTTTCATTGGGGCGGATTGATTGCGGTCCTTCGTGTACATTCAGAAAAGCACCAACACCATGCCCAGTTCCATGTCCGTAGTTTATACCCTTACTCCACATGGCCATTCGTGCTAGCGTATCGAGTTGGCTACCCCGAGTACCAGCAGGAAAATGAGCCATTGATAGCTGAATCATCCCTTTTAGCACAAGGGAGTAATCCTCCTTTTCCTCGGGTGTTGGCTTGCCTAAATGGATGGTTCGGGTAATATCTGTGGTTCCTTGTAAATACTGTCCTCCCGAATCAACGAGCAAAAACCCTTCAGGTTTTATCTCCTTTGCGCTTTCGGGCGTTGCGCTATAGTGAACAATAGCTCCGTTTTCTCTGTATCCAGCAATAGTGTTGAAACTTTCGCTAATAAAACCTTCCTGCTCTTTGCGGAGGGTCAGTAGCTTATCGGCTATTGTTAGTTCTGTTATCTTTTCGTTTACCACGCTATTTTCGAGCCAGTGTAAAAACTTGCACATTGCCACACCATCATTCACAAGGCTTTGCCTTATATTCTCAATTTCGATGGGATTTTTCTGAGCTTTTAGTTTGGTAACAAGGCTAAGCGTATTTACCTTTTTCAATTCCTTGGGGATAAGAGAATAAAGCCTGTGGTTTACCCTTGCCTCATCAATGGCAAAAACCATTTCGCTGCTTGCCGATTTAATAGCCTTCTCAATTTTAACGTATGGTTTTAGAGTAACTCCCTGCTCAATAAGGCTTTTTGCGTGTTCTTCGTTTAGCTTATCAGAGTCGATAAATAACGTTGCTTCCTTGTCGGTAATTAACCCATAGGCCAAAACAACTGGGTTGTAATCAATATCGTTTCCGCGGATGTTAAATGCCCATGCCACCTCATCGAGAGCAGAAAGGATGCATGCATTGGCCTTGCAATTTTCAAGTTCTTGGCGAATTATGGTAAGCTTTTCGCTAATGGTTTGCCCTGCATACCTAAGCTCGTACTCAAAGGCTTTGCTGTTTGGCATGGCTGGGCGATTGTTCCACACATCGTTAATTATATCGATTTTCGGGTTTGCCTTTAGCCCTTTGTTTTTCAAACTGCTTATAAGCGTTTGCGATTGTGTGTGCGAGAGCAACTGGCCATCGAAACCAACTGTTTGGTTCTTCTCAAGGTATTCTGAAAGCCAATCTTCTATACTTGGCGTATTAGTAAGGCCCATTTTGCACAGCTCGATACCTGTCCCGTCAAGCTCTTGTTCGGCTTGTAAGAAATATCTCGAATCGGTCCACAGTGCTGCAGCATTTGCTGTAACCACAAGTGTTCCTGCCGAACCGGTAAAGCCGCTAAGCCATGCTCTGAATTTCCAGCAATCGGGGAGGTATTCGCTAAGGTGCGGATCGCTGCTTGGTGCAATATAGGCTGCAATGCCATTTGAAGCCATTATAGCTCTGAGTTGCTCAATTTTATCTTTTGTTTTCATCAATACATGTTTAAGTTGAAAAGCAAAGGTACAAATTTGACTTAAACAAAAATATTAAGGATTGATGTTGCTTTTGCGTTTACTCAGAGGTTTAGCTAAAGATGATAGGTTAATTGGTTATAGGCATCTGTACTTTTGCTATATTTGCATTTCGAAGCATTTTTTACCTCCATATTATAGCTGAATGAACTATTACAGAATACTAAGGCTTAATTCGTTAGTTAAGAGTGAAAGACTAAAAATTCTGGGTGTAGGATTACTGTTCTTGTTAAAAAAACGATTTCTGAACCTATTTCTCGATCCCGTTTTGGTTTGCAACTTTAGTTGCATGATGTGCTACTTTAGCGACCCTGACTATAAACCCAGTAAAGAGCGCCTTACGGAGGAGATGATTGCAAAAGTTGCAAATTGCTTTTTCTCATCGGCCATGCGCCTACAAATTGGCTGCGGCGCCGAGCCAACCCTATATAAGTATAACGAGCAAATTATAAAATTGGCCAAGCAGCATGGTGTACCATATATTTCGTTTACAACAAATGGGGCTCTACTTAATTACGAAAAAGTTGAGGCTTTGGCTAAGGCTGGTCTCGACGAGCTAATTTTGTCGATGCACGGTGCATCAAAAGAGGTTTACGAAACAATGATGCCCGGAGCAAAATTTGAGATTTTGCACGAAGTTTTAAGCATAATTTCTCAGGTTAAAGAAAAATATCAGGGATTAAAACTCCGAATTAACTATACCGTGAATCCCGATAATTTGGAGGATTTAAAGGGGCTTGTTAAGTATCTCGACGATTACCGCATTGACGTTTTACAGGTAAGACCAATTCGGCGCCTTGGCAACTCTGCCTATTCCGATTTCGACATTAAACGAAAGCAAAAGGAGTACTCTACTGTTGTTAAGTTATTATCAGATACTTGTCATCAAAAGGGTATTGTAAGCATTATTACGGGTGAATTGCCCACTGAAACATTATACAGGAAACGTCTCGATATTGCCAAATACACCT
>Ga0334893_1002902_pt1 | contig 11830 bp, 10 predicted proteins | sample GraSluR3_MG_5_FD_207218 | JGI IMG/M metagenome (GOLD analysis project Ga0334893, IMG submission 207218) | Sludge microbial communities from methane-producing bioreactor in Wageningen University, Netherlands - Granular Sludge_09_05-R3 | ecosystem: Engineered > Bioreactor > Anaerobic >...
CCTTCATACAGATCGTGGTCCCGAGCCGCGAGGATGTACCGGCCTACCATGAACTGAAAGAGGAGATCGAGAGGCTGGTAAGCTCCGTTAACGGAGAGTTCTCCACTCCTGGGTGGGTGCCGGTCCATTACATGTACAAGTCGATCCCCAGGGAAGAGCTGGTGGCCTACTACAGGCTCGCAGACATAGCGCTCGTGACGCCCCTCAAGGACGGGATGAACCTGGTGGCCAAGGAGTACTGCGCCTGCCAGGTCGATGATGACGGGGTGCTGATCCTCGGCGAGTTCGCGGGGGCGGCCGCTCAGATGCAAAGAGGGGCTATCCTGGTGAACTCCTACGACATCCAGGGGATGGCGAAGGCTATCAATGAAGCGGTGAACATGCCCGTTGAAAAGAGAAAGGGGCGGATGCGCCGCCTGAGGGCGGGCATCCGCAGACAGAACGTATTCTGGTGGGTGGACAACTACCTGAGGGCTTCTACCGGCAAGGCCCTGGTGGATTTCCCCGAGACCGACATGGCACCTGTTTTTCACGCCCTGATCAGGCGCTCACCGGAGTCACAGGAAGGCTGATCGGCAGCCCCTTATCTGTCCTTGAAGGGGTTCTCGAAGACGGCCCCCCCCTCCAGTTCGGCCTCTATCTCCAGGAGCCTGTTGTACTTGGCGATGCGCTCGCTTCGGCATGCCGAACCGGTCTTTATCTGCCCTCCTCCCATGGCTACGGCGAAATCGGCGATGAAGGTGTCCTCCGTCTCCCCGCTCCTGTGAGAGATGACGTAACCCCAACCGGCATTCCGGCACATTGTTATCGTCTCGATCGTCTCGGAGACGGTGCCTATCTGGTTCAGCTTTATGAGGACGGCGTTGGCCGCTCTCTCTCGGATACCCCTTTCGACAAACCGGGAGTTGGTCACAAAGAGGTCATCCCCCACTATCTGTACCTTATCCCCCAGCTCTGCCGTCTGCTCCCGGAAACCCTCCCAGTCGTTCTCGTCGAGCCCGTCCTCTATCGAGACGACGTGGTACTTTTCCACCCACTCCCTATAGAGAGCGGTCATCTGGCGGCTGGTCAGGCTGCCCTGCCCCGACTTTGAAAGAACGTAGGACCCGTTCTGGAAGAAGGAGCTCGCGGCAGGGTCCAGCGCTATCGCAACGTCCCTGCCCGGGGAATAACCGGCAGCCTCGATGGCCTCGACAATAACCTCGCAGGCCTCGTCGTTGCTCTTAAGGTCCGGAGCGAACCCCCCCTCGTCGCCGACGCCGGTGGCATACCCCCTGTCCGAGAGGATCTTCCTCAACGCATGGAAGGTCTCGGTCCCGTAGCGCAGGGCTTCGGCAAAAGTGGGCGCCCCGATGGGCATTACCATGAACTCCTGGAGGTCCACGCTGTTGTCGGCGTGCTTGCCTCCGTTAAGGATGTTCATCATGGGGACAGGCAGTCTTGCCGCTTCTGGACCGCCGATGTACTCGTAGAGCGGCAGGCCCAGGGCCTCCGAGGCGGCTCTCGCAATTGCCATGGACACCCCCAGGATCGCGTTGGCTCCCAACTTCCCCTTGTTCGGGGTCCCGTCCAGATCGATCATGAGCCTGTCTATCTCCTCCTGGCGGGTCGGATCCATCCCGACAAGGCGCGGGGCGATGATACCGTTCACGTTCTCAACGGCCCGGAGGACACCCTTACCCCCGTACCTGGACCTGTCGCCGTCTCGAAGCTCTACGGCCTCGTTCTCGCCCGTCGATGCCCCCGAGGGGACCGAGGCCGAAACCTCTACGCCGTTGGCGAGCCTGCACCAGGTCCGGACAGTCGGGTTGCCCCTGGAATCCAGGATCTCCATTGCCCTTACTGCCGTGATGGTCTTCTTCATTAGGGTCTCTCCCTTTCCTTTGGTTTCAGAACTACCAGGCCAAACCGCGCCCGCATCCCAACTATAGCAGAATTAACGTTTCTTTCGGCAGGCCCTTAGCCCTGTGATCTGTCCCGGAGACGAAGATAATACGCAGTATACACGCCAGCACCAAAAGCGCCCTCCCCTTACAGCGGTGGTATAATCCAGTAACGAATCGATCTCGGAGGTGAAGTCTCTGCCCGGTAACGGCCCTGCCTCTTCAACGGAAAGACTCAACGATGCGATCCTCAGAACCCTTCTGGAGAGGTCTCCTGAAGGGCTTGTCTTTTGTGATACTTCAAGCAGGATATGCCAGGTGAACGACGAATTCTGCCGGATCTTCGGCTACGAGAGGGAGGAGATCCTCGGCAGGGACCTGAGCGAAGTGGTCTTTCGGGACCCCCTGCCTATAGAGGAGGGAAGGTGTCTCTTCAGTGAGTTCACCAGCAGGGGATCCGTCTCCGTCGAGACCGAGAGGCAGAGAAGTGACGGCAGCCGGTTCCCCGTGTCCATTACATCCTTCCCCGTATCGGCCGACGGAAGCTGTTGCGGTTTCTTCACTATCTACAGGGACATATCAGAGCGAAGGCGCTACGAGAGAGAGATCACCTCCAGGGAGGAAAGGATGAAGGATATCCTGGATTCCCTCCCGGAGCTGGTGCTGAGGTTCACACCGGACCTGGTCACATCCTACGCCAACAGGACCTACTGCGAATACCACGGTATAACTTACGAGGAAGCAGTGGGGAAGAGCTTCGAGGACCACATACTGCCCGACGAAATACCTGCCGTCCTTGACAAGCTGATGTCCCTCACTCCGGATAACCCTGTCATCACAGGGGTGGAGAAAAACGTAATGGCGGACGGGGAGATTCGTTGGCAGGAGTGGACCGACCGGGGGATATTCGACCAGAATGGGAAGCTGACGGAGATCCAGTCCATAGGGAGGGACATAACCGAACGCCAGAGGACAGAGGAAGCCCTGGCCTTCGAGCGCGAGTCTCTGAACGCCCTTTTCGAGAACACCATGGAGGGTATCGTCTTCTGCGACCATCAGGGGATCGTACGCAAAGCCAACCCCGCCTTCTGCGACATGTTCGGTTACACCCGGGAAGAGGTGATCGGAAATCCTGTAGATGACCTGGTCGCGAAGGGTTCGGAGTTCATGGAGGAGGTCAGGGACCTGTCTGCTGCAACTGCAGGAGGCAAGAGCATAGCCGCCGAGGCGACCCGCCTGAAAAAGGACGGTACGCCGATACAGGTCTCGTTCCTTGGCGTTCCCGTCACCCTCCCGGACGGAAGGATCTTCGGATACGGCATATACCGCGATATCAGCGCACAGAAGGAGGCCGACCAGGCCCTCAGGGAGAGCGAGGCCAAGTACCGTGACCTCTTCAGCACCATGCCGGACGGATTCTACACATCGACCCCCGAGGGGTACTTCATTGACGCCAATCCCGCCTTTATCCGGATGCTCGGATACGACAGCCTCGAAGAGCTACGGTCAGTCTACATCCCGACCGACATCTACGTCCAAGAGAGCGAGAGGTTGCAGATGCACAACGACAATTGCAACGAGGAGTTCGTGGACCGTTTCGAGACCTACCGGCTGAAGAGAAAGGACGGCAAGATCATCTGGGTCGAGGACTTCGCCAGGTACATCAAGGACGGCAGCGGGAGGGTCCTTCTCAACCAGGGAATATGCAGGGAGATCACTGACCGGGTAAGGGCCGAGGAGGAGCTGAGGAGGCTTAACAGGGAGCTCTTTCTGGCGGCTACCACCGACAAGACTACGGGCCTGTTCAACCGTCAGCACTTCGACGAGGTCCTGCAGAGGGAGATCGACAGATCGTCGAGATACGGGACCCCCTTGTCGCTGATCATGATAGACCTCGACAACTTCAAGACCCTGAACGACACGAAGGGGCACATCGCCGGCGACAGGGCACTCTCAGAGATAGCACGGACCATCAGCGAGAATATCCGTTCATCCGATGTGGCTGCCCGATGGGGAGGGGACGAGTTCATCCTGGCCTCCCCTGCCGACACGGAGCAGGCTCTCTCCCTCGCCCGAAAGCTCAAGGAACTGCTTTCCGGCCTCGATCACGAGGGTTACGGCCCCGTAACCGGAAGCATTGGCGTATCTACCTACCGTAAAGGGGACGACATAGACTCCCTCACCAGAAGAGCAGACCACGCAATGTACGACGTGAAAAGGGGGGGCGGCAACGGAGTGTCTTCAAGGTAGGCACCCCGACTGTCCACCCCTCTCAGACGTGGAGAGCAGATCGGGACCCTGAGGGGCCGGTCGCCGGAGAGTATCGTTCCTGGCGGAAGGTAGAGGACGAGAGAAGATCTGATATCAATAACAAGCGAAAAGGGGCGGGCAAGAACCCGCCCCTTTTTGTTGCTGCAGGTCACTCAAGAAGCTCCCCATGGACTGCCAGCCACACACAGGGCGGGGAGGAGGAGGTGAAGACAACACGGTGCCTGGTGTAAGCCGGTATGAGTATCCAGTCTCCCCGGTCCAGCTCCGACCTCCGTCCATCTTCGTACTCCAGCGCCGTATGTCCCTGCAGGAGCACCACCCACTCGTCCATCTCCTGCCGCAGCCAGATTCCGTCGGGCGTGACCTGCCCCGTCGATATGATCCTCTCTATCCTGACCGGAGAGCCCGGAAGAAGATCTTCGAAGACCTCCTCTTCGGGGAGAGTCTCCGGCAGAGAGAAAAGGTTCCCCGAAACGCCCAAGGTATCAACCGCCTCCCGGCCTCGTGATTATTCCTCTCTGGCCGTAAAGATTCTCATCGGCCTTTCGTACCAGAGATCCACTGTCCCTCCCGTCAGCCGGAAAAGAGGCTATGCCGAAATCGAATGAGACCTGGACCTCCCCTCCGCAGAAGGTCAGACCCCTGTATCTTTCCAGCAGTCTTTCCACTATGCACATGGCCTCGTCAAGATCCGCCTCGGGGAGCAAGACCAGGAACTCGTCCCCTCCGTATCGCGCAACCATGTCGCAGGCCCTGAGAGAACGGGCAAAGAAGGAACCTGTCTCTGCCAGGACCCTGTCTCCCGTGGTGTGGCCGAAACGGTCGTTTACGGACTTGAAGTTCACAAGATCTATCATGGCTATGCTGAACCGACAGCCGTACCTTTCGCATCGGGCGATCTCCGCGTCCAGACGGCCGAAGATGAAGCGGCGGTTCCAGAGACCCGTCAAGGGGTCCTGCATGGCCTGCCTCTCCGTCCGATCCAAAAGTTCCCGGTGGGCCCACAGGACTCCAAGGTGACCTGAAAGGATCGACATTGCCCTCTCGTCGTCCTCGGTGAAGGCCCCTGGGATATCGCTCTCCAGTGAAAGGATACCGTAAAGGTTCCCTCCGAACTCGATAGGAACATCAAGTTCCGATCGAGTAGTTCTTTTTATCGGGACGTACTGCGGGGAGTCTCTCACGTCGGGGACGTTGACAAGCCGGCCTGTCCTGGCGGCCAGCCCTACAAGCCCCCACCCCCTTTCCCTGAGGAGGTCTTCCTGCTCCCAGCAAGATCCATCCTCTTCCGGCCCCCCGCCGATCATCCGGACCTCTCCAGTTATCCTGGACAGCACCTCGTAGACCTCTACAAAATTGTACCTGGTGTTATCCCTTAGAAGACGTACAGTTTCGCCGCAGAGATCCCTGAGGTCCCTCTCTCCGGCGACGGCTGTAATTATCCTGTGCACGGACTCCATCAGGGAAAGTTCTTCCTGGAGCCTTCTGAACTGATGGATGTTCTCGAGGACCACCCCGATCATGCCGGCCAGGATGGTGAGCTGTTCCCTGTCGGAGGGGGAGAAGGCGTCAGGCCTGTACTCGTCAACCAACAGGACACCCCAGAGGGTGTCCCCGAAACGTATGGGCAAAGCCGCCTCTGACTGGGTCCTGGTGTCGTCGAGGTAGAAATCGGGATCCTTCGAGGTGTCGTTGCAGAAGACCGCCGTTCCTGTCCTGATCGCTCTTCCGGTGATGCCCCTGCCTTTCTCCAGAATATCCCGGATGGCTTTTTCTCCCACGTTCTTTCCCCTGAAAGCCCGCAGCCACAAGGGACCCGACCTGGTCTGCCTGAGGAAGAGGTAGATCTTGTCATACTTCATGACTTCGCCGAGTATGTCCACAACCCGGTCCAGGAAGACATCCCTTTCCCTCATCGAGAAAAGTTCGAAGAAGAGCTCAAGGAAAAGCGAACGATACCTGGCCGTCATCTCCAGGTCTTTGAGGCTTTCCGACAGGCGGGTCTCGGTCTCAAGATGGACTATGACGCTCCCTAGAATGGCTGCCAGGAGGTTCGCAAAACGGGCATCGTCGGTGGTGAACGCACCAGGTACCCTTGATTCGATGCTGAAGACCCCTATCTTGCGGTCTCTCCAGATCACAGGGACGTTGAGTTCGCAACGTGAACCTTCAAGGCCGGGGAGGTAGTCCTTTTCGAGGGTCACGTCATCAATGAGGGCGCTTTTCCCTGTCTCGAGGGATATCCAGGAGATCCCCCTGCCCCGGGGGATGGTGAGAGTGCCCGGGGTAAAGCCTACATGTGCCACCAGTACAAGGTTCTGCCCTTCAGGGTCGACCAGGAAAAGTGAAGGATTCGAGAAACGGGTGTAATCGGCTATGGCCGAAACAGCGGCCCGGCAAGCCTCCTCCACGGTCCTGGCCCTATCTACGCTGCTCATGTACTTGAGAAGGACGTCCTTCTCCAATCATTGTCCCCCCTGTTTTTCATTGGACTTTTATTATAAACACTACTCGATTTTCTTAACAAGGGAATGACTCGCTTCTATTGTGGGCCTTGCTGGTATATCATGTTTCACAAGGCCAGTGAGGCCGCCGGCGGGGGGTTGAGATCTTGTGCAGAATGCTTATAGCTAACAGGTCAGGGATCTCAAGGCTCGTGGAGAGACTTTCGGAGTTCCCGAACTGCAATGATCTGGCCTCTTTCCTGAGGGGGCTCGAGATCCGCGACGGCGGGAACGGAAACGGAGTGGTACTCTTCGGCGACGGATCGATCCTCCACTACGAGCGAGGGGTTGACATGCAGCCCCAGCGGGCGGCGGCCATCCTCGAGGGGCGTGACTACGAGTGGGCCCTATTTCACTCAAGAGAGGCAAGCGTGGGATCCGTCCGCGACGAGAACTGCCACCCCTTCGTTATCGAGGGACGGCACCACCTCGTTATGGCGGTGAACGGCAACGAGACCCATATGACCGCCCTGGGGAAATTGATCGGCGACAGGACGGACAGCGAATTCATCGCAAGGATGATAGTGGACATGGACCTTCCCTTCCCCCAGTCACTTGCCTGCTTCAATTCAAACTTTGTCGGCCTCTACGACGGCCGCCCATTCGCCAAGAAGGGTGACCGGCAGCTCCTGAAGTTTCAGTCGGGACGGGACATTGTCTTTGCCAGCGACCTGCCCTTCGGGATGCTGGACATAACCAGGCCGGAACAGAACTACTGCTGGTTCGACTGGGAAGAGTCGATCCTGTAGGGATGGATCCGGGAGGAGGCAAAATGAAGAACATAACCGTCTACGGAGCAGGAAGCTGGGGTACCGCCGTTGCCGACCTGCTCGCCCGCAGAGGACATCAGACCCTTCTCTGGTGCAGGAGACCTGAACAGGCACGAGCTATCAATTCCACGGGCAGTAATCCGGACTACCTGAGGGATGCCCGGCTCTGCCCTACCCTGACAGTGACCTCTGATCTGGAAGAGGGGGCGGAAGCTTCTGAAATGCACGTATCTGCCATTCCGACCCAATCCGTCAGGGAATTCCTGCCGAGAGCCGGAAAGATCTGGCCCCGGGACCTGAGGGTATGCAACCTGGCGAAGGGTATAGAGATCGTTTCCGGGAAGAGGATCAGCCAGGTCTTTTCCGAGATCCTTCCCGGTTCGAGGTATTCGGTGCTCTCCGGTCCCAGCCATGCGGAAGAGGTAGCAGCCGGCAAACCCACCGCCGTCGTGGTAGCCTCTTCGATCCCAGGGGAGGCGGAGCTGTGGCAGGAGGTCTTCTCGGGAAGGCTCTTCAGGGTCTACACCAGCGACGACGTCGCCGGGGTGGAGATCGGAGGAGCTGTAAAAAATGTTATCGCCATTGCGGCCGGTATAGCCGCCTCAAGGGAGATGGGCTACAACACCCTGGCAGCCCTTGCCAGCAGAGGACTGGCCGAGGTGATGCGGCTGGGCGCAAGGTGGGGGGCCCACCCTCTGACCCTGGCAGGGCTCGCAGGAGTGGGCGACCTGATGGTGACCTGTTTCAGCAGCCTCTCCAGGAACTACAAACTTGGGAAGGCTGTCGGAGAGGGGATGACACTTCAGCAGGCCATGGAATCACTGGGCCAGGTGGCCGAGGGGGCCTACACCGTGGATGCCCTGGTGAAACACAGCAGGGAGATCGGCATCGAACTCCCACTGGCAGAAGCGGTCCATCGCATCCTTTACGACGGCGTCACTCCGGAGTGCATGGTGGAATCCCTCTTCGGAAGGGAACTGAAGGCGGAACTCCCCCCTGAGATGTACTGGGGGAGGGAAACGGACAGGAGGGCACGAGAGAGGGCATAAAGGAGCTGTGGCCGAAGCTGAGAGCGGGAGGTAGGGGAAATGAACGTCGAACTGATCGGGAAGAAACTGGAGACGCTTGGAAGATGCATCTCCAGACTTGAACAGCGAAAGGGGACAATGGACCCGGAGCTCCAGGACGTAATAGCCCTTGACCTGGAAGAGGGCCTCCAGATATGCATCGACATGGCATCGACCATCATCCTCTCAGACCATCCCGCACCGTCGCCCACGTCCATACCGGAGAGGTTCGACATCCTGACCACGAAAAAGGTGCTTACACCGGAACTGGCAGAAGGGATGAAGAGGTCCATCGAACTCCGGAACATCTTTCTCGACAACTGCCGCTCGGCCGACCGGGGGACCGTCGTCTCGATGCTGGCCTCCAGCATAAGATCTTTCCGGGAGTTCTCTGAATCCGTCTCCAGGCACACAGGAGGGATCGAGGCTTCCAGTCCCTGCAAGGGGTAGTATCAGCTCTTCCTCCCTGCTGACCCGGTGATCCTGAAATCCTCTCCGATGAGGAGTTCAAGGGGGACTTCCTCGCTGATAAGGCCAAAGCTCAGCGAGGTGAGCACCATGACTATAACGAACATGGGAAGGATCCCCCGGAAGAGTGACCAGGCAGACCTGGCGGCCTCGAGGGACCTCTCCCTGTCGGTAAGCCGGGAAAGGGAGAAGAGCAAAACCGCAAGCACCCATGCAACGATCATTGCTCTCCATAACCCCCCTTTGACGTCGGAGATATTATCGCCGTTCTATTCTACAGCCTTCCAGACCTGACTCTTTCCATGGACCGGGAACCTCAGGGAAAGATCCTTCAGACCGGATATGCACCCTCTCCGGAAGGACCTCAGCCGCTGCGGTGAAGTGATACAATTCATGAGAGGTGATGAGATCCTTGCAGGAAGCTATCCTGGCGGCCCTCTCTCTTTCGTCAATGCTTGTCTCACGGGGTCACGAGGCGGCCGTTGTCGGGGGCGCGGTCCGGGATCTTCTCCTTTCCCGGAGGGCGCCTGAGGCGGACCTTGCCACGTCGGCCCCGATGGAAGAGATCCTAGATATCTGGCCCGGATCACCCGTCCTGGGGCGACCGCCTGCCGCGACGGTGATCGTTCTGTCAAGGGGGTGCCGGATAGATGTCTCCACCTTTCAGGGCAAGGACCTGGAAGATGACCTGGGGCGGAGAGATCTCACTATAAATGCCATGGCGATGGTCCCCGACGGGACCATCGTCGATCCCTGGGGGGGGAGGAGCGATCTTGCCGGGAGGCTGCTCAGGTTCACAGGCGATCCTGTTGAGAGACTGATCGCCGATCCTCTGAGAGCGGTAAGGCTCGCCAGGTTCGCCTCGGAACTCCCCGGCTTCAGGGTCGACCAGGGATCCCTGAAGACCTGCCGCGGGTTCGCAAGCCGGGTGGCTGCCATGCCCCTTCCCCGGATCGGCAGAGAGGTTCTCCACGCCCTTGAAGGTGACCTGCCCGCCTTTCTGGAGACTCTGGAACAGGGAGGTATCCTTGACCCTATCCTGCCCCACCTGAAGGGTCTTTCGTCGTCCATGAGGGATACGGTATTCTCGAGGGTCCGCAATGCCTGCGCCCTGACGGCCGATCCGGCTGTCAGGGCGGCCACCCTGCTTGCCGATGAAGGAACAACAGCAACAGGAACTCTATCGGCCTGGAACTGGCCGAAGAGTCTATCACGGGAGATATCAGCGCTCGTAGACAATCTCACCGTGGCCCTTGATGGCGGTGATGCCCGCACCTGGGCACGGCTGTTCAGGTCAAGGGGGGGGGATTGGATCGGGAAGCTTTCACTTCTGGGGTTCATCTACAGCCTGAACAGTGAACCTGACACCGGGATCTGGGCCCAAAGGAGGGTGGGGTCTATACCTTTCATTGTACGCCTGCAGTCATTCGGCAAGAGGATCACCGGGGAGGAGGTAATGGCGTTAACCGGTCTTGAGAGCGGACCGGAGATAGGCAGGATCATGGAGGACCTGGACGAGGCGGTAGCTCTCGGAGAGATCAGGAGCAGGGAAGATGCCCTGAAATGGGTCTCTTCGGCAGGAGGGGGACACTCGCGGAAATCCTTCTCCTTTGCTAATCCGGATTAAAATAGTATCCTTACCTTGTTGTCAGGGTCTTTTTTCGAAAACGGGGGGTTACCGATGGATCGGTCCGAGATGAAAAAGACTGTTTCAGAATTCCAGAAACAGCAAAGGAAAAGGAAGATAGCGACTTGTTTCGTTCTATCAGGCTGGTTCGCTACCATGTATATCACCGACAACCTCTTTGGCTACCACCCCATAGGGAGGATCGACGGTGCCCTGGCGCTGTTCTTTTTCATATGTTCATTTGCCGTTGCCTCCGTATCCTCAAAGAGGAAGCGGTCTTTCCTGGGCATAACCGCCATTGCCGGCCTGCTCTTCATATCCTCCTTCCCGCTCTTCTTCACCGAACTGGGCATCCCTGTGGCGATCCTTCTTCTAAGGCAGGTCATGACCCTTCTCTTCTGCGCGCTGGTGGGTCCCTACTTCATCAAACCCAAGGGGTTCGCCTTCTTCCTTGTGCTTCTGTACAACGCCCTCTGCTTCTACTACCCGATTCTTCGGGTAAGAGAACTGGACGAGACCATGGCCTACGTAATAGTGACCTACTCCTTTACCCTTTTATTCTCCTACTTCTTCCTGGACATCCTCAGGATGAACCTGGGCCATGTCTCCTCTCTTATCTCCGCCAAGAAGGACGCCGAGAACATGGCTCTCAGGGATGATCTGACGGGCGTCTACAACAGGAGGTACTGCGACAACCTTCTGAGGGTCCTCATAGAGAACGAGACCGAAAAGGCCCTTCTCTTCATCGACCTCGACGACTACCAGAACGTTTGCCAGGCCCACGGTCACCTTGTAGGTGACGCATACCTGAAGAGATCGGCCGAGGCTGTACTGGAATCGGTCAGGTCAGGCGACATAGTCTCTCGTTTCGGGGGCAACCAGTTCGTAGTGGTCCTTGACAGTAGCGACCTTTCCCTGGCCGAGACGGTGGCCAGGAGGATCAGGAAGGCCGTAGGGGAGGTTATCCCTGAATTCAAGGCCGTCTCGGTGGGTGTGACCAAAATAATCCCAGGGATAACCCAACAGGCCGTACTGGTGAACGCAGACACGGCCCTCTACCGATCCAAGAACTCTCCCTTCGGGAACATCTCCGTCGTGGATCCTGACAATCCCAGGATCGAGCCTGATCACTGGCCTGAAACTGACATGAGACTCCAGGAAAGATAAAGGAAGGGGGCCCAGAGAAGGCCCCCTTACCAAACCCTGGAGGGATCCTCAACCAGGGTTGAAAAGACCCCGG
>Ga0334893_1002909_pt1 | contig 11806 bp, 7 predicted proteins | sample GraSluR3_MG_5_FD_207218 | JGI IMG/M metagenome (GOLD analysis project Ga0334893, IMG submission 207218) | Sludge microbial communities from methane-producing bioreactor in Wageningen University, Netherlands - Granular Sludge_09_05-R3 | ecosystem: Engineered > Bioreactor > Anaerobic > Unclassified...
GTAAGAGATAGATAATTCAGGATCAACCAATCTTTTTTTTACAGATTCTTTGGCAGCCATATAATTTACGGTGATATATTTCCCGACTTCACCAAGGAATTTGAGGTAATTCATATCTTTGTAAAAGTCGTAGTTATTAACCATTTCAAATTCAAAATTTATCCCAAATTCATCTTTAAGACGAGCTAAGAATGTTTTGAATTGTCAGTAAATTTTGGCTTCGTTTGAGCGGAGTTTTTCTTCTGTTAGGAAATTTCTCTCGGCATCTTTTCCGCTGGGGTCACCGATCATACCAGTTGCGCCACCAACCAAGAAATAACATTTATTCCCGTATTTCATCAAATGAACCGCTGCCATAATTCCGCACATATTTCCAAGTTGCAAAGAATCCGCAGATGGATCAAATCCGATATAAAAAGATTGTCCTCCTTTGGTATAGAGATCAAAGAGTTTTTCATCAGTGAATTGGTTGAGAAACCCACGGGTTTCTAAGTCTTCGCGTAAGTTCATAGAGAGATTTTTAATTATAAATATTTATTCAAAATTTCTTTTTTCTTACTTGGAATTTGTTCTAATTCATTTTTTAATTTTTCTATTTCTTTTTCAATTTTTTCTATTTGTGCGACAATTTGTTTTTGGATTTCTAAAGGAGGAAGTTGGATTTTAAGATTTTGAATTCTATCAATAGATGCTCTTTTAGACCTAGAAAATCAATATTTTTCTCACTCTTTTCTAAGAAAGTATTCAACAAATCTTTCACAGACCATTCCATCTTTAATTCTTAAAAATCAACAATGATCTGTTGGATAAAATTCAATATTTTCATTTATATGATTTACCATCCAATCACCATCAATTCACCAAATAATAGATTTTCTCGAAAAATCATTTAATAAATTTTCATTTACATAACCAAATGGTTCAAAAACATTTGCACTATAAACAGGGATTTTTCATTTTTCTAAAATTTCATTTTTTAATAATCTTTTTCAAATTCAAAGTTCAAAGATTGTATTATCACTTAGTCTATAAATCTGAAATTCTTTATCTATTTCATTTTCAAATAAAGATTCAATTTCTTTCTCTAATTTTCAAATTTTGCCCAAACTATTCTCTTCAATATTTTCCAATTCTCAAATTTCATCAACTATTTTTTGTTGAATATCTTTTGGTGGAAGTGGAATTGAAATATCAAGTAAATTTGTTCTATTTAATCATCATTGAGCTTGTCAAGTAATGCTTGATTTTAGAAGTTCCTGTCATTGAGGCAAAAACAAATAATTAAACAAGTATTTTTGAATATTGTTTTGTTTTACTCTCAATAAAAATACGTGCTCATTTATCATCAAATTTGGAAAATCAAAATTTGATTTATCAAACAAAGCAACTTTTCAAGTTAATGCTCAATCTTTGCAAATCAAAATATCATTATCTTTGACTATTCATTTTTCTGTATTTTCAAAAAAATCATTAGGAACAAATTTTATATTTTCTTGATGTAAATTTACTTTTCAATTCAATCAAATATGTTCTCAACCCAAACTTGGTATTCATTCTTTATAACTTCAGACTCATCATTGTGGCCTATTTCAAGATTCTAATACCTCTAATATATCATTTAACTTTACCAAATTCCACTTACTTTCAATTCTTAAATTTTTTTTAACATTCAAAGAAATAGTCTTCTCAAAATCAACTCTATCAAAAGTCAGTAAATCAACCAATAAAACTCTATAAATATGATTTTCTAGTTCTTCTGATATTTCTCTATCAAAATTATTTTGGAAACCATCATAAATATATGTACTAGCTTTGTTTGGATTGTCTAAATTATTTGGATCAAAAAGTTTTGTACATTCGTCTATAAGTTTTCATCTTTGGATTGGATGAATTCATTCACTTCATTTTCTAGTACTAAACTCATATCCCAAAAAATCTTTTTCTATGTTTTTTTCTCCAGATTTTATCAACACTAAATTTTGAGGATATGTCAGAATAAAATAAAATAATTTTTCTTTTTCTAGTTCTATAACTTTATCAAAAAACTCTTTTTGCCTATCTTCTTCTGATTTTTTTATGAGTTTTATCTTAGTTGTATATTCTTTAAATATTTCATGGTTTTTGATATTTTCGTTTGGTGTTTTTTGTATCATAGAAATATAATCTTCCAATTTTATTCACTCCCAAACGTCATTTACATATTTTGAGATAGCTTTTTCAACTCAGTTTAGTGTAATATCTTGTAAATTTACAAAAAATTTATCTGTAGATGATTTCAAATTCTTGGCAAAAAATTTATTTCTTTTTCTCAAAAATAATACTACTGTGTTTGTGCCAGTAGCCATAAAAGTACCAGATCACAATTCTGTGATAGCAACGATATCAAAATCTTTGAGAATTATTTCTCTAGCTCTACCATAAATTCCAGTATTACTCAAAATTGAACTTGGCAAGATTATACCAGCTATTCATCATTCTTTGAGAAGTTGAGAAGTTCTTTCTATAAATAAAGCTTCTATTTCAGAAGAATTGTCTGTCAAAAAATTATACAAATTAAAATCTTTCTCTGCTTCTTCTTTTTTGAGATTACCTTTGAAGGCAGATACAGAATATGGAGGGTTAGATAAGACCAAATCAAACCTTCAATTATACTGTTCATCTTCTTTGTCATATTCTTTGAGATCTCACTTGTAAACTTCTGAAGTTTTGAAGCTATCTAATCAATCTCAATGTATAACAGTAGCTATTCAATCTCAATTGAGATAACAACCAACTTTAGATGTTCTCACCAGTCTATAATCCTTTTCTATTCAATAAACATTATTTCAAGCCCAATCATAAGGATGTTCTATATATCTTTTGAAAATATCCTTTATCTTGAATCATTGATTTGATACATCTTTTTTATTTATTATTTTTTGAATTTCTTCCATAGATTCAATAAGAAAATGACCACTTCATGCAGCATAATCAATTACCTTTGGTAAAATATCATTTGTTCAGTCTAAAATTTTTTTATCAATAATTTTTTCAATAGGAATTGATCTACATATAAATCTTGTAATAGGAACTGGCGTAAAAAATTGTCCAGCTTCTTGTTTGAGTCATGTAGTCAAAAGAAGTTCAAAAAAATCTCACAAAAATGGTTGTTTTTTGGAATATCTAAATCTATAATTTTGTAATAGTTCAACAACTTCTTTGAGAACAATAGCATTCTCTTCAAAAGACGATTCATCATTTACTTCTTTGATAGCAAATTCATTACTTTTTTGAAGTCTTATTTTGGTAAATCTTTCCAAAATTTTGGATCTTATATTTTCATCTAAATCTCAAAATTCATTATTGAATTCTTCATCTGAAAAATCAGTAATTTGTTTGCTCAAAAATTCAAGCATTCATTTTTTGTATGTATCAGATAACCTTTTTTGAAAACTAATATTGTCATCAATTCATTCTTTCCACTGAAAATCTAATTCTTTATTTGTTCATTTTTTATCTAATTCATCATAAATCTTACAGAGAAAAAGCGTAAACATTTTGTTGAAAGCATTTGGCTTGTCAGAAACAGTATTATGCCTAAGTATTTCCAAAAATCTATTGAAAATAAAAGACGCATCACTTTCTTTGATATCTTCTAATTGTTCATAAGTCAAAGCTCTAGATTCAAAATTATATGAATTAATCCATTCTTCAAAGATTCAATTTTGTTTTGTAAATTTGTTCCATCTAGTATATAAATCCGAAACATTTGATGTTTCTTTGTAGCTTTCTTCAATTTTTATTATTTCATTTCTATATTCTAGATCTTTATTGGAAGCGTAAAGCATCAAATATTGTGTATCTCTATCTTGTTGAAAATATGTAAAAAGCTGTCATCAATCTTTTTGCATTTTTTTATATTCTTTTTCGAATTCTCATCACCGAGTTTTACATTCTATCATAAGAAAAGATTTTCAATCTTTTTTGACTAAAATATCCAACCTTCAACTAGTTCAATGTCATGTAGGAAAAATCTTTTCCAAAATAATGTCCGCTGGATTGTATCATTTTTCAAGCAATCTGTTTACACATTCAAGTACAACCCGATTCTCCTCTTGTGAAAAATTTTGTGTTGTTTTTGAATCAGATTTTATTTTATCTCAATAATTTATCTTTTCTTTTTTGAAATCAACTTCAATAATATAATTATCAGCTATTGAATAGCTTTTAGAAAAAATTCAATCTGTATTATCTTTGGGAAGAAATCCTATTTTTTTTAGCAATTCTTTCATATAAAGTTTTCAAAAAAACATAAAACGCGCTTATTATAGAATTCTGCCGATAATATTCAACCAAAATAACTAGTCAAAAAGAATTATAAAAATTCAGGCTTATTTGTCAAACCAATTTTTGACTGTTTTATATAAGACAATTTAAATGCTTACCAATACTATGGAAACGAGTCCCAATATCAATCAAATAAATCTATTCTCACAATATAAATTTTCTAATTTTATCCTCTTGGTTTACAAAAACCAAGCTGTCCATATCTTCTGGTTCTCGCTCTTTGCCAAAAGAATTTAGTGAATTTGAATGATGGAAAGGAACTATATAATTGTTACTCATTTTTCTATATTCTTTATTGAATGTTTCGATGAAATGTTCGTTTTTGGTGATCGGAGAAATAACAATAATATCCATTCATCAAAGATTTTTTTCGAATAATCGTTTGCAAAAAAGCTGTGAATAAAATTCCAGAGTCTCTACTACCAGTTCTTTTGCAAGAGGATTTGCTTCAATTGCTTGATATTCTTTGTATCGGTATTGCACCACTCAATTGTCTTTGTACATTTGTTTGAGCGATCCTAATCAAAGGTTTAATACGTCTATTCCATCATAAAAACCATCTTTTACCGTAATTGCTTTTGCGTAGCTCTCGGTAATATAAAGCAATACAAAATTTTCTTTCTTGAGGTTGTTTCTCAAAAATAGCAAGGTATATAACGATTGAGGAATCAGATTTATATTTTTTTTATCCAATGTTTTACCATAGACAGAATCAAATATATTTAGACTCGTTTTTGCCAAAAATACAATATATAATCTAAAGAAAATCTGACCCTTTTGACCAATAAGAAATTTCTTTTCTTGTCAATCTACAAATATAGTGTCTACATGACTCATTACAACTTCTCATCAAATCTGATGATTGTTTTTTGTTTCTCTTATTTTTTCTTTTAAAAGTTCATTTAAGGTATGAATTGTTATCTCTTCTTCAAAAACCTGATTTACATCACATCTAAAAAAAGAAAACCTGCTTTCATCCAATAAGAAAAAATGTTCGTATCTTGGATATTCTGATGATTGTCTAACAATACTAAAAAGATCTTCATGTATCGTGTAATGCAAGAGTTCCTTGTTATCACGAATTTTGAAGACATTGCATCTTGGAAAACTTTCTGATAAATACTCGTATCGAAGGTAGAACATTATTTTTTCTTTTTAGGTGAAGCTTTTTTTGCTGGTGATTTTTTCTTTGGCTTTGTTGCTTTTGTTGGGGTTTCTGAGCCAAGCGCTTTTGGACCTATGATAGCTATACAATCTTGAAGTGTAAGATCTGTTGCATCTTTACCACCTTTTGGGATTTTAAAATTATTTTTATTGTATTTTATATATGGGCCATATTGTCATCTAAGTACTTCAATTTGTTTTCATTCATAATCAAAAACATTTATATTTCTGTTTTTAATCTGTTCAACTTTGGCTTTTACCAAATTCTCAGCTTGCTCAGAAGTTATTGTAAAAACATCATATTCTGCATCACGAGGAATAGATGCATAAGTAGAACCCCATTTGATATATGGTCAGAATTTACCTATTGCTGAAGTCATTTCTTGACCGTCATAATTACCTACAACTCTAGGTAATGCAAACATTTTTAGTGCATCTTCCAGAGTTACTGTTTCTATATTTTTACCTGCAGGAAGTGACGAAAATTTTGGTTTTTCTTCGTCATCTTGATGACCAATTTGTACCATAGGACCAAATCTTCAAATTCTCGCAATAACTTTTCTTCCACTTACAGGATCGATTCAAAGCTCTCTTTCACCGCTTTGTCTTTCTGCTGTTCAAAGAGTATCAACAACTGAGGCATGGAAAGATCCATAAAAATTTAGCATCATATCTTGCCGTTGTAATTGATTTTCTGCGATTTTATCAAAATCTTCTTCAACTGTTGCAGTAAAACTATAATCCATAATATCTCAAAAATGTTCTACAAGAAAATCTGTAACAACCATTCCAATATCGGTTGGGAACAGCTTTTGTTTCTCAGTACCTGTTATTTGGGTTTTTGTTTCTGTGGTGATTTCACCGTTTTTTAGGGTCATTTCAATAAAAGATCTCTGTTCCCCTGGTCTGTCTTCTTTCACCACATAACCTCTTTTTTGGATAGTCGAGATTGTCGGTGCGTAAGTAGATGGACGTCAAATTCAAAGCTCTTCTAATTTTTTAACCAGACTTGCTTCTGTATATCTTGGCGGGTGTTTTTTAAATTTTTCTCAAGCTAAAATAGATTCTGAAATTAGATTTTCTCACTCTTTCAAAATTGGTAACATACCTTCTTGATTTTGTTCATCCTCATCATCACGTCATTCGAAATATACTTTGAGAAATCATTCGAACTTTATAACTTCTCCTGTAGCAATAAATTTTAATTTACTTGTGGATATATCTATCGTTGCTTTGGTTTTCTCAACCACTGCTGGAGCCATTTGAGATGCCAAAGTTCTTTTCCAAATAAGATCATAAAGTTTTTTTTGTTGAGGATCTAATCATGCAGTATGATTTTCCATATGCGTAGGTCTGATACATTCGTGAGCTTCCTGTGAACCTTTTGATTTTGTTTTATAATAAGTTGGGTTTGAATATTCTTTACCATACAACTTTGTAATTTCTTGCTGACAAGCATTTACTGCTGACTCAGAAAGGTTTACAGAATCAGTTCTCATATACGTAATCAACCCTGCTTCGTACAATTTCTGAGCAACTTGCATTGTTCTAGCAACAGGAAATCCCATTTTACGACTAGCTTCTTGTTGGAGTGTTGAAGTAGTAAATGGAGCTGAAGGCGATTTTTTGCCTGGTTTTACCTCAATATCTGAAATACTATATAATGCTGATTTTATTTCTTGCAAAAAGCTTTGGGCTTCTTCTTGGGTTTTGAATTCTTTTGAAAGCTCAGCTTTAAACGAATGTTTTTCATCTCCTATAAAAAATCCAACTACTTTAAAGCTTGATTCTGACTGAAATTTCTGAATTTCTCTTTCTCTTTCTACAATCAATCTTACTGCAACTGACTGCACTCTTCAGGCGCTGAGACCTGCTTTAATCTTTCTTCGAAGAACCGGAGATAATTCAAATCACACAAGTCTATCGAGTACTCTTCTAGCTTGTTGAGCATCAACAAGATGCATATCCAAAGTTCTTGGGTTTTCTACTGCATGTTGTATAGCATTTTTGGTAATTTCATGAAAAACTATTCTTGCTGTTTTTGAAATATCTAGTCAAAGTTGATTTGCTACATGTCGTCCAATAGCTTCTCCTTCGCGGTCTTCATCGGTAGCGATCCAGACTTTTTTGGCGTTTTTTGCCAAAGATTTTAGTTCTGAAATAACTTTTTTCTTGTCTGGAGAGACTTCGTATTGTGGCAAAAAATTATTTTCTATATCGATTCAAAGAGATTTTGCTGGCAAATCTACTACATGTCCAAATGATGCTTTTACTTCAAAATCTGGTCAAAGAAATTTTTTAATCGTTTGTGATTTCGCAGGAGACTCCACGATAACTAGATTATCTGCCATCAATATTCAAAATATAGAATAAAAACCTGATTTGTTTTATTTTATTTACTTGTTTTTTCAAGCTAAAAGAAAAACCCCTCATTAAGAGGGGGTTTATTACCTTATAGAACCTTCAATACTAATTTTTTCTTCATCAACAGATATTTCTCAATACAATATTTTGTCTTTCATCTGATCTAAAGCTGACTGTTGAGACTCATTTAATAGTCATGGATTTGCTCAAATATTTGCGAATTGTTTATATAGTCACAGAATTTGGTTCATATCTACATGTAAAACTACTAATGTGTTTTTTGAATATTTTGGAAATTTTTTCTTTTTACCTTCTATTATTGGATTTCATATAGATAATTTTGTTTGATTATCTAACTTTTCCAAATAAATTCAAACTTTTTGAATTCCTTGAATCATAACATCATAACCAATTTTATCTGGTTGTTGAAAACTTGTTATTTGATCTTCTGTTATACCAAAAGCCTGTTGTATTCGCAATCAAACAAACGGGAACATAGATTCCAACTCATTAAACAATGATTCGTCCTTTGATAAAACAGTTATCCCCAAATTCATTATGTTTGATCACTTACTAATAACAATAGCCAAATTATTTGAAAGAACTTTTTTTAATAACTCTGTATATATTGAAGTTCATCAATTTTGAGTGGAAAAATCTATTCATGCCAATATTTTACCGATTTCCAAATATGCAATTGTTGATTCTGTCAAACTCGATTTAAACTGTGGTTTAAATGATGTCTGTAATCATGTTTGTGATTGAGAAAACAATACGTATGAAGAAAAATCAAATTTATTTTTGTCTGAAGAAATATGCATCAACAAATATTCAGCCGAATCTAATAAAGACGAATAATCTTTTTGCATACTTAGCAATTCATTGTTATGAGAAACAATACTTAGTCAGTTTTTTCTAATTTTTGAAAGATATTTTTTGAGTTGTGGCTGATGAAACAAAGCATTTTCTTTGTCAGGTTTGGCGTATGATTGAATATATTTTTGAGGAGCAAAAATATATTGTCCATCAGCCAAACGAAGATATGTAGACACAATATCGTCTTCCGGATTTATTGTCTGGAGAAAGTCTTGTGGAGAGAAATCTGATTTTGTTTGTAAAAACAATAATTGTTCTCAGTCCAAGGATTCGTCTTGTGCTATTATCATTACTTTGATTTGTTGAAATTGCTGTTGGACGGCTTGTGGAATTTCTACAAGCATATTTGTATTGTTTTGTATGTTTTTCTCTGCTCGATTTATCATAACCTGATCCATACCTGTTGGAATGTAATCAAAAATTTCTGGAAGTTTATTTTTTTGTGTAAAATAAACACCTCAAAAAAGCAATCAAACAAATATAGCAATAACAATAGAAATAAAGAATTTTCTAGATTTGAACATGGATTAAATTAAGAATTAATAATTAAAAACTATACTCTTCAGTTTAAGAAAATTTGTTGCTTTTTCCAGCAAAAAGAATAATAATGATTCAAACCAAAAAAAACAGCCATGGAAACCATAACAAAAAAAACCACACCTACTTCAATTAGAGGAAGACGAGAAACAACAAATGGATATTTCGTATCCACCAACGAAGAAACAACCAAACAGCTAGCTAAATTAGCTAGAGAAATAAATGAAAACGCTCATAAAAAAGAGATGATGTTGGTATTAAAATAAATTTAAAAAACCAGGAGTTTTATTTCTCCTGGTTTTTCTGTTGCCAATAATTAAATGACTTTTTAATGTCTTCAACGGTTTCTTCTAATGTTTTATTTGTGGAATCATAAACTAAATCGTAATTTTTGTGGTCACTATAATCAACTCAATATAACTTTTGATATCTTTGGACATCTTCTTTGTCTCTTATTTTTGTTTTTTTCAAAACCTCTTCCCAAGAAGTATAATTATCTGTAGATCTTTTATCTTTAAATATTCTTTTTGCTGCTGATTCTTCATCAACCGTTAAAAAGATTTTAAAAGATTTTGGCTGGCAAAAAAATCACAATCTACTTTCCAAAACAATTTTGTATTTTGGGTCTAAGCTTTTTTGATATTCTTCGTATTTGAGGTCAAATTCTTTTTGATTTTCTGGACGTTCTCAAAGTTCGTTAAATTCCAAAATACTGATTCACATTTGCTCTGCAACAATTCTTTTCATACTTCAAATAGAAATATATTCGTATCAAAGCTTTTCTGCAAGAGCTTTGGCTGCAGTAGATTTTCCACTTCAAGCTTTTCAAGTTATTGTTATGAGCATAAGATAATTATGAAAATAAAAGTTAACTTAGATATTTCGCAATAAAAAATAAATAAAATTCATTAAGCATCAAGGCAATATGTTTTAGTATTAATTAATATGTCATTTCCGCTTTGTCGGTTGGGGCGGAAATCCAGATTAATTAGCTAGATTCCCGCCGCAAATTCTTTAAGCGGGAATGACAGATAAGATATTTTACTATTATAATATTCTAAATCGACGCCAGTTCTTTCCATAATTTTTCTTCTTCTTTGCTTAATTTTTTTGGGATTTCTACTTTTGGGATAAGATATAGATCCCCTTTTTTACCAAAAATACCCGACTTTCAAAAACCCTTTCCAGATATTTTGACCATATCGCCAACCTGGGTAGCTTTTGGGATTTTGACTTTGAGTTTTCCTTCTGGATGGGTAATTTGTTTTTCTGCTCAAAGAACAAGATCAAAAATCGTAACTGGAATTTTGATATATAAATTATCTCACTTTCTTTGATAAATATTAGAAGTCTGAATATTTATTCTAATATACAGATCTCAATCATATCAATTCAATCACTGATGTCATTTTCCTGCAAACTTAACATATACACCATCATTAATTCATTCTGGAATTTTTACCTCAATTGTTTCTTTTTTATTTTCAAAAGGCGTTTCTACATCTTTTCAATTTTTAGTATATTGATGTCAAACTCATCAACAATCTGGACAAACTGTTTGGCTTTGCATCATACCAAATGGAGTTTGAACAGTCCTTGAAACTCTACCTTGTCATTTACAAGTAGAACATTGTTTTTCATCGATGCCTGACATTTTAACCTTTCTATTATATGCCACTTTTTTGGTAACTCACAAAAAAGCTTCTTCAAAAGTAATTTCTATAGAAACTTTAATATCTTCACCACTAAAGCTTTCTGATCTTCATTGTCATCAACCGAATCATCCGCCAAAAACACTACCAAAAATATCTCAAAGATCTACTCATCCGAAATCAAAACCTCCTTGTCATCATCAAAATCATCAGAAATCAAATCATCACTGACCGCCGCCAAATCATCAAAATCCTCAACTACGATAAGCATCATACTGAGATTTCTTTTTTTCGTCTCAAAGGGTTTGAAAAGCCTCATTGATTTCTTGAAACTTTGCTTTATCTCATCAGCGATCTGGGTGATGTTTCACTGCAAGCTTTTTGAAAGCTTTCTTTGCTTCTTCCGCTGTTGCTGTTTCTGGGATTCCTAATATTTTGTAATAATCTTTTTTTACATCAAAATCCATACGTGTATATTAAAACTAAATAGCACTTTTTTTGTCGAGGTGATAATATAGTAAAATTTTCAAAAAAATCAATCTGATTTGTTTGTTGTTTTATATGTTTTATCTTTATTATTGTATTGACTTTTTTTGTTAAATAATTACACATATTATGATGGCTGTATAGTTTATTTTTTGCTATATATAGCTAGGTAATTAACAAACAAATGAAACTAAAATCAAAAATAAAAACCAAACTAAATCACTCGACTATGAAACATTTTGTTTTTACTCTTGTGCTTTTATTTTTTGGAATGTCAGTTTTTTCACAAATTGATGTTACTCAAAATATTAGCTGCCATAATGTAAGCGATGGCGAATTAACCGTCAACGCAACATTTGGAACATCTCCTTATTCATATGTATGGAGCAATGGTTCTACAC
>Ga0334893_1002918_pt1 | contig 11771 bp, 12 predicted proteins | sample GraSluR3_MG_5_FD_207218 | JGI IMG/M metagenome (GOLD analysis project Ga0334893, IMG submission 207218) | Sludge microbial communities from methane-producing bioreactor in Wageningen University, Netherlands - Granular Sludge_09_05-R3 | ecosystem: Engineered > Bioreactor > Anaerobic >...
ATCGCATCAGTCGTGGAAAAGTTGATTGCCGAAAGCAGGGAACTCACCTTCGAAACTGCTTCGCCGCTTCTTTACGAAGTCGGACTCAATGCGGCCATAGAGGACCTTGCCGAAAAACTCCTGAAACCGCAAGCCATAGGCTTCAGCTTCCATGGAAACCATGTCGAGTATAAAGCGGACGAACGAGTGTGCATCCTTCTTTACGATATGGTCAGGGAACTTCTGGTCAATGTGATCAAACATTCCGGGGCATCTTTCGTCAATATCAGGGTTTACAGATCACAAAAAAAAATTAGAGTGGTAGTCGAGGACAATGGCAGGGGTTTTCCCGTAGACCTGCAAAAGAAGTGGGGTCAGATGAAAGGGTTTGGTTTGTTCAGTATCAGGGAGAGGATCCTGCCCATTGGAGGGAAGATACAGGTTTTATCCGAACCGGGCAAGGGAGCCACAGTCTGCCTGGAGGCTCCCCTGGTCGAGGGGAGAATGTCCGAATGGACCAAAAGGTGACTAAAATCCTGCTTGCCGATGATCACAGGCTTTTTTTGGCGGGGCTGTGTGATCTTTTGGGCAGGGAGAAAGATTTCGAGATAGTGGGTACGGCTCATACAGGATTGGAAGCTGTCCAGTTGGCATTGAAGCTTGAGCCCGATGTCGTGGTAATGGATGTTACCATGCCTGACCTTAACGGCATCAAGGCGAGCCGCCGCATTCTGGAAGCGAGGCCTCACATTGGCATCGTGGCTCTTTCCATGCATTGTAACAAAGGTTTCATAACCGAGATGCTCAACCTGGGTGCCAGAGGCTATGTGCTGAAAGAAAGCGCTCCGGAAGAGTTTATGGCGGCTATTCGGGTCACTGCCTCGGGTGATATATATCTCAGTCCAAAGGTAGCAACCATTCTCGTGGAAGAATTCAGGAAACTGTCGAACCTGGCAGGGTTTTCCCCGGTGCCCGAGTTGTCCGCCAGGGAAACGGAAGTGCTGAAACTCCTTGTAAAGGGTTTGAACACCAAGTCAATAGCAGAGAGGCTGAAAATCAGTAAAAATACTGTGGATACCCACCGCAGGCGCATCCTGGACAAGTTGGGATGCGAAAATATAACCGAGCTCACTCGTTTTGCCCTCCGTGAAGGTCTTCTGGACCTGGAAGAATAATCCTTTCGTGTACAGCCAATCGTAATTTTCGTGAAAGACGCTGCGTCATTTCGGAATGGCGATTCACCCGCTTTTGTCCGTAAGATGACTTTATGAATGAGCTTGTTTGTGCCATAGATAACGAATCTGGAGGTGAAGCGTATGGGTAAGCTCGAAGGTAAAAAGCTTCTTCTTCTGGGAGAGCGTGACGGCATCGCCGGACCAGCTATGGAAGAAGCCCTGAAGGGAAGCGGAGCCGAGATCGTCTTCTCTGCGACGGAATGCTTCGTCTGAACTGCCGCTGGAGCTATGGACCTGGAAAACCAGCAGAGGGTCAAAGACGCAGCGGAAAAGTACGGCCCTGAAAACGTCGTGGCGATCCTTGGGAGCAGCGACGCGGAAGGAGCGGAAATTTACGCTGAAACGTTGACGAAAGGTGACCCTACCTTTGCAGGTCCTTTGGCCGGAGTCCCGTTGGGACTCGCCGTTTATCACGTTTTCGAAAAGGAGATCAGGGAAGAAGGGGATCCCGATGCCTGGGAAGACCAGATCGGGATGATGGAGATGGTTCTCGATCCCGAAGCATTGAGTGAAGCCGTCCGAAAGATGCGTGAAGAAGGCAGCAAATACACTCTTTAGGTCGAAAGGCCGGTGTGACCGTACGCGTTTTATGCGTCGTTACACCGACCTTTAATGCATGTAAGAAGGGAGAGGGACCACTATGAAGCTCGAAATGGGAAAGTTTTATGTTAAGGACATAGTCTTCGGCGATGAAACAAAATTCGAGGACGGGGTTTTGACCGTCGACAAGGCAAACGCTCTGGAAGTAGTCAGGGAGGACGAACACATCACTTCGGCCGACCTGTTCATCGTTCGTCCGGGTGACAAAGTAAGGCTCTGTCCGGTCAAGGACGCCTTTGAGTTTCGCTGCAAGGTAGAAGGCGGTAAGGGTATATTTCCCGGAGTCACCAGCCCCCTGGCAAAAGCGGGGACGGGAAAAACCCACGTACTGTCGGGATGCAGCCTTCTCGTGGTGGGAGAGCACTGGGGCGGCTTCCAGGATGGTTTGCTTGACATGTCCGGGAAATACCAGAACCAGTGTATTTTCGGCATGATGCCCAACCTGGTGCTCGTAGCCGACACTGACGAGGAGTTTGAACGTTACGAACAGCAGAAGAAAAACCATGCCCTCAGATGGGCGGGCATGCGTTTGGCCGAGCATATCGGCCTTTGTGTCAAAGAAAACACACCGGACGAGGAGGAAGTCTTTGAGTTACCGCCCGTCAATCGCAGATCCGCCGAGGTGCAGAAACTCCCGTCGGTGGTATACGTTTTGCAACCCCAGACTCAGATGGAGCAGTTGGGCTACAACACCCTTATATACGGTTGGGACGGTAACAGGATGCTCCCCACATTCATGCATCCCAACGAGATCATCGACGGTGCCGTGGTTTCCGGCAGTTTTATGCCTGTTTCCTCAAAGATATCGACCTATGAATGGTGCAATCACCCAACCATTCACAGACTCATGAAAGAACACGGCAAGACCATCAACTTCCTTGGCGTGATTATGTCGAACCTCAACCCCAAGATGGAGGAAAAAGAACGCTGCGCCAAGATGGTTGCCCAGATGGCGGTAAACCTTGGCGCCGATGGCGCCATCGTATGCGAGGAAGGTTACGGCAACCCCGACGTGGACTACATCCAAACCATTGTGGAACTCGAAGAAGCGGGCGTCAAGACTGTCGGTATTTCGGACGAATGCACCGGTCGTGACGGTGCGTCGCAGCCGCTGGTCGCCCTTGACGAAAAGGCTGACGCACTGGTGCACACGGGCAATGTTTCGGAACTGTACCATCTGGATCCGATGCCGGTTGTGCTCGGGGAGCTGGAAGCCTTGGCCAGGGACGGGAACTCCGGCGGCTGGGAAGGTTGTATTGCCGAAGATGGATCGGTAGAGATGGAAAACAACGGCTATTTTTGCTCCAATCACATCAGCGGCTTTTCCAAAAAGACCTGTGCTGATTTCTAGGGAGGGATGTAAGATGAAAAAAGCCATACATTACATCAACCAGTTCTTCGGTCAGGTAGGCGGGGAGGATGCCGCTGATTACAAGCCCACATTCCATGACAAACTCGTTGGCTGTTCGAACATGCTCAACCAGATAATGCCCGACGTAGAAGTAACCCACACCATCATTTGCGGCGACAACTACATAGCCAGTCATACCGATGAGGCTGTCGCCGAAATCATCGAGTGGCTCAAGAACCAGGAATTCGACATTTTCTTCGCTGGTCCAGCCTTTATGGCCGGAAGGTATGGAGTAGGATGCGGCACCATAGGCAAGGCCGTCAAGGAAACCTTCGGCGTGCCCGTAATTACCTCGATGAACGAAGAAAACCCCGGCGTAGAGATGTTCCAGAAGGAAATGTACATATTCAAAGGCGGCCGTAAAGCTACTTTCATGAAAGACGACCTTGGGAAAATGGCTGCCTTCGCACAAAAAATCGCAAAGGGCGAGGAACTGCTCCCCGCTGCGGTTGAAGGTTATTTCCCCAGGGGAATCCGGAAAGAAATCTTCCATCCGGAAGGAATTCCCGCTGCAGACAGGGCTGTCGACATGCTCATCAAAAAGCTCGAAGGTCGACCCTTCCAGACGGAGCTTGTTATACCAAAGCGCGAAAAGGTGCCGGTGGCGCCGCCGATCAAGGACCTGAGCAAGGCCACTATCGCCCTGGTAGGTTCCAGCGGCGTGGTTCCTTCCCATAATCCTGACAAAATCCAGACGGCTTCGGCGACTAAATGGGGCAAGTACGATATTTCCGGCCTCGATCGCCTGCCGAAAGGCGAATACAAGACGATACACGCAGGCTACGATCCCGAAGCCATTTGCGAGGTCCCGGACCGAGGTATGCCCGTAGACGCCATGCGCGCTTACGAAAAAGAGGGGAAGATCGGCAAGCTGCATGAATACTACTATGTGACCGTCGGTACCGGAACGACCCAGGCCTATGCGGCCAAGTTCGGCAGGGAAATTGCCGCTGAACTTAAGGAAGCCGGAGTTGACGGTGTTCTCCTGGTTGCGACCTGAGGAACCTGTACTCGTTGCGGTGCAACGATGACAAAAGAAATAGAGAGGGCCGGAATCCCTATCGTAATGCTTTGCAACCTCCTGAACGTGGCGATATCAGTCGGAGTCAACAAGATGGTTCAAACCGTCTCTGTCCCCTATCCTCTGGGAGATCCCAACCTGAGCCCCGAAGAGGAATGGAAGCTTCGCTACCACCGGGTCGGAGTGGCACTCGACGCTCTTACAAAGGACGTAGAGGACCAAACGGTCTTCCCGACAAAGATTTGAATCGGACAGGGGGCCTTCATTGAAGGCCCCCTGTCCGGTCCTTTTCAGAAAGAGATGGAGGGAGGCGTGCGCCTTGGAGAAAAAAAGCGGTTTCAACGAAGTGTTTGTTATCTCCATGGGAGTGACTTTTGCAGTAGTCCTTTGGGGTCTGTTAATGCCTGAAGGTTTTGGAAACTTCGCCAACAGCCTTTTTGGTTTCCTGGTCAACAAGTTCGGCTGGGGGTACATGCTTGCCATGAACGTTTTCGTAGTGTTCCCGATTTTTCTTGCCCTGAGCAAATACGGAAACGTCAGGTTGGGGCCCGCCGATTCGAGACCTGAATTTTCGAATTTTTCCTGGTTCGCCATGCTGTTTTCAGCAGGTATGGGCGTAGGCCTGGTTTTTTACGGTGTTGGGGAGCCTGTCTTCCATTTTCTCAACCCTCCGACTGCAGAACCAGGGACAGCCGTCGCAGCGGCAGAGGCTATGAGAAAATCCTTTTTTCATTGGGGAATTCACCCTTGGGCCAGCTACGCGATTATAGCGTTACCCCTTGCCTACTTTCAGTTCCGGAAGGGTTACCCGGGTCTTATAAGCAGCCTCTTTATCCCTTTGGTCGGAGAAAAAGGGGTAAAAGGAGCCTTCGGCAAGGCCGTCGATATTCTGGCGATATTTGCCACTGTGGCTGGAATCGCTACATCGCTGGGTCTTGGAGTACTTCAGATTAACAGTGGCCTAAACTATCTTTTCGGGATAAGTTCTACCATAACTGCGCAGCTTATGATCATACTAGTGCTTGCTTTGATTTACACTGGATCCGCGGTAGCCGGTATAGAAAAGGGAATCAAGCGCGTAGCCGACTCGAACCTTTACATAGCCTTGACGCTCCTCGGGCTCCTTTTTTTGATTGGACCTACGATAAACATTCTTGAGACATTGTTGTCAACTTTCGGTGACTATCTGAGCAGTCTTGTAAGGGACAGTTTCATGCTTGCCCCGAATGACGAAAAATACAAGGCCTGGCTCAATGGATGGACAATATTCTACTGGGCCTGGTGGATTGCCTGGGCACCCTTTGTAGGGTCTTTTATCGCAAGGATTTCCAGGGGGAGGACGATAAGGGAATTCGTCATGGGCGTGCTGATAGTACCGGCTCTTGGAAGTTTCACCTGGTTTGCCGTTTTCGGGACCTCGGCTCTGCACATAGAACTGGCGGGAATAGGTGATCTCGCGACAAAGGTCGCAGCCGACATATCCACCGGAGTTTTCGAAATGTATAACTATTATTTCCTGGGAGGAATCATGTCGGTCATCATGGTAGTGCTCATTTCAACCTTTTTCATTACCTCGGCTAACTCCGCCACCTTCGTACTTTCCATGTACTCCACAAGGGGCGACCTGAACCCGCCGAAAGGGAAAATGGCCATTTGGGGTTTTCTCCAGGCCGCGCTGGCCTTTGTCCTGTTGATGACCGGGGGGCTCAAGAATTTGCAAATCGTGTCGATCGCAGCGGCGGCACCTTTTACGGTAGTAATGATTCTGGCATGCTGGTCCATGATGAAAGGCCTACAGCAGGAACACGGCTAGAATTACTGTAAAAGCAGGGACCCGCTCGCAAGGTCGAATCCGGGTTCCTGCCTTTTACCAGCCCTTTAATGGAGGAACTGTTTCATGGAAAAGGCTCTTCTTTATTTCGACGCGGACAACCCGTACTGGAATCAGAGCCTGCTGAATCTGGCGGGAGAAGCCCCAGGTGCCCTGAAGCGACTTTTTAAAGCAGGGCTGGTCGAGCAAACGCCATCGGGGAATTACGGCCTGACCCAAAAGGGACGATCGGTTCTTTTGGATTATGCCGCCGAATGTGGAGTGCCTTTAAACCTGCCAGGCGAAAAAATCGACGAAGACAAGGCCGTCTGGACCACAAAATTTCACATCCTCTTCGACAGGAGCTTTACCGGTAGATGGAGTCTCAAGGAGTACAAGCACAACGTATGCATGTCCTTTTATCCCGGCATTAAGAGGGAAGAGACCTGGAAATTTTCACGGGAAGGAAAGATCCTGTGGTGTTATTATGACAATCCCATGGTGTGTGCAATGCTGAAAAAGTATCCGTACAGCGGAATGAGAGCCAGAGATAAAAAGCCTCCCGACCCGGAGGAAACGCTGTCGTGGTTTGCTGAGCAAGGGTTTCCAAAAGGTCGTCTTTTTGTCGATCTCCTCTTTTTGAGCCGCTATGATTTCCCCCATTATGTGAGTTTCCCTCCAGTTCCCAATGACTTGTGGGGGTTTTTGAATGCAGACCGCATGTTTTGTTTTATGCCGCCCGAAGCAACGGACGATAATCTCCATGATTTCGTCGACATGGTAGCCTCTGTTCGCCTTTTTCTTTTGTACTACAGTCATGTGCACCTTCCGGGTTATACACATTTCGACACAGAAGACCAGGAGAATCTCAACTGGGTCGTGTGGGTAGCTGAAACCGATGCAAAGGCCCAGTCGATCCAGCAGCTGCTTGATCCGTGGGCCCTTTCCCTGGCTTGCTGCGAACTGCCACTGCACCTGAAGATTCTCAGTCTCGAGAAATTGCAAAACCTGCGTAAATCTTATGAAACCATCTATGATCTGCTGTTTCACGAATCGCTGAACGTCGCGAGCCCTGACGACCTGTAGAGGCTGATGTTCAGTTTATTCGGCTATTTCCCCCCGAGCCTGTTCGCGTGCCTTTTCCGCCAGAACCCGCGACCGTGCGGATGCCGATCCGATGGCTTTCATGAATGCCGTGCGGATGCGGCTTTCCTCAAGCTCATATATGCCGTCGATGGTCACTCCTCCAGGTGTCAGTACCATATCTTTGAGCTCGGCCGGGTGTTTTCCGGATTCAAGAAGCAGGCTGGCTGCTCCGATGGCCGTGTGAGCTGCAGCCTCAAGTGCCAGTTTTCGTGGCAGTCCCTCACGCAATGCGCCATAAACCATGGACTCGACGACGGTGAAAATATATGCAGGGCCTGAACCCGACATGGCGGTCAGAACGTCCAGGTATTGTTCCTGCACGCGCTGGATTTCTCCGAACTTGAGCAAAATGCCTTCGAGAAGTTCAAGTTCCTCCACGTTGATTCTTTCTTCGGGTGAGAAAAGTGTGTAGCCTTTCCTGACCTTAACGGCGATGTTGGTCATGGCTCGAACAAAGCGGCATTTCGGGGCCGCCTTTTGCATGATATCCAGTGAAATAGCGGCGGCGAAAGAGATAACCGTTTTCCCCCGGGCAGCCTCGGCGATGTCCTGAAGTACAGGTACGACTTGCGATGGTTTGACGGATATGATGATGATGTCGGCGTCCGAAGCGGCCTTGATATTGTCGGTGGTCAAGGTTACGCCTTTTTCGCCGAGACCGTTAATCCGTTCGATCTGTCTCCTTGTTGCCGTTACCTTGCAGTAGGGTGAAAGCGCTTCCGCCAAGGCTCCTCCTATGATGCCGGCTCCGATGACGCTGATATGAAGGTCTTCAAGTTTCTTCATTTGTTTTTCCCCCTTTTTTGAATAAAAAAAGGCCGCCGACCCGGAAGTCGGCGGCCTTTCAGTCCCTTTGAGCTACTAAAGCCACTTTGCGATCAGGACACGACCAACCCTTTCCGGCGGCAATTCTTTCCGGTACACGGCGGAACGCACGGGTTGGACCTGCTTATCCTGATAAAAGTGTTTCTCACGTCGGCTCTCCTGCCTCTGCCAATAAGCAAAATTCGCTCAAAAAGTGTTGTGATGAAGGATAGAACTTTTTTCACGAATCGTCAACAGCTAATTTTGTATCTTTGCTTCCGTGGCGTGTAAACTTGATAGAAAAGCTGGAGGTGACCCTATGTCGAAATGCAGGCAAGCTGTTTTTTTCTTTTGCGTTGAAGAACCTCATCACCACGTTGCAAAATCCGTTTTCGAGCGGCTTCAAACTGTATTTGCGCTGGAAGAAGCCGGATTCAGTATCGACGGTTATCCCGTTCTGCAGCACCGGGACACTGAAGGCAACCGCCTTTGTTTTTGCCGCCAGAAAGAGCTGGTCAGTTACGCATTCAGACACTATCTTCCGACATTGCGGGAACATTTTCTCGATTTCGACATGGCCGGAGAGGTCAACTGGCACGAAGGCGCAAAGGCACCTGACAGGGTGTTCACACTCCATACCATTGGCGACGTAGAGGCGGGCATCTTTACACCTGCTGAACCAGGTCTATTCAGGAATTTGCTGCTTTCGCTCGAAACGGAAAGAAAAAAGGCACATCTGGAGGATTTCGCAGTCATGACGGAAGGAACCCATTGGACGGGTTCCTTCAAGGGGCAAGATCCAAAAGATCTTATACACTTGCCGTTGCCGATGGTAGACATAGAGATAGGCAGTACAGAGGAAAGCTGGGAGGATCCCCGCGCCGTGGAAGTCCTTACAAAAGGGCTGGCGGGTGTTTTCCAAAAGGGAGAATCTCCTTCCCCGATTCTCTGTGTAGGAGGCGTCCACTTCGAGAGCGCCTTCAATGAAGCGGCCAAAAACAGCCTGTACCCTTTTGGAATCTCTCATATTCTTCCCAACCAGTGGCTGGTTTCCGGCGGTTACGACAGAGAAGAAAACTTCTGGAAGCTCGAAGCGGCCGCCAAAAGCATCAGGGGAAAGCTCAAAGCCGTGGTTTTTCACGAAGGGATCAAGGGCCCTTTCAGGGATGCCTGCAGACGATTGGGCGAAGCTTTCGGTATTCCGGTGATGCGTCATAAGCACCTGAAAAATCCCGGGAACCTGGAGTGGCTGCAAAACAAATAAACCATCAGCACTAGAAAACATCGCAGAAGTGCCCCAAAAAAGGTAAAATAATTTTGAGGGGGTGGGAACATGAGGAGGTTTTGGAAGATAGAATGCCCCGTATGCGGTGCCACCGCCGAATATACCGAGGATTCTGGGCCTGATGTAGAGTGTTCTCATTTCGACCGTTACGACCGGATGGAAAAAATAGCCTATTTCAACGATGATCTTGGGGAAGAAGTGCCGGTTTTCCTCGATGATATAGCCAAGGGGTGTTATTCCTTCGATTGTCCTTTATGCAAGGAACATGTCGAGGCCTGTGCTTCTTCGCGGACCGGGCATTACCATGTAATTACCGAATGTCGTCATTTTTTGTCCATCGAGAGGAATGAAGATGAGACGCTCGCGGCGGAATTTCAGGATGACCTTGGGGAAATCCACCTGGTAGATCTCGAATCGATCTGAACAGTGCGGTCATTCAAAATGTACTTGTCGAAACTCTGGTCATTGGTGCTGCGTAACAGGAAAGAAAGCCGGGCTCCTTTATGGAAGCTCGTTTTGTGAGCTTTCCGTCGAGCCCGGCAAATTGTAATGTGACTGGTTGATGTCCTTTTTTGTCGTTTCCAGCTTTACGTCTTTTGCAGTTTCGCCCAGGTATCCTTAAGGGAAACTATCTGGTTGAATACGGGCCTTCCCTTCTCGCTGTCCGGATCGACGCAAAAATAGCCGTGCCTGAGGAACTGGACTCTCGTGTAAGGAGCCGCTTCACTCATGCAGGGTTCGATGAGGACATTGGCAAGGATCTCGAGGGAATCAGGGTTGAGATAGTCCTTATAGTCTTTCCCCTCTTCAATGGCTTCCATGTTTTTTAGTGTGAAAAGATGATCGTAGAGCCTGACTTCCGCTTTCACCGCATGAGGAGCCGATACCCAGTGGAGGGTGCCCTTGACTTTACGGCCATCAGGCGCGTCGCCGCCTCTGGTTTTTGGATCGTAAACGCAGCGAAGTTCCTTGACTTCCCCCTTTTCATCCTTGATTACTTCCTTGCAAGTAATGAAATAGGCGTGTTTCAGACGGACCTCCCTTCCCGGCGCGAGGCGAAAGAACTTCTTCGGCGGATCCTCCATGAAATCGTCCCGTTCGATGTAGATTTCCCTACTGAACGGAACTTTTCGCCAGGGCGAGTCAGGGTCTTCGGGGTTGTTGAGGGCGTCGATTTCTTCGACCTGACCCTCGGGATAGTTTTCTATGACCACCTTGAGAGGCCTCAAGACCGCCATGACCCTGTCGACCGTCTTGTTGAGCTCCTCGCGGATGCAGTGGTGAAGGAATTCTATATCCACCATGCTGTTGGTTTTTGACACGCCTATCTCCTCGCAGAAACGTCGGATCGACGAAGGGGTGAAGCCCCGCCTCCTGATACCGCAAATCGTAGGCATGCGTGGATCGTCCCATCCCGAGACATAACCCTTGTTGACCAACTCAAGAAGCTTGCGTTTGCTCATAAGCGTGTACGTAAGATTAAGCCTGGCAAACTCGTACTGACGGGGTCTGTGAGGTAAGCTGACGTTATCTAGGAGCCAGTCATAGAGAGGACGATGATCCTGAAATTCCAGGGTGCATATCGAATGGGTTATGCCTTCGATGGCGTCCTCGTACCCATGAGCGAAATCGTACATAGGATATATGCACCATCTGTCGCCCGTGTTGTGGTGGCTTTTTTTGAGTATCCTGTACAAAACCGGGTCGCGCATGTTGAGGTTTGGATGAGACATGTCGATTTTGGCTCGCAGGACGCATTCGCCTTCCTCGAACTCTCCGTTTTTCATTTTTTTGAAAAGTTCAAGGTTTTCCTCCACCGATCGGTTCCTGTATGGCGAGTCTTTGCCCGGTTCGGTCAGCGTTCCGCGGTTTAGCCGGATCTTTTCGGCGCTTTGGTGGTCGACATAGGCCTTTCCGGCATTTATAAGCTCAAGAGCCCACTCGTAGAACTGGTCAAAATAATCAGAGGCAAAACAAAGGTTCGCCCATTTGAACCCCAGCCAGAGGACATCTTCTTTTATGGCTTCCACATATTCAGCCTCTTCCTTGGTCGGGTTCGTGTCGTCGAACCGGAGGTTACATGTGCCGCCGAATTTTTCGGCGAGTCCGAAGTTCAGGCATATCGACTTTGCGTGACCGATATGCAGGTAACCGTTTGGTTCTGGTGGAAACCGCGTAGCTACCCTGTCGACCCTGCCGGATTCGAGGTCGTCTATGATGATCTGCTCGATGAAATTCCTTGCATCGGGAAGCGGTCTTTCCATGGCGTTCCATCATCCCCTATGATTCTGATATCCCAAAAACACGTCGATGTATTTGACGCTAACTGACGTATTGTACCAAGTCGTGGTAGGTTGTCTAAATAGGCGTCGATTCCGCAGGACGAATTTTACGTTGTTTTTTGAAAGTCAGGTGGCCTGCGGATCGATGAAACCCATACCGGTAAAACGCCTACAGTGCAAAGCTGGACGAAAAACCAG
>Ga0334893_1002934_pt1 | contig 11708 bp, 10 predicted proteins | sample GraSluR3_MG_5_FD_207218 | JGI IMG/M metagenome (GOLD analysis project Ga0334893, IMG submission 207218) | Sludge microbial communities from methane-producing bioreactor in Wageningen University, Netherlands - Granular Sludge_09_05-R3 | ecosystem: Engineered > Bioreactor > Anaerobic >...
CAGAGCTCTTGAGAATGAGTACGGAGTGAATCTCTTCTCGAGAAGTGGAAACCGAGTGGAACTCACAGAATCGGGTAGACAGTTATTACCCGTCGCTCAACAACTACTTGATCTGTTCGACGAGTCCCGGGAGATAGTGCGAACGATCACCGACGAGGAGAAACGATTCATACGAATCGGAGCCAGCGCTATGCCTGGAGTGTATATCGTCCCTCAGCTTGTCGAAAGATTTCTCGCATCCTACCCCGAGTATTCTGTCTCCATTTCCATCACAACCGCAGCGGAATTGGAAAGGATGATGTTGAACAACGAAGTTGATGTAGGCATCATCGGACGTTCCAACACATCTGCCGAACCCAAGAAGTTCGTGGTGGAAAAATTGTTCGACGATCCAATGATCCTCGTGGTTGGACCGAATCATCCCCATGCACATAGCGAGCAAGTCGAACCGCAACAGCTTGCCGGAGAGCGACTCATCCTGCATCACACGAGAACATTGACACGAGTGACGGTGGAGAACTGGTTGGAAGATCAGCACGTTATGTTCAATCAAGTACTTGAGATATCTAACACAGAAGCGATCAAGCGTCTTGTAATGAACAATCTCGGTATTTCCATCATGTGTGAATCTATGGTGCACATGGAGTTGCAGGCAGGACTACTGAGAACAATCCCACTCGCCGGTTTCCAAATATTACGAGGAGTCTACCTGTCGTATCCAAACAGAAAGAAGATATCTCCCGCAACCAGGCATTTCATCGATGAAGTGTTGAGTGAATACGATGACGAGCATACAGACTCGGCCTCCTGATCGCCACGAGCATCCAGCGTTGAATGTACAAATAGACTTGACAGCGACACAACTTCCCACAAAGATACGGTAATCATGTTAGACATCCTGATTACCCTAGTGCTTGCCCTCGTAGGGTGGAAACTTGCCTCACTCATACGCATCCCGGCCCCGGCGATGATTGGTCCCATGGTGTTCATCGCAGTTGCTTCGGTGATCTGGGGCGTGCAGGTTCAGCTACATCCCATAGTGCGAATCGTCATCCAGTCACTGATCGGTGGCTATATTGGTCGGAGAATCAGTCTCCAGGCAATCAGAGCCCTGATAAGACTGCTTCCAACCATTCTCATGACGACCTTCTGGTACGGACTCGCCACAGCGGTTATCGGCTATGGTGTTGCCCGCTGGGCATTCATCGATCTCGGCTCAGCGTTCCTCGCGACAGCTCCTGGGGGCGTGGCTGAGATGACCGCACTGGCAATGGTTTCACAAGTAGATGTAGCCTTTGTCGCCACCTTACAGACATTGCGCGTATTGGCCTCGAATATCACGATTCCCATCATCGCAAAGTTTGCTCCAGCACCTACCGATGGTGATACCATGCATAGTTCCAGCATCCCTTCCCAAAAAACAGATCAGAAGCACCAGAGGTTGAGACTTCCATGGATAGGAACCGTGGTAGTTGGACTGATCGGTAGTTTTTTGTTCGCCGGACTTCGCATTCCAGCAGGAGGTATGCTCGGAGGCATGGTTGCGATCGCATTGCTCCAGATGCGTCGTGTTTCCGTTGTGCCAGTTCCCAAGATAGTGCTCACCGGTACCTACATGATTCTTGGAATCTCCGTTGGTTCTTCCTTCGATCTCGCGACACTCCAGCGACTTCAAGGCTCTCTCGGTATACTTGTCGGAGCGACCATTGCAACATTGATCAGTAGCATTGTCCTCTCTCTGGTAGTGATGCAGCTCATGCATATCGATCTCAAGACCTCGCTCCTCGCCTGTTCACCGGGAGGACTCTCGATCATGGCAGTGGTGGCTGAGGAGACCGGAGCGAAGGTGGAGATCGTCAGCCTCCTACACCTTGTACGGATCATCTGGGTAGTGGTCTCCATGCCGATCTTCATGAGCATCTTCCTCTGATCGGAGAATGATAAATTATTCTTATACTTGCAATAAAATACTTTTAATGTACACGTTGCCGCTATTTGACCTATGATAGATTCAGGAAGGATTGGATCATGAATTATCTTATCCTGCCAAATCAAGTCCTTGGAATTCGAGGACAAAATTACTAAGGGGGCGCTACATGCCGGATGTATTTGCGAAGAATACCGCTACTAGTGCAGAAGAGGCTGCGAAGATCATTCCTCGAGCCGAATTCAGGGTTTTTGGACAGGGGATGATCGATCTTGTGCAGAAGCATATGTGGAATGGGAAGACGGTTCTGTTCAAGGCTAGAAGGATGCCGCAGGAGACATATTTCCTCTCAACAGAGACCAATGAAGCCAATGTGAAGGTCAGAGATGGACTGTTGGACATCAAGACAAAGGTTGGTGAGACACCGGAAGGTTACGAAATCTTCCAGCCCAGAGGGAAGTTCCAGTTCCCAGTCAAAAAGAGCGATCTCCAAGAGATCCTTTCACATTTGCAGGTTGAGATCGATCTTGATCAGGATGAGTATCCAATCGAGACTTTCATCGAAATGGCTCGAAAACACCCGAATCTTGCACCCGTGACCGTGGAAAAGATGCGATATGGTTTCACCATCGATGGCATCATCTGTGAATATGCCACTGTATGGTTCAATGGTGCGCAGGTTGAGACCGCTTGTGCCGAGAGTGAGAACTATGCGGGAATGCAGGAAGTCGTCAAGTCTCTTGGTCTTGAAGGACTGGAGAATACCAATTATCTCAAGGCAGCAAAGAAAGTGCTTGGGATGATTAAATAGAAAAATTTTGGAAATATAGTTTATATAGTAAACTAAGGAGCGTACTGTGAAACGATTAATTGTTTTATTATTGTTTGTTGCTATCTCTGCAAGTATCTTTGCTGGTGGCCAGCAGGAAGATGTTCAAGTCAGTGATGGACCGTGGGAACCCTCGAAGCCGATCGAGTTGGTTATCTATCCCGCCCCTGGTGGACAGCTTGATCTGACTGCGAGGAAATTCATTGAGATTGCAGGAAAATATACCGATGCCACCTTTGTGCCTTCAAGCAGAACTGGAGCCGGCGGCATGATCGGTCTTGCTTATGTGCTTGACCAGCCTTCTGATGGGTATACACTCATGGCTGTGACCAAGACACTTGTAGCTAACCTGGTCATCTCCGGTACCATCGATACGACACCGGTCAACTCTTTGGACTGGATCGCGTATCTCATCAACGATCCGGAAGTCGTCATAACCCAGAAGGGTGCAGCGACTGAAGCCTTTGATGCATTGATGGCTGATGCCAAAGCCCGCCCCGGTCAGCAGATTTGGGTCGCACCTCCTGGAGTCGATGAAGTTATGGCTTACAAGGTATGGGACGCTGCTGGTGTCACCGCTCAGTATGTACCGTTCGTCGGAGGCGCAGACAGTATGGCTGAAGTAATGGCCGGACGTGCTCAGGCGTACGTTGGAAACCCTGTGGATGTCCGTGGACGTGAAGACTATCTGACCATCGCAGCAATCGCAGGTCATGAACGATACCCACAGTTCCCCGATGTTCCTACCTTCAAAGAGCTTGGAATCCCCGGTCTCGAGGAAGAGTCGATGTGGCGTGGATTCGCTGTCAAGTCGGGTACACATGAAAACGTGATTGCTTGGTATGACGACCTGTTTGCCAAAGTCAGCGCCGATCAGGAATGGATCGATCACTTCGAGCGTGATGGCATGCAGATCATGCATCAGCGTAGCGAAGCGTTCAACAACATGATCAATTCTCAGATTGTTGAACTGGAAAGATATCTCGGTGACAACTGATTGAATCTGGTTGTATGATAGAACTTCCTACCGATACCCATCGGTAGGAAGTTTCTGCCGTCTGTACAGTTTATTTACAAGGAGTCGATTACAATGCCGAAAGAGCTTGGAGTCTTTTTGAACAGCACCAATGGGTTGTGGACATTGCTTGCCATAATGGCAGTATTTCTTGTCTCAATGGTGCCGGTAGTAAAACGAGTGTTTGGCAAGGAATACCTCGGCCAGTCCCTAGTATTGTTGGGGATGTTGTATTTGGCAGGGATATTCTTCCTTCTTTCCCTCTGGTTCCGACCACCTCGTCTTGGAGGGGTTCCTTCTACAGTGATCCCCAGGCTATGGATTGTCGGTATCGTACTGGTAGTTGCGTATCTGTTCTCTAGAATCATAACCAAGACTGAAGAACACGATCCCGCATCGGGAGATCTCAGAAGAGTTCTTCGGTTCTCCATATCGGTGATTATCTACCTTATTGTTATGGTCTATCTCGGATACTATATTTCGAGTTTTCTCTACCTGGTCTATGGTATGTGGTCTTTGTCCTACCGCCGCTGGCCGGTCATTCTCGGAGTTACCGTCGTTTGGGTTGCCGCTTCTTACTTCGTCTTCTATCGCCTGCTGTATGTCTCTCTTCCGAGAGGCCTGTTGATCATTGCACTGTTCGGCAGATGATCACGATGGGAATTCGGGAAAACATGTTCGTCTGAAATAGAGGAGTCTTACATGGAAATCTTTACATATATGATACAGGGGTTCAGTGACATTGTTCAGATTGGACCGCTGGTAGCCATCGTTCTGGGTGTCATCACGGGAGTAGCCGTGGGAGCGATGCCCGGTCTCTCACCTGCGATGGGGGTGGCACTGTTGCTCCCGTTCACGTTTCAGCTTCCACCCCTGATTGGGCTGGTGCTGCTCTGTTCGGTCTATCTGGCATCAAACTATGGTGGATCGATAACTGCCATTGCAATCAACACCCCGGGAACGCCATCTGCGGTGGTCACCGCCTTTGACGGCTATCCATTGAATAGGATGGGAAAGACTGGAATTGCCATGGGTCACTCTCTGGTATCCTCGGTCGTCGGTGGAATAATCGGTATCATCATACTCATCATCTTCGCACAACCACTTGCAATGGTAGCTATTCAGATGCACCCGGCCGAGTATTTCGCCCTTGCGGTCTTTGGACTTACCACGGTGGCATCACTTGGCGGAGATCACTGGGGGAAAGCATTCCTCGCAGCCCTGTTCGGCTTGCTCATCACCACAGTCGGTATCGATCCGATCGGTGGCGTGCGACGGTATACGTTTGGTGTCCGATTTCTCTTTGACGGCTTCGCCCTGATTCCCGCACTCATCGGGTTGTTTGCCCTGAGTGAACTGTTTATGAAGTTGGAATACGATATGAAGGGGAACTCGGATGTGACCATCGAGGATCGATCGGCGAATGACCGATGGCCTTCGATCAAGGAGTACTGGGCAGTCAAGAGGACTACAGTTCAATCTGCAGTCATGGGGACACTGATCGGTATCTTCCCGGGAGCAGGTTCAGCGATCGCTTCGTTCATCTCATACGATTTTGCAAAGCGAACGAGTAAGAACTCAGAATCTTTCGGAAAGGGCCAACCTGAAGGTGTTGCAGCTGCTGAAGCGGCAAACTCAGCTTCGGTCGGAGGTGCACTCGTACCCTTGTTGACACTCGGTATTCCAGGCAGTGCGGCAACTGCGGTCCTTATCGGAGCACTGCTGATTCACGATCTGGTTCCTGGACCACAGCTGTTCCGTGACAGTCCAGATATCGTATATGGGATCTTCGCATCATTGTTGATCGCCAATATTGCCATATTGTTTGTCGGATTCGGTGGAAGCAAGCTCTGGATGCAGGTCATCAAGCTGAAGCCGGCGATCCTCACACCGATCATCCTTACTGTATCATTCATCGGAAGCTTCTCCGTGCAGAACTCGATGTTCGATGTCGCAGCTTGTTTCGGATTCGGTATTCTGGGATGGATTCTTCGACGATATAAATTCCCCGTTTCGCCAATCGTTTTGGGGATGGTGCTCGGAACACTGGCTGAAGAGAACTTCCGCCGAGCAGTGCTCATGGGCGGGTACTCGGTGTTCTTTACCAGACCAGCTACACTCATCCTTCTGTTTTTGAGTGTCGCCTCGTTTGCCGTGCCATTCATACAGCAACGGAGACGGAAGCGGAAAATGGCGAATACCAAGTCGTAGTTTTATCACACCCATACGATACCGGGCTCTCAAGCCCGGTATCACACGTTTCATCCACCACAAGGAGGTTCGTGATGCATACGAAGTCATCCGGTGTATTCATCGCTTCGACTGGACAGCACATCGGGAAGACAACGTCGACCCTCGGTCTGTTCTCCAGCATGCTGAAACGATTTGGCAAAGTGGGCTACATGAAACCCGTAGGGCAGGAGTTCGTAGAGATCGATTCCACCACCCGTGTGGATAAGGATGCCCTCCTGTTCAGGGACCTCTTCTCACTTACAGGACCGATCGAACACATGTCTCCGGTCATCTTTCCCAAGGGATTCACCAAGAACTATATCGATGGCAAGGTCTCGTTAGATGCCTTGAAACGAAGGATACAGGATTCCTTCACTAAAATCGTTGAGCAGACACCTGTGGTCCTAGCCGAGGGAACCGGTCATATGGGAGTGGGGGCTATTGCCGATTTAGATAATGCGACCACCGCGAACCTGATGAACCTCCCGATAGTCATCGTGGCATCTGGGGGCCTTGGCTCCTCATTTGATACGATCGCTTTGAACAAGTATGTCTGCGATCGTCTTGGCGTGAGAATTGCAGGAGTCATCCTCAATCGAGTCCTTGATGATAAACGTGAGATGATCGTAGATTATATGGGGCGTGCACTCGAGCGATGGGATATCCCCCTCATTGGGACGATACCTTTCAGTCAGATCCTAGCTGACCTCCGTATGGACGATTATGCACAACTGTTCAAGGTTCCACTCATCACCGGTCTTTCCCATCGATATCGATACTTCGAACATGTGCGGCTGGTAGCAACGAGCAACGAAGTATATGAGCAAACGATGAAACGGAGACAGCTCACGATCACCCCTGCAAGTAGAGAGGACATCATCAGATCGACTCTCCAGAAGTACGAGGAGTACAAAAAAGCCGAACACAACATCGATATGGAACCCGGTATCCTCCTAACCGGTAGGTTCCAGCCGAAAGACCGTCTCGTCAGACAGTTGGAGCAAGCGGACATTCCGATGCTCTATGTTCCTGAGAATACGTTTGAGGTGATGAAGCGGATAACTCAGCACACAGCAAAGATCCACATTGAGGATGAACAGAAGGTCCAGCAAGCCATCCAATTGGTAGAATCCAACATCAACTTGAATAAGCTTCTAGATAGACTCGACATCTGATAGCCTGGTGCTGATTGCCCAACGAAGCGAGTGCAGGAAACGAATGCGCAGCTAGCATACTTCTCATTCATGAGAGAAAAGAGAAAGCCGCATGTCCTGGAGTGTCTTGGACAGCGGCGATCTCAGGAGAGTTACCTCGTATGTGGTTAGAGACTGTCGAAGAAGTCGCTCATCACCGGCTGCAGTTTCTTTCTGGAATAACCAAGATTTGCCTGAGCGTAGAGTGCTGTGTTAGCTTCGACCGATCCATCAATCTTTGACAACCCAAGATCACTGCCCTCCAAGAAAGCAAGTAACTTTTTCCGAAGCGCTTCATCTGCACAATAGACAACCAACTCTCTGGTGAACTGAGGCTGAGTGTAGGCATTCATAGCGATCAGAACATCAAGGTTGCACGCAGATGCATAGGTTGCCAGGGAGCTGGAAAGCTGAGCATCTTTCTGCAACCAGTCTTTCACCGAAAGGAGGACCGATGCGAAACCGACATTCTGGTCTCCTAGCTTCCACTCCTTGTAATCCTTCCGAAGAAGATCGGCAGAATCGAGAGAAGAGACATTGAACTTCTCTTCCTGCAGTTTATCAAACAGCTGCTTTCGATTTGCGCCTGTCAGGTTAAGCAGCGCATCGACCACGTTTCGATCCTGATCGGTTGCACGCTGTGCTTCTGGATCCAGATTGACCGTATCAAGGAGAATCGTACCGAGGAGCAGTACAGCTGAACCCTCTTCCAATACTTCAGGTCTTTGCAAAAGCGCCTCAGCGACTAGCGTAGCTGCAGAACCCACCGGAGTGATCGTTTTGGAAGCTCCGGCATAGAGTTGCTCATCTTTGTGATGGTCGAGAATCTCGACTACGGTCTGCTCAAGATGGCCTTGATTTGAAGCCAGCTTGTTGTGGTCGACAAGGACGAGCTCCAGTTTTCCTGCCTGGTTCAATACACCGAGATCGATATCTTCGGCGAACAAGAGCCAGTCGGTCTCGATTCCCGCATGGGAAAAGAGGAATGCGGCTTCAGTACGTAATTTGAAGTCATCCCGTGGAATGTTGATCATCGGGATGTAGACCCGTGTATCATCGGCTGGGGCTGACATCGCTTTATAGTATGCATAGATCACAGCTGATCCCATCGAATCCAGATCGGCGGCTTCGTTACCCATGACTACCTGAATCTTCTCTGCAGTAAGCATGGCGGTTTTCGCTTGTTCCAAATAATTCTTCAAATCTTTAACACCTGGGGATAAAGTCATTATGGACCCTCCTAATTCTAGTACTGGTATCATCGCTCGAGAGACTGAAACCTGTCAAGTTTTTCGGCCTACTTCAAGTATAAAAAATTCTTTTAGAAGGTATAAGAGAAATTTTTAACTTGCTATATTAAATAGAGATAAAAATTCATAATGGTCATGATTAAGTAAATTTATTGGACATGGGCAGGTTTCAACAGTATGATAACACGCCTGGACATACAGTGGCGGTAACGCACATTCTACGCATGATACGCATCGCCGATCCCCTGATGCCCACGACAAGGAATATGTACAGATCGTGCTTGTATCCCGAGTCATCCATAGTCACTTCAACACACCAGGAAAGGTAAGGAGCTTGTTATGAAAAAAGAGAAAAGCGGTGCATTGTTCACATCCAAGGCGAAATCTCTACAGTTGGAAATGGAGCAGTATTTTGAACTGATCGACGAAGGAGCGATGATGCTCGAAGATGGTCTGGCAAAATATCTTGCAGGAAATCTGGAATTGTTTGAAGAGACTATCAAAGAGATCGATCGAGTGGAGCATGAAGCAGATAATCTGCGAAGGCAGATCAAACATCGATTGTATGTGGAAATGCTCATTCCCGACTCCCGTGGTGATGTGCTCGGCCTTCTCGAGACGTTGGACAATGTCTTGGACAGCACAAAACATGTAGCGATCAGCATCAGTATCGAAAAACCAGAGATCAAGGCTTTTCTCAAAGAAGATTTTCTAGAACTCGTTCGAACGACTGTCCTTACCGTGCGTGAACTCACCTTAGCGGTACGAGCCTTCTTTAGACAGAATTTTCGGGTATCGGAACATCTTGACAAGGTCCACTTTTGGGAATCTGAGAATGACAAGATTGAGGATAGGATAAAGAGAAAAGCCTTTGAGAGTGAGGAGATCGTTCACTTCAGTAAACGGGTACACATGCGTTATTTCGCTGAACGAATCTCAAAGATCGCTGATGAATCCGAAGAGGTTGCTGAGCGTCTTGCCGTATATAGCATCAAGAGAAGCATGTAAGGAGGCTCTGGCATGGAATTGACTGGATTGTTGTTTCTATCGAGCGGCCTCTACATGGGGTGGTCCCTCGGTGCCAACGATGCCGCCAACATATTTGGCACGGCTGTTGGAACCAGGATGATCAGGTTTCGCACTGCCGCAATCGTCTGCGCCATCTTCATCACCCTCGGAGCTGTGGTCAGTGGAGCTGGTGCAGCAAAAGGATTGGGGGCCATTGGTGCGGTAAATACGCTCGCCGCATCGTTTGTAGTCTCAGGTGCCGCCGCTACCACCGTGTTGCTCATGACTCGGGCTGGATTGCCGGTATCCACGACGCAAGCGATCGTGGGTGCTATCGTCGGCTGGAACCTGTTCACAGGAAATCCAACCGATCAAGCTGCACTTACACGTATCGTGGGAACCTGGGTGTATGGACCGCTCCTCGGTGCTTTGTTCGCCTTCGTTCTATACTTTATCGTTAAGGCTGTTCTCAGAAAGATCGATATCCATATGATTATGCTCGACAAGTATACCCGTACCGCATTGATCCTTGCCGGAGTCTTCGGATCGTATAGTCTCGGAGCGAACAATATGGCAAATGTCGTGGGTGTGTTCGTTCCTGCCTCTCCGTTCAATGACTTTCAGGTGTTCGGTTTTACCTTCAGTGGAATACAGCAGCTCTTCCTTCTTGGTGGGTTAGCTACGGCAGTGGGTGTGGCAACGTATTCAAAAAAGGTCATGATGACCGTTGGTTCCAATCTCTATAAGATGTCTCCTGTGTCTGCTACCATCGTAATCGTTTCGACTGCTCTGGTGTTGTTCCTCTTTGCGTCTCAGGGGCTCAAGGATTTTCTCGTCTCTATGAACTTGCCTAGCTTTCCTCTTGTTCCGGTCTCTCAATCGCAGGCTGCGGTTGGATCGGTTATCGGTATCAGTCTTGCTAGGGGAGGGAAGAATTTGAATCTGAAGCTCCTGCGTAATATTTTCATGGGTTGGATTACTACTCCCGTGGTGGCAGCTGTCATCTCCTTGATTTCACTGTTCATCATGCAGAATGTGTTTATGCAGTCGGTGAATATGTAAAGAATCAAGCAGGGTAGAATGCCACATTTCCACGTTCACCTTGCTTCTCGGGTACTAGGATGCACATCTTCGTGAATTCCGCCGCAAAAGCCTCCTCGTTCACCTGCATTCTAGGGGTGTTCAGAGGGGGCTGTATGGTGGAAGGCTGTTTACCTAAGTCATTGATGATACTTGGATCAAGACGGTTTGGACGACATAACTCTAGGCATCGTGTGATTATTCTGCGATAGACATGGTCGAAGTTGGGAGCTAACCGCTATGCGTTGTTTGAATGAACGATCCCAATACCCCGTAGTATGCTCAGGACACAGGATGCAAGCATCCTTCTCAGTCATTGCGAGGCACCGTTAGAGCTCTTTCCTCTTCGTTAAAAATCAGCAGGGAACAAAAAAAAGATCTGATCAAGGTATATGTAGAGATCAAACGACGATAGTTCATATTCTATAAAGGGTCGTTCGGTGGCCATATCCCCTGATCGAATTCAACGATATCTAACTGGCATCCTGCCCAAATCTCTCTGGCTTCACTTCTCGTGAGGCCACAAAGTTCGTCTTTGGCAAACAGGCATATGCTCTCTCTAAGTGATAGACATCGAATACCATTCTCTTCGATTCCAGTATTCAACAATCGATCTACTTTTACTTGCAGGGACTTCTCGTCACTGAAGAATATGGTGATTCCCATTGTTTTAGCGGCGGCTAGGGAGTGGATTTCTCCTTGGTGATGAGTTGGTCTCTTTGGGTGAACCATGATCCGGGAGAGACGTTTAACGGTCTCTGTGTACAGAGCTCTTTCTAGTGGATCCCAGAGCCGATCGTTCACTACCAGAATTCTACCATCCTTTAGAAGTGTATTGACTTGGGTCGTGGCATGTTGTGGCCAGTGTATTTCGTTATATACGTGTTGATGTATGTACAGGTTGTCTGAGAGTAGCGGTAACACAAGCTCGATATAGTTGCGTGAGGAGATCTTTCCCAATTTGATACACACATCGGCGTCTACGATGATCTTGTCAAAATTCACGAACCTTGTTCTTCTCCCTTGTGTGAATCGTCTCCCTGAAAGAGGGGTTGTTCCGTGGTCAACGAGATACCAACTTGTTCTACTTCGAGACCCGCGAGCTCTATCAAGTATTCCAATCTGTCTTTGCTGATTAAGCCTTGTTCAAAGGCCTCCATGGCAAGATCGGGGA
>Ga0334893_1002941_pt1 | contig 11676 bp, 9 predicted proteins | sample GraSluR3_MG_5_FD_207218 | JGI IMG/M metagenome (GOLD analysis project Ga0334893, IMG submission 207218) | Sludge microbial communities from methane-producing bioreactor in Wageningen University, Netherlands - Granular Sludge_09_05-R3 | ecosystem: Engineered > Bioreactor > Anaerobic > Unclassified...
CTATATGCTAATTCTATTTCTCCTGTCACTTCAATATTTCTTGATAGAAATTTTTTTACAAAATCTAGCTCTAATGAAATACCTGGAGACATAACAACTAAATCTACCTCTTCATTCCCACTTGGATTCATCCCTAGATTAAAAATCACATCAAATTTTTGAGCAATATTGGCTATCTTATTTGAGTCATAATCAGTTTTTAAATCAAAAACCTCTATTGAAACATCTTGACTTACGAAATAATCTAAAACACAAAATCCTGTTTTTCCAAGCCCTACAATTATTATTTTCTTTTTCATTATTATCCCCTCTATATAGCAAATAATGCGATAAAACATAAAATTATAGTAACTAAATAGAAAACCTTTACTACTTTTGTTTCGTTCCAACCAGAAAGTTCAAAATGATGGTGTATCGGGCTCATTTTAAAAACTCTTTTCTTAAAAACTTTAAATGAAAATACTTGAATAATAACAGACAAGCTTTCCGCAAAGTATATAAAGCCTACAATAGGAACAAGTAAAGATAAATTCAAAATTACAGCAGCTGCTGCAACCGCTCCCCCTAAAGCCATTGAACCAGTATCTCCCATAAAAACTTTAGCTGGAAATTTGTTCACCCTTAAAAAGCCTACACAAGCACCAGCTACAGCAGCCATAAATACAGCCAGATGCCCGTAGCCTGTATATATAGACAGTATTGTAAAAAATGATGCAACCACAAATGTCACACTACTAGCCAGACCATCTAGACCATCTGTTAGGTTTACACTGTTTGTAATTGCAATAATGACAAATACTAAAAACGGAACATAAAACAATCCTAAATCTATGCTTGTATCCCTAAAAAAAGGAACTATTAGCTGTGTTCCAAGAGGACTAGTATTTTTTTGATAAATTGCTAAGATTAAGGCAAATAGAAATTGTAGTAATATTTTTTGATAAGCTCTTAAACCTAAAGAACGCTTTAAAACCACTTTTATGTAATCATCTAAGAATCCAACTAAACCAAATAAAAACATAAAACTAAGAGCGAACCAAATTTCATTGCTATATCTTCCTGATATTAACACCGTCAAAATCACTGCAATAATAAAAATAATCCCCCCCATGGTAGGAGTTCCATTTTTTACTAAATGTGATGCTGGACCATCTTCACGAATAGTTTGTCCAAATTTAAGTTTTTTTAGCATAGGAAGAAGCATAGGTCCAATTACGAATGCAATCCCAAATGAAATTATAAACGCCAATATAATTTGAAAATCAAAAAAATAATTCAATATCTAAACCTCCATGTTATCGTCTGTTAATGCGTAAAATATTTGGTCTAATTCCATACCTCTTGAACCTTTTAACAAGACTGTATCACCGTATTTAATTATACGCTTTATTTCTCTAATTGCTATATTGTTATCAATGAAATGATATTTTATTTTATCATTATTTCGACTATATTTGAAATTATCATAAGCAAATTTCATCTGCTCACCAATAAAAAATACTATATCAAATTTTTCATTAGCAACCTGCCCAATATTCTTATGTGCTTCTTGTGAAAATTCTCCTAGTTCTAACATATCTCCAAGTATAGCTATTTTTCTTCCAGAAGCATAACTTTCAAATGAATTTATAACTGCTTGCATAGATTCGGGATTTGCATTGTATGAATCATTTATATACTTAATTTGATTTTTTTCAATAATTTGCATCCTTAATTTTGAAGGCTGAAACTTCATAAGCCCAAGCTTAATTTCTTCTAATGGAATTTTATAAATAAGTCCAGCAGCTATAGCGCTTAATGCATTGCCCACATTATGAATCCCTACTGATGGAAGTATAAATTTTCTTTTTATTCCAAGGCCAGAAACTATAAACTCACTTTGTTCATTTACAACTTTATAGTCACTAGCTCTAAGGTCACTATCTTCACTAAATCCATATTTAATTAAATTAAATTTATAATCCCCATCTGATAATGAACCTAAAAATGTATCATCTGCATTTACAATTAAAAAATCATTTTTACTCAAATAATTTGAGATTTCCATTTTAGCTTTAAAAATATTTTCTCGGCTTTTTAATATTTCAATATGGCAAGAACCTATATTAGTTATAATCGCAATATTGGGTCTTACAATTTCTGCTAGGTAATCTATTTCACCCAAAGCAGACATACCCATCTCAAAAATAGCTGCTTGATAAGTACTATCTATACTGAGAGCTGTAAGCGGAAGTCCTATTTCATTGTTAAAATTCCCATCGGTTCTATGTGTATTAAAATGTTCATTAAATACGTAGTATAACATATCTTTAGTAGTTGTTTTGCCACTACTTCCTGTAACACCTATTTTTTTTAAGTCAAATTGTTTTAAATAATTTTTGGCAATATTTCCAAGTGCAAGGATAGTATCCTCTACACTTATTACTTCTTGTAAATCCGATTTTCTACTAGATAATACAAGAGTTGCACCCTTATCTATAGCTTGATTGATAAAATCGTTGCCATCAAATTTTTCCCCTTTTATAGCTATATAGCAATCATCTTTTTTTACTTGTCTGCTATCAGTGACAATCCTATGGACAATTGGATTATAATCACTAAAATTATTTTCTGTATTAGTCCATAAATGAATTTGATTTTTTGTCAGTTTAAGCATAAATACACTCCTATCTGAATATCTATAATATCTAAAGGCAATGTCAAAAGACATTGCCCTATTCAAATTCCACACTAGCCATATTGCCTTTTTTTACCATAGTACCTGGACTTGGCATTTGTTTCACTGCCTTTCCAGACCCTACAGGAGTAAATTCCAGACCCATGTTTTTCAAAAGCTCAGCCACTTCTTTTACCGTTTTGCCATTTAAATCTGGCATGATTAAAGTCTCTTCATTTTCCGAACTTAAGTAAAGCATAACTGAAGAACCTTGAGGTATTTTATCTCCAGGTTTTGGAAAAGAATCTATAACTATTCCTGAAGTATCAATTTCTTGCTGAGCATCCAGTAAATGGCCTACCCCTAATTTTTCAAGTTCAATAACAACATCTGAATATTTTCTATTTCTTATTTCTGGAATTACAATTTTCGAATCGTTATCTTCTATAACAGCCTGTGCATTTGGTTTAATTCCTAAATATCTTAAAATATCTTGCATCATTTGACGCACTACAGGACCTGAAACCGTACTTCCAAAATGCGAAATACCATTTGGCTCATCCACTATTACTATAATAGCAAGTTGTGGATCTTCTACAGGTGCCACTGCTGCAAAAGATGCTATATAGTAACCGCTTTGGTACTTCCCATCTATTACTTTTTGAGCTGTTCCAGTTTTTCCACCGATTCTATATCCCTCTATTTTTGCAGGAGAACCAGATCCATTTGCTATTACGGATTCCATAATTGCTAACATTTGCTGGGCAGTTGTTTTTGATACAGCTTTTTTGATTATTTCAGGTTCAAAGGATTTAACTACATCGCCATTTTCATCAGTAACTTCCTTAACAATCCTAGGTTTCATAAGAACGCCTTCATTAGCAACAGCAGAAATAGCACTTAACATCTGGATAGGGGTAACTGATATACTTTGACCAAAAGATGTAGTTGCAAGCTCCACTGGTCCCATATTACTTACAGAATACTGCATTCCTACTCCCTCACCTGGAAGAGCTATTCCAGTGGGTTTTCCAAAACCAAAAGCTGTAATATACTCTGTAAATTTTTCAGCTCCTAATCTTTGTGCCACTTGTATAAATGTAGAATTAACTGACTGTTCTACAGCCTCAGTAAAAGTTATTTTTCCAAAAGGTTTATTTGTCCAGTTTCTTATTTTTCTTCCAGCTACTTCAGTATAACCTATATCGTTAAACCACTCTTCTGGATAAACCAAGCCCTCTTCCAAAGCAGCTGAAGCTGTTACTACTTTAAAAGGAGAACCTGGTTCATAGATATCATTTACAGCTGGATTTCTCCACATTTTATATAGCTCTTTTAACTTATCTTCATCAGTCTGGGCTGATTCAATGCTTTCTTCAAAAAGTGGATATAGTGGAGTTCTAGAATCATTAGGATCATAATCAGGCTTGGATACCATGCCAAGAATATCTCCTGTTTTAGGCTCCATTGCTATAGCTATAACCCTTTTCGCATTATGGTCTACAAGAGCTTGCTCTACAGCCCTTTCCATATGATGCTGAATTACTTCATCGATAGTCAACACTATATTTCTTCCATTTATAGGCTCATTATAGCTAAGGCTATTTGTAGATATTTCCCTATTTCTAGCATCTTTAATAAATATTTCTCTACCAGGTACCCCTTTAAGATAAGAATTAAATGATGCTTCTACTCCACCAAGACCAACATTTTCATTAGATACATGCCCTATTACGTATGAAGCAAATTTCCCGTATGGATAATACCTTCTGCTAGATTGTTCAAACCAAATTCCGGATAACTTTGATTCTCTAATTTTTTTCACTTTATCTGAGTCAATATTTTTTGCAAGAGCAAATCTCTTCTTATCAGAGTCTAGGCTTTTTCTAAGTTCTTCTTTATCGAGTTCTAAAATTTTTGACAAGGTATCTATAGTTTCTTCTTTGCTAGATTCTTTTATATTATCTGGCTCAATCCATAAATCATTCTTAGGAACACTTACAGCAAGTTCCTTTCCTGTTCTATCATAAATTATACCTCTAACAGGATGAATAATTGCATCCTTATATTGTTGTTTCATAGCTTCTTGCGAATATAAGGGGCCAGCTACAACCTGAATATATCCCAATCTAACTATCAAAGCAAAAATAGCTATAAGAAAAAGAAAAGCTGAAAATTTTACTCTAGATTTTTTTATATCAATTGCTTTTTTAGCCAATTCACTCACTCTTTCTAATCTATCTCAATATAAACAATTTGTTCTTCACTAGGATATTGCATCTGCAATTGCTCCATTGCAATTTTTTCTATTACATCACTTCTATTTGAGTGTTCTAATTCAACTTCAATTTCTTTTTTTTGATTTTTTATTTCATCCAAATCACGACTTAAATTATTGATGTCATATTTAAGTTCTGAAATAAGAGAATATCTATACATTAATGAACCAAATAAAACACCTACAGTACATAAAGCAATACCTAAGATAGAAAATAAAATTCTTGTTCTTTTAGTTTTTTTATCTAGTTTTTGCTTTTGTTTTTTTACCTTCTCTTTGTGTCTTATTCTTCTTACTTTAGATTCACTTTTATGCTTAACTCTTGCCTTTGCTTCGTATGAGTAACCATAATTAAAACTTTCTCTTCTCTCATATGCTTTTTTAGAAAAATCATGCTCATTTATATCTTTTTTTGAATTTTCATTATTTCTAGTTTTACTACTAGAGTATTTTTGTAAACTTCGGCTTTTATAATTTGAGTCAGTATTTTTTTTCATACAATCCTCCTAGCCTAATACTTTCCTTGCCGCTCTTAACTTTGCACTTCTAGACCTAGGATTCATTTGTACTTCCTCATCACTAGGTAATATTGGTTTACGCGTTATAATTTCAACTATTTGCTCAGAATCACATATGCATACAGGAAATTCAGGAGGACAAGTACACGCGTTTTGCATTTTTTTAAATACATTTTTTACTATTCTATCTTCTAAAGAATGAAATGTTATAACAGAAATAACCCCACCTTTATTCATCATATCCACAGCGGCAAACAAGGTTTTATCTATTACATCTAGCTCTCTATTTACTTCTATTCTTATGGCTTGAAATGTTCTTTTAGCTGGATGCTGATTTTCATCTCTCATCTTTTTAGGAATTGCTGCTTTTATGGTATCCACCAATTCAAAAGTAGTTTCAATTGCTTTTTCTTTTCTTTTTTCTATTATAAGCTTTGCAATTCTAGCAGACCAATTTTCTTCACCATAATCTTTAATTATTTTTTTTAACTCTACCTCACTATATGTGTTAACTACTTCATAGGCAGATAGCTGCATACTTTTATCCATCCTCATATCTAAGGGAGCATCTTGCATATATGAAAAGCCTCTATCTGGGACATCAAGTTGATGGGATGATACTCCTAAATCCACTAAAAAACCATCAATTCTTTCAATTCCTAATTTATTAAGTTCTACTTTTAAATTTTCAAAATTACTATGAACAAGTATTACCTTATCCATATAGTCCTTTAGCTTTTCTTTTGCAGCCAAAATCGCATTGATATCTTGGTCAAAACATACAAGCTTACCTGAAGTAAGTTTTTTTGCAATCTCTAAAGAATGTCCCGCTCCTCCTAATGTCCCATCCACATATATTCCATTTGGTTTTATATCCAGTATATCAACAGCTTCCTTTAGCAACACAGTTACATGTTTAAATTCCACGAACTTCCTCCTACACTTTACTATTTTCACGATAAGGCAAACCTACTTTTTTGTCTTTGAGTAGATTATATAGTACAATTCCTGCTACTATCATTAGAGCACTTATAAGTTGAGCCACCCTAAATGAGCCAAGCATTAAACTATCCGTTCTTAATCCTTCTATAAAAAATCTTCCTATTGAGTATCCTATCAAATATACACTTACCATCTGCCCATCAAATTTTTTATTTTTAAATATTTTGATTAATAAAACAAAAATCAACAAATTCCAAATAGATTCATATAAAAACGTAGGATGGACTTTTACTCCATCTACCATAATGCCCCATGGCAAATCAGTCGGCCCTCCATGGGCTTCTTGATTAATAAAATTCCCCCAACGGCCTATTGCCTGTCCTAAAATCAAAGAAGGTGCAACTATATCAGCTACCTTTAGCACATTCATCTTACGTTTATAACAAACAATAAGACCTCCTATAAGACCTCCTATGAGACCTCCATGAATAGCCATCCCACCCATTCTAGTATTAAACATAGATAACCAATTTTCTTGATAAAGCTCTAGGTTAAATATTACATAATAAAGCCTAGCTCCTACTACTGCAAGCGGTAAAGCTAATAGGCTTACATCTAATATATGGTCTTCTACAAAACCTTCCTTCTTTCCATTACTCATTGCCATTAGTATACCTATAATCATAGCTGCTGATATAATTACCCCATACCAGCGGACTTCAATTCCAAACATATTAAATGCTACGGGATCCATTATATCACCCCTTAATTTTCAGTTTTTGGCATAATAATTGATATTACGCTCATATCTAAGTCAAAATGTTCTTTTAGTCTATTATTTAGAGACTTAATATCAATAGCTTTTAAGACCTCATAATACTCTAGAATATCCATTCCCTTGAAGAAATATGATAAGTAATTATTAGCAATAAATTCAATAGAATCAAATGACTTTATATAACTTCCTATTTTTTTCTTTTTTGCTCTTTCAAAATCAGCCTCATCAATACCTTTTTCCTTAGCATTTTCTATGGCTGAAAATATCTCTCTTTTCACAGATTCTAAATCTCTTGTTTCACCGGATATTATGGTATATCCATAATCTATATGCTCTGTATAATCACAGCTTAATCCACCAAAAACTAAACCTTCCCTGTAAAGTTTATCGTATAGCATACTTCCTTTTTTAAACAATATATCTAAAATAAGTTCAGTTACTATAGATTTTTTCATAAGGTCTTTTGCCCCTAAAACTGATACTTTATCTTTATACCCTATCGAAAACATAGGTACTGATACATCAAGCTGCTCTATTATTTCTTTTTGTCTTAACTCATCATTTTCTAAAGCTTCTATTCTTTCAATATCGCCTTCAAACATATAGTCATCTTTTACTGTTGATTTCACAATATCCATAATCTCGTCTTTATCTAGTTCTCCTATAACAAATAGAGCCATATTTGAAGGACTATAAAAAGTCTTGTAGCAACTATAGAGTTCTTCTGCTGTAATTTTATAAATACTTTCAACCGTTCCAGCTATATCTATGCTATTGGCATGTACCTTATACATAGCCTTTAATGTATTAAAGAATAGTTTCCAATCAGGATTGTCATCGTACATTTTAATTTCTTGAGCAATTATACCTTTTTCTTTTTCTACATTTTCTTCAGTAAAAAAAGGTTCTTGAACATATGATATAAGATGCTTTAATCCTTCTTTAAAATTATCAGTTGAAGAAAAAAGATAAGCAGTCATATTAAAATTAGTAAATGCATTTGCATTAGCTCCTAGTTTTGCAAATTCATCAAAAGCATTACTCCCATCAGCTTGCTCAAACATTTTATGCTCTAAAAAATGTGCAATCCCTTCGTTAACTCTTATTTTTTCCTTAGTATGCGGACTAATAAATTCAAGGTCATTAGACCCATAATTCGTAGCCATTACCGCATATTTCTTTGTAAAGCCCTCTTTAGGCATAAAAAATACATCCATATTATTATGAAGCTTTTCATAATACACGTATTCATTTAAAAGTTCATTTTTTATTATTTGCATATATACATTCTCCTAATTGCTTATTAAATTTATTTACTATCTTTTCCTGTCAAAAAATATACAGTATCTAAATATATTTGCTTACCAATTTCTACAATATCTTTTATTTCAACTTTATTAACAATATCAATTATATCTTCAATAGTTCTATTAGAATCTTGAACACTCATACTGTAATAATAATTTGTAAGAGCTGACAAGTTGTCATTTAATGATTTAAGATTATTAATTATAAACTTCTTACTATTTGTAAGTTCTTCTGTCGAGATATTCCCCTCTTTCATATCACCTAACTCTTTAGATATAAGTTCTAAAACTCTATCGTAATCAGAAATTTCTATTCCTGCAGATATAAGCATTAGACCTTTGAGTTTTTCTAAAGAAGAGTATATAGAGTAACATAAGCTATGCTTTTCTCTCACATTTAAAAATAGTTTAGAATGGGCTCCACTTCCAAGAATAGCTGAAAACATCATAAGATTATAGTATTTTTCATCTTTGTAGTCCATATTAGTTCTAAAACCCAAAACTAATTTACCTTGATTTACATCCATTTCTTCTCTTACGTAAGCAGCTACAGGCTTAAAATAAATTTCTTCTTTTTCTATTTTCACTAATTCTTTTCTATCAAAATTAAATTTTGACTTTACAGTTTCTATTATTTTTTCTCTATCAAAACTACCAGCTACTACTATATCTATAGGTGAAGTTTCGATTATATTTTTGTAATGAGCAAACAAATTCTTTTCATCTATTTTATCTAAATCTTCAATATATCCATCTTCAGATATACTAAAAGGTTCATCTACGCACATATGCTCTATACATTTTTCTACAGCATAGTGCCCCTTATTATTTATCTTAGATTTTATATCTTCTTCCAATATAGTCTTTTCTATATCTACATATTCCTTTATAAATCCATCATTTTTTGTAAGTGGATTAAGAATAATTTCTTTTAGCATAGCCAAAGAATCTTCAAATACAGGTTCTGGTAAATACATATCCCCTACACAGTACATTCTAAAAGAAAGCACTTGTTTTTCTCCCATCTTGTCGACAGATACTCCTACAGCACTTCCATATAAATCTTGTAGTTTTTTTGCAATAGCAACTGGATTTGGGTATCCAACAGTTGCTGATTTTAGTACTGATGGAATAAGAGAATTTTTTGTGACCTCATCTTTATTAAGTGGTCTTTTTAGGTATACAGTTACTATATTAGTTTTATAATTATCTCTAGGAATAAGCATTAAATTTATTCCCTTGTTAATGTTGATTTTTTCATAGCCTTTCAAATTTTTGCCTCCTTAAAAATATGCAAAATATATATTTGATTCAATAAAATTAGACTCTATTATTTAAGTCTCATTTTATTATTATAGCAAAGAAACTAATTAATAAGTATAATATTGTATTGAAATTTATTGTTCTTCTATAATATAATCAAAATAATGTGCTTATACTTATATTTTATGATTTTACGTATTATATTAAACTAAGAACTAGTTTTTAATAATAAAACTGAGGAAATTGGAAAGGAAAGATTATATGAAACTTGGAATTGTTGGGCTTCCTAACGTAGGAAAAAGTACTTTATTTAATGCAATAACTCAGGCAGGAGCTGAATCAGCTAACTACCCATTTTGTACTATTGAGCCAAATGTAGGTGTAGTTGCTGTACCAGATGACAGACTTGCAAAATTAGCAGAGCTTTACGAATCAAAAAAATTAGTTCCAACTGCAATTGAATTTTATGATATTGCTGGTCTAGTAAAAGGGGCAAGTAAGGGTGAGGGATTAGGCAATAAATTTTTATCCCATATAAGAGAAGTAGAGGCTATAGTTCATGTAGTAAGATGTTTTGAAGATAGTAATGTAGTACACGTGGATGGAAGCGTAAATCCAATAAGAGATATAGAAACTATAAACTTAGAGCTTATATTCTCAGATATGGAAATGCTAGAAAGAAGACTAGCAAAATCTCAAAAGGCAGCAAAATCAGATAAAGCACTGGCTACTGAAGTAGAGCTAATCAAAACAGTGCTAGATACTTTAGAAAATGGAAAATCAGCTAGAACTCTTGATTTATCTGACGATGAAAAAGTAGTAGTGAAATCATTTAACTTACTTAGCTTAAAGCCTATAATATACGTAGCCAATGTATCTGAAGAGGAAGTAGCTGACGATGCTAAAGACAACCCATATTTAAAACAGGTTCGTGAATTTGCACAAACCGAAGATGCCGAAGTGGTTGTTGTCAGCGCAAAAATAGAAGAGGAAATATCTCAATTCGATAAAGAAGAAAAAATTGAGTTCCTTAAGGATATGGGACTAGATAAATCTGGCCTTGATAAGCTAATTCAAGCTAGCTACAAGCTACTTGGTTTAATCAGTTTCTTAACTGCTGGACCTATGGAGTCAAGAGCATGGACTATCAAAGATGGAACTAAAGCTCCACAAGCTGGAGGAAAAATTCACTCTGATATCGAAAGAGGATTTATAAGAGCGGAGACTATATCTTTTGATGATTTAGTAGTTCATGGTGGAAATATGGCCTCAGCTAAAGAAAAAGGACTAGTGAGATCAGAAGGTAAGGAATACGTGATGAAAGACGGAGACGTTGTATTATTTAGATTTAACGTTTAAAATATCAGACCACCCAATCGGGTGGTCTTTTTATACCTAAAATATTATCCATAGAATAATAGACATTAATAAAAGTACAAAAGAGCCTGATAATAACATTTTCTCTTTTTTATCCATAGAATTAAATTTTGCTACAATTTCTTTAACCTTATGTACTATTAAATTTGGTTTTTCTTTTTTTACTTTTGTCTTCTTTTCTTTTTTTGCTTTTTTAGGCTTATTTTTCTCTTCATTTTCAAATTGTTCATCGAATCCATTATCTATTATATCTACTTGATTCTTGCCTTGGGTAAAAATATCCGCAGAAGAATATTTATCTAATACCTCAACTTTACTTCTTTCACAATTCCCACACACACTTGAAGTCTTATCATTAAAATAACCACAAACACACCTCCAACTTAAATCATTACTTTGTGCTAAAGATATTGCATCTTCTCCAGCCCTACTTTTAAGTATAGATTTTTGTTTTTTATCTAATACTCCTAATTCAACGCTCTCAAAGCTTTCATATTTTAAGTCTAGAATATCCCCATCTTCAAAATAGCCTTTAAGAAGAGTTATTTCTGCTTTTC
>Ga0334893_1002947_pt1 | contig 11664 bp, 12 predicted proteins | sample GraSluR3_MG_5_FD_207218 | JGI IMG/M metagenome (GOLD analysis project Ga0334893, IMG submission 207218) | Sludge microbial communities from methane-producing bioreactor in Wageningen University, Netherlands - Granular Sludge_09_05-R3 | ecosystem: Engineered > Bioreactor > Anaerobic >...
AAAAAATTGAGCCCAGTGCCTGAAAAACTGGACGCAGACACGAACGAACAAAAACCTTTCCCGGGAAATGCTGACGAGGTTTTTTCCGTGCGCACAAGGTTCTCCCCTGTTACAAACGGACTAGAATTGGCCTTCTTCCAGTAACAGGGGTTTTTTGACGCTATTGACAAGGGGAAATTGGTGGCCACTCAAGAAACACGCAATCAAAAAGATACCGATCTCATCAGCAACGAAACCATCTTCAAGGTGACCAAGGAAATCGTGGTCAAGTTCATTGAGGTCGGCAAACTCTCCCCCTCTGGTTTTGACGAAACGTTCACCCGAGTGTATCAGACCATCGAACGCACGGTGCGGCCCAAGTGAACAGCGCCTGTCTCGACCCAGTCAACAACCAAGCTCCGGCTGCACCGGAGCATATTCATTTGATCGGTATCTGCGGCACAGCCATGGCCGCACTGGCCGGTATGCTTAAGGAACGCGGATTTTTGGTTAGCGGATCAGACCAAAACATCTACCCGCCCATGTCTGATTTTCTGGCTGCTCAGCACATCCCGGTGCAGCAGGGCTTCCGCGCCGAGCACCTGCATCCCAGGCCAGATTTGGTACTTATCGGCAACGTGGTGCGGGCGACAAACCCCGAGGCAATCGCAACTGCCCGCCTGGGTCTCCCCTATCTTTCCATGCCCCAGGCCCTTGCCCACTTTTTTCTTCAAGGCAAGATGCCGCTGGTGGTCAGCGGTACCCATGGCAAGACCACCACTGCCTCGCTGCTGGCCTCTACTCTGTTGCGCATGGGTGAGGCCCCTGGCTTCATGATCGGTGGCATTGTCGAGGCCTTTGGCCGCAACTATAATGTCAATGACAGCCGCTATTTTGTGGTGGAGGGCGACGAATACGACACCGCTTTCTTCAACAAAGTATCCAAATTCCACCACTATCGTCCACAATGTGCCATCTGCACCTCGGTGGAATTTGATCACGCCGATATTTTTCCCGACCTGGCCAGCATTGAGCGCACCTTTGCAGAATTCTTTGGCCGTATCCCCCCTGATGGCGCCCTGATCGCCAATGGAGATGATCCGGTGCTTAGGAAGTTGCTCACAGCAGCGCAGTGCAGGCTCATCTCCTATGGCACGGGCGAACACTGTCTTTGGCAACTGCATGATGTGCACGCACAGGATTTGCACAGCGAGTTCAGCTTTTCCTATCAAGGGGAAATGCAGGGCAGCTGCCACCTCCCCATGCCTGGCCAGCACAACTGCTTGAACGCCCTGGCAGTGATTGCCCTGCTGCACCACTTAGGCTTTCCGCTGGCACGCATCCTGCCGGCCATGGCCAGCTTTGAAGGGGTAAAAAGGCGACAGCAGATTCGCGGTGTTGTCCGCAATATCACCGTGGTCGATGACTTTGCCCATCACCCCACAGCAGTGCGGGCCACACTTGATGCGCTCCGGCAAACCTGGCCCAACAGTCGCCTGCTGGTGGTCTTTGAACCGCGCACCAACTCCAGCAGACGGGCTGTGTTCCAACAGGATTATGCCCAGTCCTTTGCTCTGGCCGATCAAATACTCATTCGTCAGGCCCTACCCCTAGAAGGGTTTGCGGCAACAGAACAATTTTCCTCTGCACGTCTGGCCAAGGACCTGCGCACCCAAGGCTTAAATGCCCAGGATTTTGCCACGACCGATGAGATCATCGACCATCTGGCAACACAGTGCCAGAGCGGCGATAAGGTGGTTATTTTGTCCAACGGTGGCTTTGACAATATCCATACTCGGCTCCTGCAACGCTTCCAGGATGACACTTGCCAAGGACCGCATACCCATGGGCCAGAAATGCCATGATCAACCTGGCGACTTGACGCATTTTTTTATATTTTTTGTTCGCACATATACAAGACAAACTCGATCTTTTCCCTTGCAGCAAAGGAGTCTTCAATGAAAATAGCTGTGCTCAAAGAGACACATCCAGGTGAAACCAGAGTACCGTTGGTGCCTGCCACAGCGGAAAAACTGGTCAAGCTTGGCGCTGAACTGCTTGTAGAGGCAGAAACAGGAGCCAGTTGCCGTTTCACCGACGACCACTACAGCACCGTGGGTGTCCGGGTGGAGACATCGCGGGAAACGCTCTTGCGTGAAGCGGATATCATTCTGCGCCTGCGTAAACCGCCACTTGAAGAGGTGGCGCTCATGCGCCAGGGTGCTATCCATGTGAGCTATCTTGACCCCTTCAACGAGCTGGAACTCGTTGATGCGCTTCAGCATGCTGGAGTCAGTGCCATCAGTCTGGAGATGATTCCCCGCAGCACCATTGCCCAGAAAATGGATGTGCTCAGTTCGCAGGCCAATCTGGGCGGCTATGTTTCCGTGATCTTGGGCATTTCTGAGATGCAGAAAATTTTGCCCATGATGACCACTCCAGCCGGCACTATCAAGCCAGCCAAGGTGTTCATCATTGGCGTGGGTGTTGCTGGCTTGCAAGCCATTGCCACGGCCAAACGACTTGGCGCGCGGGTGGAGGCCTTTGACACCCGGCCAGTGGTGGAGGAACAGGTGAAATCGCTGGGGGCGAAGTTTGTCAAAATTAATTTGGGAGAAACCGGCCAAACCAAGGATGGCTATGCCACCCAACTGACACCTGAACAGGTGCAACTGCAAAAGGAGGGTATGGCCAAGGCCTGCGCCCAGGCTGATCTGGTTATTACCACTGCCCAACTCTTTGGCCGCAAGGCACCACGTATTGTGGATCAGACCATGATCAGCCAGATGCGGCCAGGCTCGGTGATCGTGGATATGGCCGTGGAAAGCGGTGGCAATGTGGAAGGCTCGGTTCTGGACGAAGTGGTAGAGGTTGCAGGGGTAAAAATCATTGGCTGGGGCAATTTGCCCGGCAAGGTGGCACTCACGGCCAGCGAGATGTATTCTGCCAACCTGGGTAACTTCATCACCCATTTTTGGGACAAAGACACACAACAGTTTCAGCTCAACCTGGAAGACGAGATCATCAAAGGTGCCCTCATCACCCACCAAGGGGCGCTGTTTAGTGAAATGTATAAAAACATTATGAAAAAGTGAGGCTGCCATGACCGCCGTTTTTCTCACCTTTATCTTTATACTCTCCATTTTTCTGGGATTCGAGGTGATCTCCAAGGTGCCTTCCACCTTGCACACCCCCCTGATGAGTGGCTCCAACGCCATCTCCGGCATCACCCTGATTGGTGCCCTGGCCTCCCTGCAAACATCATATCATGGGCTGACTGTTTTCCTGGCCTTTTTGGCGGTGGTCTTTGCCACCATCAACGTGACAGGCGGATATGCGGTCACTGACCGCATGCTGGCCATGTTCAAAAAGAAGGACAAGGGGGATGCGGCATGAATCTGGGACAAGTTGAGATCAACTTCGCCTATGTGGTGTCAGCGGCACTGTTTATTTTTGGCCTAAAGATGCTCAGCTCGCCGGCCACAGCCCGGCGGGGCAATCTGCTCTCCGGTGTGGGCATGCTGTTGGCTATTGTCGTTACCCTGTTGGCAGCAGGCATTGCCTATCACTGGGTTGTCTTGGGCATACTCGTTGGTTCTGTAGCCGGGCTCATTGGTGCCTACCGGGTCAAGATGACCGCCATGCCAGAAATGGTGGCACTGTTTAATGGGTTTGGTGGTTTGGCCAGCATGCTGTTGGCCTGGAGTGAATACCACCAGGTTCAGCAGCTGAGCGCCTTCATTGCACTGGTTACTGTGCTTTCCGTATTTATCGGTAGTATCACCTTTACTGGTTCCATGGTGGCCTGGGGCAAGCTCAGCGGCAAAATTTCGCAGAAACCGGTGATCTTTCAGGGGCAACACCTGATCAATGCAGCTGCATTTGCCCTGGCCCTGCTCGCTGCCCTTTTCTTCATCCTTTCACCTGCACCACCATTGGGTTATCTGCTCTTTTTGGCCGTGCTTCTGGTGGCCCTGGCCATTGGCATCACCTCCACCATCCCCATTGGTGGTGCTGATATGCCGGTGGTGATTTCACTGTTGAACAGCTATTCGGGGCTGGCCGCCTGCGCCGCCGGCTTTGTGGTGTCCAACAACATCCTCATCGTGGCCGGTGCCCTGGTGGGAGCAAGCGGTATCATCCTCACCCGAATCATGTGCAAGGCCATGAACCGCTCCCTAGCCAACGTGCTCTTTTCCGGTTTTGGCAAGGCAATTGCCAAAGATGCTGGTGGAGAAGGCCCCAAGGGCGAGGTGCGGCCTGCCTCTGCGGAAGACGTTTTTTATATCCTGGAAGCGGCTGACAGCGTGGCCTTTGTGCCAGGATACGGCCTGGCCGTTGCCCAGGCCCAGCATGTGGTACGGGAATTGGGGGATATTCTTGAGGCCAATGGCACGGAGGTGGTCTATGCCATCCATCCGGTGGCAGGCCGTATGCCTGGCCACATGAACGTGTTATTGGCCGAGGCCAATGTCTCCTATGATCAACTGGTGGAGATGGACGATATCAATCCACGCATGGATTCGGTGGATGTTTGCGTGGTCATTGGTGCCAACGACGTGGTCAACCCGGCGGCAGTGCATGAACAGGGCAGCCCCATTTATGGTATGCCCATTATCGAAACATACCGCGCTAAAACAGTTATTGTGATGAAACGCTCCATGAACCCGGGCTTTGCCGGTATTGAAAATGCTCTGTTCTACGAAGAAAATACCCGCATGTTCTTTGGCGATGCCAAGGCATCTATTCAGGCTTTAATTGCGGAGTTCAAGAGTGTGAATGCCTGATAACCACACTACTTCACATAGAGGCAGGCCAATGCATCCTGTCTCTATGTGAAGCGTTCTATGGCAACAAATCCTTGTCTGTCAGCTCTTTTAACGAGTTAAGCTGTTGTTTAAGCTCCTTGAGCAGGTGACAACAAACAGGCAGCCCGGAAGGATCAGCGCAATGCTCTTCCACCTGGCGGGCAAAATCGGCAAGATCCAGCAGGCCCAAGTTGAGCAGGGCCCCGCGCACCGCATGGCTGGCCTTGCCAAGGGCCGCTGGATCGCCTGCCTGCTGCAACATCTCAAGATTGTGCATATACTGAAACAGCGTGACCAAAAAACGGGGCAAAATTTCTGCCACCTGGCCGCTGTCCAGCAGATAGGATTCCTGCAAATGCCGTCGCATGATTTCAAGATAGCGTTGCTGTTCCATGGAATTCAACTTTTCTATACAAGGAGGTTTTACTTCCTGATAGCCCATATAATCCTTTTTACCTTGTGTATCAATGAATAGGGAAAACACCATGCATCCTCTGGCCTACAAGTTGCGCCGGGTTTTGCTGGAGGATATCGGGCTGAGCCAAGGTGACTCCATCCTGATTGCGGTTTCCGGCGGATCGGACTCCATGGCCCTACTCCACCTGCTGGCCTCGATCCGGCCGTGGCTACCGCTGGAGTTGACAGCCGCCTATATCGACCATGGTTTGCGGCCCGATGAAAATCCACAGGAATGGGCTTTGATACAGGCAGTCTGCAAACAGCTGCAGGTTGCCAGCACGTGTTCACAGGTGGATGTACACGCAGTAGCGGCCCAGCGAAAACTTTCCCTTGAACATGCTGCCCGGGATTGCCGCTATTCAGCTTTGGAACACATTCGGCAAGAAATATCCGCAAAGTGGCTGGCGCTTGCACACACTGCAGACGACCAAGTGGAGGAGTTATTGCTGCGCCTGCTCCGGGGAGGCAGCCGTGGCGCACTCGCCGGTATGCGGCTGCACAGCGGCAAGCGCATCCGCCCTGTTTTGGGAGTGCGCAAAAAGGAGTTGTTGGCTTATCTGGCACAGAATTCGCTCAGCTTTTGCCATGATTCCAGCAACGATGAGCTGCGTTTCCTACGCAATCGTATTCGCCACCACCTCTTGCCTCTCTTGGAGCAGGAGTATGATGCGGGTATCCGCTCGGCCCTGCTCAAATGTGCCGCCAATCTCGGCGAAGATGAGGCACTGTTGGAAAGCCTGCAGGAACAGGCCTGGCATAGGTGCATCAGCAGCCAAGTAATGATTAAGGCAAATGGCATCAGTCAGCCGGTGTGGCACCTGGCTTTGCCGGTCTTTACTGATCTAGCCCCTGCCCTGCAGCGCAGGGTACTGGAGCGCCTGCTCTACACTTCCCAGAGCCAAGCCAGCTACAGACACATCATGGCTCTGTTGCAACTGGCCGCAACTGGTACGCCCGGCAAGGAACTGCATCTGCGCAATGGCCTGCGAGCCGTAGTACAGCAAGACAGTATTGCGTTCACCTTTCCCTGGGGAAAAGGTGCAACCCGGCGTAGCTGCAAAAAGGTTTGAATGTTTGCTCTGTTGAGCCTGGTGGTGGATCAGACTTATTGGCTGCTGATTAGCACAGCAGCCAGACAGTTGAGCAGTGTCGAAATGGTAAGAGATGGTTGTCAGGCGTCAGGTGCTGCACCTTGGGGCAGGTGCACCTGATCCAACAGGGCTTGATCGTAGCGCTTGCGGATACGGCGGATAGCGGCATGAATCTGTTGGGAAGGGGCCGCAGGCAGTATGTTTTCCTGATTATTTTCGTAACTGGTGAGTACAAACTGCTTGTCTTGCAGCTTGAAGGTATGGCTCCAGTTGATGGCAATGGTCTGCTTGTTTTCTTCGATGGGTAGCTCAATGGCTTCTCCATGCCGAGCCACCTGCGCAGCATCTGTCTCTGTGATTTCCAGAAGCCAAGCATCACCTGCTGTGGTGCTAAAAAACAAAAAGACTCCAAGTTCCCAAAATTTTGCTTCTTTGCGTTGAGCGGTTTGCTGTAATTTTGCGATTTCAGCTTTCAGTGTGGGAACAATGGTAGGTGCATCCTGCGCCTGCACAGCGGGTTTGGCAAACTGTTCAGCTGTTAGACAACAGTGCTTGTATTTTTTACCTGACCCACATGGGCACGGGTGATTTCTGCCAATTTTGACCATGGTTATATGTACAGAATATAAGTCTACAGACTATGTGGTAACAGAGTGAAAAGTGCGGAGCATTCCGCCAGTAGACAACAAAACCAGGAAGTGAAGTGTATTGTCTCTATTGGTCGGGAAGAGAGGATTTGAACCTCCGACCCCAGCGTCCCGAACGCTGTGCTCTACCAGACTGAGCCACTTCCCGACGGTAATTTTTCTTTTAGCGCATGCGTTGCCAGAACAATCCTACAATCTCAACAGTCAAATTCCGGCAGACTGCGAAAAACCTACGATTATGATTGTAATCCCTTGTTATTGCTGAACAAATACAAGACGATACAAAGAAACACTCTGTAAACTGTTCGTTTAACACATGTTCCCAGGTATGTCCAGCATATTTTAAATTCATCCTATACTGCAAACAAGACGATTAGCCTGTGCATCTTGTCTATGGTGCAATGGAATACAGACTTTGTTTACTGCATATCTCGTTACTGGGGATAAAAAAACAGCTGACCTCAAGGCCAGCTGTTGAACTTTCTTGTGCAGTCCAAAAAGAATACAATTAGTTGACAGCCTCTGCAAGCTTACTACCTGGCTTAAATTTGGCAACAGTTTTAGCCGGAATAGAAATAGGGGCGCCGGTACGCGGATTTTTTGCCTGACGTTCACTGCGCTGCACCGTTGAAAAGGTACCGAAACCAACCAAGGTTACCTTGTCGCCTTTTGCCAAGGCATCGGATACCGCCATCAACATACCATTGAGTGCCTTCTCCGCTTCAGCCTTACTAATGCCGGCGGCATCCGCCATGACATCGACCAATTCTTTTTTGTTCATTCTTCCCTCCCTCATGGGTGAATCTTGCACTATAGCGCTTCTCGCTTCGCTACAGCATTGCTATACGCCGGACTAAAATAGAAAATAGCCCCTTTGTCAAAGAAAAAAGCAGCGCTCCCCAGAAAACACAAGGGGGTACAGCCTACAGCCAAAACCGGCTAGGCAGCCACCACGCGACTCTTTTGCGCAAGTATAATCTGGGCCGACCCGACTCCATGTCGCCCCAGTCGATGTCGAATGGCATCTTGCGCCGACGGTGTTGAGATTGCACAGGCATGCAATGGGTCTATCTCCACTACCACAGTCTGTTCCTGTTGTCGGGACAGTCGAACTCTACTTCCCTGGTATCCCATTGCTCCCAACTCCTCCTCCAAAAGGGTGATACGCTGTAGGCGAGCAAGGCTGAGCTCCATGTCCACAGGAATTCTGGTGGCCAGGCAGGAGGCGCTGGGCAGATTCCAACTCTGCAGTCCCAAATCTCTACTTACCTGCCGGACAAGCATCTTGTCGAGTTTGGCATCAGCCAAGGGAGTACGCACACCCAACTCCCGTATCGCCTGCAGGCCTGGCCGGTGCTCTTGTAAGTCATCAGCATTAGTACCATCTGCAAGAAAAACCATGCCATCTGTACGTTGCAGGGTTTGCAGCAGGGAAAACAAGTGGTATTTGCAATGGTAGCAACGCGCCCCACCGTTGCCACGAATCAAGTCAAGGGAAAGCGGGTACCAATCCACAATGTGATAGTGCAGGCCCTCTTTGTGCTGCAGGCTGTCGAGCCAGGCCAGGGCTCTTTTTTCTTCGGATGGCTTCATCAAATCTGAACGACCAAATACAGCCACCACCTTTTCAGGGCCAAGCGTCATAAGGGCAACCTGCAAGAGCAGAGTGCTATCTACTCCTCCGGAAAAGGCCACAGCTACGCTGTCATACCCTGTCAAAATCCTGCGTAGGGAGTTCAAGGCGTCATTACTGGAAGCCTGCATAGGTTTTACTAACTCCGCACCAGTTCTTTACACTAACTCCTTAGTGGTACGGATGTTTGTGTGCGTAATTGTAGGCAGTGATGGCTGCAATGATATGGAAAATCCAACCAAAAATACCACCGGTCCCCAACCAGAGACCTGGTGTGATGATCAGCCAAAACAAACCGCGCCAAAAAGTGCCATTGTAGATTTGCCCTATACCCGGGACAAGGGCACTCAGTACTGCGGCTGTTCCGGGGTTGCGCATGCGGGCAGGATGATTCGACATGGCTTTTCCTCTCTGTTCTCCTGTGTGCTGGTAACTACTACCAACTAAAAATTTTGCGGGATTTTATCCACGCTCTCAAGTACGTCCCTCTCCCCTCCTTCACAGATTACAACTGTGCAGGGTCTTGCCAGCCGGGTTCATTTTCGTGGGCAGGTTCCGGCTCTACCATGCTCTTCTTGCTCTTTGTTTCAGTATCCGGGTCGTTATTTGCATGCATGTCGACCTGGTCAGCCGAGGCTTCTTTTTTTTGACGTTGCGCTACTACCAGCCCTTTTGACTTTTTGTCTTCCTCTTTAAGCTGGTATTCCCAATGCCAGGGCTCCCAAACCACGCCAAGGGCATTGTTTTTGGAGTATGTTTCGTGAAAGCCATACCTGCTGGCATGTTGTTGTAGCCAACGGTAAGCGCGCGTTTTCTGAAAGCCGCTGGCACTCGGATGAAAATCAACAGCTGTACCCAGGGCATGCCCTGAATAGCCCGGCGGAGCGGTGAAACGGGCAATCCGTTCAAAGCTATGCCCCTCTTCCATTTTGCGCACATATATATCGTGCTGATAGGCTGCACTGCGGTACGCAGAATCCACTAAGAGTTCCACACCATCCGCCTTGGCCGCCGCAGCCATATGCTCCAATGCAGCCAGGGCCTCTTTGCGCAGGGCAATCTCCACACCCTCCAGGGTTAACACTGGCGGAATGACCATCAAATTGGCCACCGTGTCCTGTGGTACCCGGACCCGATGGCCTGCCCAAGGCTTGGGCACGGTAAATTCTTTCTCTAGAATGTGCACCACTTCTTCCGGCTTGCCCTCCTCTTCATCGGAATCAGGCATCCTTGCCTGTTGTTTTTGGGCAGCAGATACTCGTTTTTTTTCAGTTTTTTCGATATGTTTGAGTTTAGGCAGCTTGTTGTTTTCAGGCTGAACAGCCAGATCATCGGCACCACTGCTCGCAGGGGCTGTGGAAAGATCAGCAGCATTAGCCGGGCCGGATAAACAGGGTTGCAGGGCCTGCATCAAAAAACAACACACCAGCACAACAATGTTCTGTTTTTTCATGGCAGGGTCAAAGATGACGCTTCGCATACTTCGCATACGTTAACGCAGATAGAAGAGAGAGGTGAGTGCCAGGGTAATGACAAGGCTGAGAATAAGGATTGGCAAACCAACCTTGAGATAATCCACAAAATTATACCCACCTGGTTCGCGCACAATCATATTCACCGGCGAGCCAAAGGGCGAGAGAAATGCAGAAGAACAGGCAATGGCCACGGTCATGGCGCAGGCCTGTGGCGAAATACCCAGGGCAAGGCTCATCTTCAGAGCCACCGGGGTAATCAGAATCGCCACAGGGGTGTTGGACATGAACAAACCAAGCATGGATGCGGCCAGAAAAAGAGCAGCCAGCACCACCAGTGGTTGTTCGGCACTGAAATAACCGAGCATGACATCGCTGGCCAAGTCCACCACGCCACTTTTTTGCATGGCTATGGCCAAGGGCATGATGCCCGCAATAAGCATCACTGTTTTCCACTCAATGGCGCGGTAGATGTTGCTTATTTTCACGCAACGGGTAAGCACCAGGGCTACGGCTGCTGTCAGTACCGACATCACGGTAGAAGTCAGGTTGAACACCATACTCACCACCATGCCGGTCAAAATGAGCAGGGCCAGTGGAGCCTTTCCTCCTGCAGGTACAACCTCACGGTAGTCGTCCGGCAAGGTTAACAAAAGGTAGTCACCCCGCTTCTCCCGCAGGCGCACAATATCCTGCCATGCGCCAAAAACCAACAGAACATCGCCAAACTTCAAGGGCATGTCGGAAATCTTGGTGGTAATGGTAGTGCCCTGTCTGCGCACACCGATAACCATGCAATGATGAAGGGATTGAAAACGGATTTCCCGCACTGATTTGCCCACCAGAGAGGATTCAGGGGTCAGCATCACCTCTGCAGCGCCGATAACCTGCAAAAATTGCTTACGCTCAGCAAGACTGACCGGAATCGGCTCATGAATCAAGTTGTAGGCGCTATGAAGCTGTTCGACCCATTCCGTACTCCCAATGGCCACTAACAAATCATTGGGGTAAAAGATTGTGTCTGCATCAACAGGCAAGAGCTTGTTTCGACCACCATGGGTGCGGTGCAGGGCCACCAGTTTCACATGATACTCTTCCCTGATGTGCACCTGTGCCACGGCTTTGCCAACCAGTGGCGACCGGGCTGGCACCCGCAGCAGGTGCCAACGCTGAGCAATCCCGTAAAACTGCATTAAATCGGTGATGGAGCGTTCTGTTTGCCGTTTGGCCGCGCTTTTCTTGCGGGTGAGCATATCCTGTCCAACAAAAGCCATGAACAGGGTAGCAGCGCCGAGCACCATCAAGCCGTAGGGCGTATAGCTAAAAAAAGAGAGCGGTTCCAGATTATTGCTCCGCAACAGATTGTTGATGACAATGTTGGGGGTGGTAGCAACCAGGGTCATCATACCGCTGATAAGCGAGGACACTGCCAGGGGCATGAGTAGCCGCCGGTGATTGAGTTCGGCCTTGGCTGCCATGGCCATGGTAATGGGAATAAAAATGGCCACAGTGGCGGATGAACTCATGAAGGCGCCAAGCAGGCCAGAAGCAGCCATGAGTAGGACCACCAGCCGT
>Ga0334893_1002948_pt1 | contig 11662 bp, 10 predicted proteins | sample GraSluR3_MG_5_FD_207218 | JGI IMG/M metagenome (GOLD analysis project Ga0334893, IMG submission 207218) | Sludge microbial communities from methane-producing bioreactor in Wageningen University, Netherlands - Granular Sludge_09_05-R3 | ecosystem: Engineered > Bioreactor > Anaerobic >...
ACCTCTACTTATGGGAGAACTTATAGAATTTAAAAATAACAGTATAAATATGGTTGCTATAGATGGATTTAGACTAGCAATTAAATATATAAAAGATGACAGTTTTGAAGCTGATTCAAAAATTATAGTACCAGGAAAAACTCTTGTGGATATTAGCCGTATGATTCCAACAAATGTGGATAAGATTAAATTGGGTTTTGATGAGAAACATGCATCTTTTATAATAGGTGAAACTATTCTTACCACTAGATTATTAGAAGGAGAATTTATAAATTATTCTCAAATAATTCCAAAAGAATTTAGTACTAAGCTTAAAATTAATACAAAAGAATTTTTAAATGCTTTGGATAGAGCGTGTCTTATAGCTAAGAATAATTTAATAAAAATTGATATAAATGATGATAATTTAAAAATTTCATCTAAAAATGATGAGATAGGAAATTTGGAAGAAAACTTATTTATAGAATTAGAGGGCAGTAATTTAGAGATAGCTTTTAATGCTAAATACTTTATGGATGCATTAAAAACAATAGATGAAGAATATATAAGTTTAGAATTTAATACAAATGTAAGTCCATGCATCCTAAAGTCTTATGATGATAATAGCTATACTTATTTATTGCTTCCAGTTAGAATTTAGACACGATATAAGCAATAAAATAGTCTTTAAAAATCCAGATTTATAGCTGGATTTTTTTATTGTTAATATACTTATATGATTACTATAGTTGTGTTATAATATTAAGATGGCTTTAAAAGGAGGAATTGTAATGAAAGAGATTAAACTATACACTGAATATATAAAGCTAGATCAATTTTTAAAGCTAGTTAATGAAGTTGCTAGTGGTGGAGAAGCTAAAGTGATGATACTTAGCTCAGAGGTTAAATTAAACGGACTAGTAGAAATTCAGCGTGGAAAAAAAATTAGACCTGGGGACATAGTTAGTATAGAAGATAGAAGTTATAAAGTTATATAAAAGAGGTAAATTATGCTTATAAAAAACATCACTTTATCAAATTTTAGAAACTATTGTGAAGCAGAAGCTGATTTTTCCAATAAGCTTAACCTTATCATAGGTAAAAATGGACAGGGAAAAACTAATTTGATAGAAGCCATATATATGCTTTCTTTAGGAAGATCATTTAGAACTAATAAAGATAAAGAAATGATGATGTTTGATACTATTAATACTTACATAAGCTCTCACATTTGTGCCATGAATAGAGATTATAAAATAGAAATTAAGCTAGGAAAAGATATAAAAAAAGCAGTCAAGATTAATTCTATACCTATAGAAAAATTAACAGACCTACTTGGAATAATTAATATAGTAATTTTTTCTCCTGAGGATTTAAAGCTAGTAAGAGAAGGTCCTAAAGAAAGAAGAGCTTTTATGGATAGAGAAATATCTCAACTTCGTCCTAATTATTATTCACTTATACATAAATATCAAAAAATTTTAAATCAAAGAAATAACTTACTCAAAAATATTAAAATAGATGAGAATCTCCTCGATGTTTATGATGAACAGCTAGCTATAGTATCTCAAAAGATAATGGCTTATAGAAAAGAATTTATAAATAATATTACGCCTATAGCAAATGCTAATCATTATAAAATTTCTTCAGGTAAGGAAAATTTGAATATAGAATACTTACCTAATATGATTTCAAATGCAAGTGAAGTTTTTGATAAAAATTATATTTTTGATAGATTTAAAAAAAATAGAATAGATGATATAAGAAGAAGAACAACTACAATTGGAACTCATAAGGATGATATAGGTATATATTTGGGTGATATGGACCTTAGAAGTTTTGGTTCTCAAGGTCAAAAAAGAAGTGCAGCAATATCTCTAAAACTTTCTGAGATTGAGCTAATTTATCAAGAAAAAAATGAATACCCTGTAGTACTTCTCGATGATATATTTAGTGAACTAGATATATCTCGTCAAAAAATGCTTATGGATAGCTTGAGTGAGATTCAAACATTTGTAACGACGACTGAAGCTATTGATTTTAATAAAGAAGTAAAAACCTATCTCATTGAAAATGCGAAGGTAAATTTGCTTTAGGAGGTTAGTATGGAAACAAATGAAAACAAAGTAAATCATGAGTATGGGGCTGATCAAATACAGGTACTTGAGGGACTAGACCCTGTAAGAAAAAGACCTGGTATGTATATTGGTTCAACTGGTTCTAGAGGACTTCATCATTTAGTATATGAAGTAGTTGATAATGCTATAGATGAGGCTCTTGCAGGTCATTGCGACAAAATATATGTATCTATTGATCCAGACAATGGTATTACTGTCAAAGATAATGGAAGAGGTATCCCAGTAGGAATTCATCCAAAGACTGGAAAAAGTACAGTAGAAACAGTACTTACAGTACTTCATGCTGGTGGAAAATTTGGAGCTGGAGGCTATAAGGTATCTGGAGGATTGCATGGAGTTGGTGTATCAGTTGTAAATGCACTATCTAAAGAACTAATAGTAGAAGTTAAAATAGATGGTAAAATACATAGACAAATATTTGCTTATGGAGTTCCTCAGACTGAGCTTGAAATAGTAGGTGATACTACTGAAAGAGGAACCTGTGTTAGATTTATGCCTGATGATGAAGTATTTGAAGAGACTCAATATAAATATGATACCCTAGAGCATAGACTTCGTGAGCTTGCATTTTTAAATAAAGGTATTCATATAACTCTTGAAGATAAAAGAGAAGATCTTCAAAAGGTTAAAGAATTTCATTATACAGGTGGATTAGTTGAATTTGTAAGATATATTAATAAAAATAAAACACCTATTCACGATGATGTAATTTATTTTGAAAAAAAACAAGGCGATTATACAGTTGAAATTGCAATGCAATACACTGATGCATATGTAGAAAATGTATATTCTTTTGCTAATAACATAAATACTCATGAAGGTGGTATGCACCTTACAGGCTTTAAGACTGCTCTAACTCGTGTAATTAATGATTATGCAAAAAAGAGTAACTTCTTAAAATCAAAAGAAGACAATCTTTTAGGAGAAGATATCAGAGAAGGTCTTACTGCTGTAGTTTCAATCAAACTACCTGATCCTCAATATGAAGGACAAACTAAGACAAAGCTGGGTAATCCTCAAGCTAGATCTGCAGTAGAGACTATTTCAGGAGATAATATCACGGCGTTTTTGGATGAAAATCCAGCTAGTGCTCGTATTATTATAGACAAAGCTCTTCGTTCTCAAAGAGCAAGAGAAGCAGCTAAAAAAGCTAGAGAACTTACTAGAAGAAAAAGTGTACTAGAAAGTACATCGCTTCCTGGAAAATTAGCTGACTGTGCAGAAAAAGATCCTGTAAAATCTGAGATATATCTAGTAGAGGGAGACTCTGCGGGAGGCTCTGCAAAGCAGGGAAGAGACAGAAAAACTCAAGCTATACTTCCTCTTAGAGGAAAAATACTTAATGTTGAAAAATCAAGATTAGATAGAATCCTTGGTTCAGATGAAATTCGTAATATGATTACAGCTTTTGGCTGTGGGATAAGCAATGAGTTCGATGAAGAGAAACTTAGATATCACAAAATAGTTATAATGACGGATGCCGACGTAGACGGTGCTCACATTAGAACGCTTATTCTTACTTTCTTCTTCAGATATATGAGACCTCTTATAGAAAAAGGTTATGTATATATAGCTCAGCCACCTTTATTTAGAATAAAAAAAGGTAGAAGAGAGGAATACGTATATAGTGACAAGGAATTAAATGAAAAACTTGAGGAAATTGGAAGAAGTAATCAAGTAGAGCTTCAAAGATATAAAGGTCTTGGAGAGATGAACGCGGAGCAACTTTGGGATACTACTATGAATCCTGCTACACGAACTCTTCTTAGAGTTACTATAGAAGATGCATCTATGGCTGATGATATATTTAGTATGCTTATGGGAGATAAGGTAGAGCCTAGAAGAAACTTTATTCAGGAAAATGCTAAATATGTTAAGAATCTAGACGTATAGGAGGATAGACGATGAGTGAAGAAAAAAATGAAATGATAGATAAAATTGTAGATATAGAAATAGAAGATGAAATGCGAAAATCCTACATAGACTATGCTATGAGTGTAATAGTAGGAAGAGCACTACCAGATGTTAGGGATGGTCTAAAGCCTGTTCATAGAAGAATACTTTTTGCTATGAATGATTTAGGTCTTGTTCCAGAAAAATCTTATAGAAAATCTGCTACTGTTGTCGGAGACGTACTAGGTAAGTACCATCCTCATGGTGATACTGCTGTTTATGATGCAATGGTAAAGCTAGCTCAAGATTTTTCAACTAGATATCCTCTTGTAAATGGACATGGTAACTTTGGTTCTATAGATGGAGACTCAGCAGCAGCAATGCGTTATACTGAGGCAAAAATGCAAAAACTTACTCTAGAGCTATTAAAAGATATAGATAAGGAAACAGTGGATTTTACTCTTAACTACGATGAGAGATTGAAAGAACCATCAGTGCTTCCTGCTAGATACCCAAATCTACTTGTAAATGGATCAAATGGTATAGCAGTAGGTATGGCTACATCTATTCCTCCTCATAATCTTAGAGAGGTAATAGATGCAGTAGTAGAGCTAATTGACAATGAAGAAGCAACTGTAGAAGACATGATGAAGCATATTAAAGGACCAGACTTCCCAACAGGAGCAACTATTATGGGCAAAGGTTCAATAAGAGATGCTTATATGACTGGAAGAGGTAAGGTAACAGTTAGATCAAAAGCTGATATAGAAGAATTACCTAATGGCAAAAGTCAAATAATAGTAACTGAAATTCCCTACCAAGTAAATAAAGCTAGAATGATAGAAAAAATAGCTGATTTAGTTAAAGATAAACGTATAGAAGGCATAACTGATTTAAGAGATGAAAGTAATAGAGATGGTATAAGAATAGTAATAGAGGTAAGACGTGATGTAAACCCTAATATTGTTTTAAATAATCTATATAAACATTCTCAGCTTCAAGATGTGTTTTCTATTATCATGCTATCACTTGTAAATGGCGAGCCTAAGGTACTAAATATAAGAGATATGCTAGTTCATTATCTAAATCATCAAAAGAACGTAGTTAGAAGAAGAACTGAGTATGACCTTAGAAAAGCTAAAGAAAGAGCTCATATACTAGAAGGACTTATTATTGCTCTTGACAATATAGATAGAGTAATCAAAATAATAAGAGGTTCTGACAATGGAAGTATAGCTAAAGGAAAGCTAACTGAAGAATTTGGACTATCAGATGTTCAGTCTCAAGCTATACTTGATATGAGACTTCAAAGACTTACAGGTCTAGAACGAGGTAAAATTGAAGAAGAATTTAATGAACTTATGAAAAATATAGCTTATTATGAGTCTATACTTCAAGATGAAAGCATCTTACTTGGAATTATCAAAGAAGAAATGCTAAAAATCAGAGAAAAACATGGTGATAAAAGAAGAACTCAAATAACTGAAGCTCCTGAAGAAATTAATATATTAGATACCATACCAGATGAAGAGGTTACAGTTACCTTTACTCATTACGGCTATATTAAGCGTATCCCTATGGATACCTATAAAGCTCAAAGAAGAGGTGGAAAAGGTATCACCTCAATGACTACAAGAGATGATGATTTTGTTGAAAAGCTACTTTTAACTAGCAATCACTCTTTAATATTATTTTTAACAAATAGAGGAAGAATATACAGACTTAATGCATATGAGATTCCTCAATCAGGCAGAATAGCAAAAGGTACTAATATAGTAAATTTACTTCCTTTAGAAAAAAATGAGAAAGTAACTTCATTTATTTCTGTAAGAGATGTTCCAGCTGATAATTATCTAGTTATGTGTACTAAGAATGGAGTAATTAAGAAAACTAAAATATCTGAGTTCAGAAAAAGCACAAGAAATGGGCTTATTGCTATATCTCTTAGAAATGACGATGAGCTAATAAATGTAAAGACAACTGATGGTGAGCAAGAATTTATAATTGTTACTAAAAAAGGTATGGCCATATCTTTTGATGAAAAACAAGTAAGAGATATGGGTAGAGCAGCTATGGGAGTTCGTGCTATAAGATTAGCTCCTGATGATGAAGTAGTAGCTATGGAATTAGTAGATGAAAATAAGCAACTACTAGTTATTTCAGAAAAAGGTTATGGAAAAAGAACAAAGACAAAGGATTATAGATTACAAACAAGAGGCGGAAAAGGTGTTAAAACTTATAAAATATCTGATAAAACTGGATATTTAGTAGGAGCTAAATCCGTGTATAAAGACGAAGAGATAATGATAATAAATTCTGATGGTTCATTAATACGTATGGCAGTAAACCAAATAAGCGTACTATCAAGAGTTACAAGTGGCGTAAAAGTCATGAGAACAGATGAAAAATCTCTAGTAGTAGCATTTGCTAGAATTGTAGTACCAAAAGAAGAAGAAAACAAATAGATTATTAAAGATTAGAGTTACACGACTCTAATCTTTTTTTATTATTAAAAATAATATAATCTACACTAAACAATATTAATTTAGTATTAAATAATTTTGTTTATCATTAATATAAATTTAAAATTAGGGTAAATAATATAAGCATATAAAAAAATAAAAATTATAGGAGGGAATTTATGGATGTATTTGTTGCTAGACAACCTATATTTGATAGAAAAAAATCAGTTGTAGCTTATGAGCTTTTATATCGAGATAGTCCAGCAAATTTTTTTAATTCAAGTATAGGAGCTACAAAAGCTACATCAATACTCTTATCAAACAGTTATTTTAGTTTTGGTATAGATATGCTTTTAGAAGACAAGAGAGCTTTTATTAACTTTGATAAAGTACTTATAAAGAATGAAGTTCCTATTCTTTTAGATAAAAATAGAGTAGTAGTAGAAATATTAGAAGATATCATTCCAGATAAAAATTTTATATATAAATTAAAAGAATTAAAAAATAAAGGTTATATTTTAGCTTTAGATGATTTTACAAAAGATTACCAATATAAAGAAATAGTTGATATAGTAGATATTATAAAAGTTGATTTTATGTTATCTTCAAAAGAAGATATTAAGGAAATAATCAAAAAATATTCAGATGGAAAAAAGAAGTTTTTAGCAGAAAAAATTGAAAATTTAGATGAATTTAACGATGCTTTAGAATTAGGATATGATTATTTTCAGGGATATTTTTTTAGTAAGCCAATTATGGTTCAAAGTAAAAAAATAGATAGTTTAGAACTTAGCTATATAAAACTAACAGAAGAAATAAGTAAGGACGAAGTTGATTATAAAATTATAGCTTCAATAATTGAAAGTGATTTAGACATGAGTTACAAGTTACTAAAAATAGTAAATTCATATTCATTATCATCAAAGGTAAATTCAATTCCCCATGCTATAAGTATGATGGGAATATCAGAACTTAGAAAATGGGCATCTTTAGTATTAATAGGAGAACTTTCATTTGGCAAACCTACAGAAGTTCTTAGATTATCTATATTAAGATCAAAATTTGCTGAATTATTAGCTGAAAAAACATTATATAGGCAAAAAAAACATGAGCTTGCATTAGTAGGATTATTTTCTATGATAGATGTACTTCTTCAAAAACCTATAGACACTATATTTTCTCAGCTTCATGTATCTGATGAAATAAAATTAGCCATAAAATTAGATTCAAAAAGTGAGCTTTATCCTATATATAAACTTGTAATAGATTATGAGATGGGTAACTGGAAAGAAATGGATAAAGATTTAAAATTATTAGATATTTTTAGAAATATACCAGATATTTATATTCAAGCCATAAAAATTACTGATAATATATTAAATTTTATAAAAGAATAAAAGTATTATCTAAAAGCAATTTTAAAAAATAAAATTGCTTAAATCATATATAATTTGGGTATAAATAAAAAAGTTTGCTCTAATTTGAAATATATTTGTATATATTGTATCTTATTGATAATATTTAATTAACAAAGGAGGAAAAGTTTATGTCAAAACAAAGCAAAACAGGAATATTTTTATTAGGAGGACTAGTAGGAGCTCTAGCAGGCTTATTGTTCGCCCCTAAAAAAGGTGTTGAGCTCAGAGAAAATATATTTGAAAAAACTATGGATATATTAACAGATTCTCAAGGAGTAAAAGAAGATATTTGTAATATGGTATCTAGTTTCAGACATGGAGAAAGCATAGAAAAACCAGAAGAAGAAATAATAATTTCAAAGGATTTTACGTATACTCAGGAGCCTCCTGTTGAAATGAACTTGGATATAGATAAAGAAGATTAATTAAAAAGGGGTGAGCTATTATGGAGTTTAGAATTTGGGAATTAGGTATAGTTATGATAGGTCTTGGTTTTTTAATAGTTTGTATTAATCTTGCATTTACAATAAAAAATGTAGATAATACTGTTAAGAAGGTAGAACTTTTAGTTGATGATAATTTAAGTGAAATAAGCCAAATTATAGGAAGCGTGGCGGGTATTACAACTAGTGTCGATATGATAGTAGGAAGCGCAACTAAAATTGTTGGATTTGTTTCAAGTGCAAAGATTATTTCTAGTCTAGGAAAAAACAAGGATAGCAGGAGGGATTAAGCATGTCTGTAGTAATTAATAGCAGCTTTGACGCAGAAAAGAAAATATGGAATTTGAAGCTAGGTGGAGAAATTGATATCTATACCTCGAATAACTTTAAAGAAGAACTTCAAAAAATCTATCTTTCTGAACAAGTAGGAGATGTATATATAGATGCATCTGATTTAGAATACATAGACTCTACAGGACTTGGAGTCTTAATAGGAGCATTAAAAAGATTAAAGCAGAAAGACAAGGATATATATATAAGAGAAACTAAGCCAAATGTAAAGAAAATATTTAATATAACTGGACTAGATAAAATTTTTAAGTTGGAGGGATAGAATTGGTTGCAATAAACTCAAATGGTTTTGGAGTGGCAAATAGTGAGGCATATGACTCTATTAGTATGGCTCTTCCTAGCAAGCCTGAATATGTAGGTGTTGTAAGATTAACAGTTTCAGCTATAGCAAATCGAATGGGATTTAATATCGAAGAAATTGAAGATATAAAAGTTGCTGTTGCAGAGGCCTGTACCAATGCTATTAAGCATGGCCTTAATCAAGATTTTAATGTTTGTTTTGATATTTTTGACGAAAAGATTACCATATCTATTAAAGATAATGGAAGAGGTTATAATACAGACGAATTAAATGAACCAAACTTAGAAGAACCAAAGGAAGAAGGAGGCTTGGGAATATTCATCATTAAGAGCTTGATGGATGAAGTTGCTCTAAAATCAAGCGTAGGTCAAGGAACAGAAATTAAAATGATAAAATTCCTAGGAGATGGTAATTAATGGGAGATATTGCTCAAAAAAAGGCAAAGTCATCTAAGTCTTCCCAAAAGCCATATGCGGGCTCAGAAAAATATAAAGATATTACAGACAAGGAATTATTTCTTATATATAGCCAAAATAAAGAAATTGAAATAAGAAATGAATTAGTAAAAAGGCATTTATATATTGCAGAAATTTTGTCTAAAAAGTTTTTAAATAAGGGGATAGAATACGAAGATATCTATCAAGTTGCTTCACTCGGTTTGATATTTGCCATAGAACGTTATGATTTAAGCAGAGGATTTGAATTTTCTAGTTTTGCAACTCCTACTATCATAGGAGAAATAAAGAAACATTTTCGTGATAAGGGCTGGTCTATTAGAGTTCCAAGAAGAATTCAAGAACTTTCAAAAAAAGTTAATACAGCTAAATCTCATCTCCAACAGGAACTTCATAGAGTTCCTAAAATCGAAGATATAGCTAAATATTTAAACTGTACTGAGGAAGAAGTTTTGGAAGCTATAGAAGCTTCTCATGTATACAAACCAAAATCTCTAGATTTATCTTATGATAATGAAGGTGATGATAAAGATATTTTATTACTTGATTTAGTTGGAGACGATGATAAGAGTTTTAATATGATAGAAAATAAAGATTTTATTGAAAATGCCTTATCAAAGCTCAATGAAATAGAAATCAAAATAATAAAAGATAGATTTTTTAGAAATAAAACTCAAATGTATGTAGCAAATCATTTAGGAGTTTCTCAGATGACAGTTTCCAGGATGGAGAAAAAAATCTTGGCAAAACTAAAAAAGGACTATGAAAAATATTTGTACTAAAAATTAATAATAATAAAAAAATGTAGCTGATACAGATAAGTATCTGAGGCTACATTTTTTTTACAATAAATTTAGTAGGATAATATCAGTAATTTATTAATTGCTATGGTGAGAATAAAACATATATATTTTATAAAAAAAAGGTAAGGAAAATTTATATTTATTTAGATATAATTAACTAAATTATGGTAATATAAATATAATAAAATAGTTCAAAAGGATGATTCGTGTGAAAAAGGTATTAAAAAAAATAATATATATTACTGTGATTGTCATTACTATAGTTTCAACACTTACTATAAATGTATATGCTAATACTCAAAATAATACTGATAAATTAATTAAGGAGTATAAATTTGGAGAAGCTTATACAATTTTAAAAGATAATTTATACAATAAAGATAAAACAGTTGATCCTATAAAGCTTAGAAAAATATTAGAACTTGAGTTTATAGCTACAGATACTAGTTCTATGCTTCTTCATGCTTTAGAATTAGTAGGGTATTCTCAAAATTCAAATGACTATTATAATCAAATGCTAGGATATTATTATTTGGGAAGTGTTTATTATGAACTTTATGATGATAATAAAGCTATAGAGAATTTTGAAAAAATGTTATCAATAGCTCAAAAACATAATTATCCTTTGGGAAAAGGTATGTATTATATGTTTACTGGATTAATTTATAATTCTTATGAAGATTATGCTTTAGCTTTAGAAAATTTTGAAAAGGCTCAGCCTTATTTAGAAGAAGCGGTATTTGATAAATATTGGATTTTTCCAAACTTCGAGAAAAATAATAAGTTTATGATTGATTTGATAACTATTATTTTAAGTGACTCTAAGCATAAAGATGATGAGTTTATAGAATTAGGAAATTCTTTTAAAAATGAAAATTGGAGTTTAAAATATTCTACTATGAGTAGATGTGGTTATGAACTTAATAAAATAAATGCATTTAGAGAAGCTTTGTATATGTTGAAAGAAGCAAAAAAAACTATTGAATTAGTTGAATTTGGAGATATGTATAATAAATTTTCAGGATACTTAGATTATGATTTAGCCTATTCTTACTATAGTTTAGGTGAATTTAAAAATTCATCAGAACTCCTATTAGATGAAGCTTATGCTTCTAATAATACTAAGTTAGAAGTAGAAAGAGGAGAGCTTATCAATCAAAAATTAAGAGAAATAGAAAGTAAAGAACTAAAAAGACAATCGGATAGAAAAACAAAAGTTATAATTGCTATTACACTACTTTTAATATTTTTATTAATCGCTGTTATTATAATAGTAAGACAGTATAGAATAACTGAAAAATTAAGTCAAGAAGTATATGAAAGATCTATAAGAGATACAATGACAGGCTTGTTTAATAGAACAGAAATTATAAATATCTATGAAAAAAATATAAATAAAGATATATCTCTTAGCATAAT
>Ga0334893_1002950_pt1 | contig 11644 bp, 9 predicted proteins | sample GraSluR3_MG_5_FD_207218 | JGI IMG/M metagenome (GOLD analysis project Ga0334893, IMG submission 207218) | Sludge microbial communities from methane-producing bioreactor in Wageningen University, Netherlands - Granular Sludge_09_05-R3 | ecosystem: Engineered > Bioreactor > Anaerobic > Unclassified...
TGATTTATTCAATGATGAACAATCATTCCAGCATCAGAAACCCTTTGTCAATATTCGAATCAGGCAGAATTTCAATTACCTAATTGTGAATATAAATGTGATCCCTACACAACGCAAACTGCTTGTCAGGCTGAGTCTTCTTTTTGTAGTTGGTTATCAAGGACGACTTTTTCATCATGTAGTTCACTTACAACACAAACTACCTGTCAGTCCAAAAATGGTTGTACACGAAATTCTTGAGGAACGCCAATTCCATGAACATGTGTAGTACAAACTTGTTGATCTGCTCATGGTCAAACATATTCATCTCTTTCTATTACAAGCCCTGATTTGTGTAATGGGTGATCTGCTACAAATTTTGTAACAAATACTTCAAATTGGACATGGAAATGTGGTACTGCTAGTTGTAGCGCAAATAAAGTTAATTCTGTTCGTTGTTTGATTTGATATACAGAACAACCATGCCCTGAAATGTGTTTGGATCCATTTCAAAATTGTCCATGTATTAGAGATTCGGTTGATGATAGTGTCTGTTGTTGTCCAGATAATTTAATTGATCCCATACCAACGTCATGTAGTGGTATATGAGATGATATGCCTTGTGTTCAAACTTATTGAATAGGTTCTTGTTGTTTGTCAAATGGAACTTGTTCTCAAAAAATTTGAGATCGTTGGCCTGTTTGTTTATAAGATATTTTTGATTTTTATTTACAAGAAAAATCTAGCAATTGCTAGGTTTTTTTATCATAATGAATTTTATTGCTTAAAAAAAGCTTATTTATCTGTTTTTTATTGCGAAAAGATTTTAATCATTTTCATCACTATCTTCATAATCTTTTTTCTTATTCACTTTCTCAAAACCCAACTGTCCACATGCAGATTTTACGCTTCTTCCCATAGAATCTCTAACAGTCGTTGTGATACCAAATTTTTCCAAAATTCTTTGAAATTCACGTATTTTTTCCATATCGCTTTCACCCAAATTAATCGCAGGATTTGTGTTGTAAGGAATCAAATTTACATGAGCAAGTCTCCCGCGCAACAAATGACAAAGTTCTTTTGCAAGTTCTGGTTTGTCAGTTATGTCTTTAATCATAATATATTCGTAGAAAATTCTATTGTTTGTTGCGTCTACGTATTCATCAATCGAACGCATCAAATCATTGAGTTTGTAGGTTTTGGCGATAGGCATAATTTTGGAGCGAAGCTCTTGGTTTGGTGCGTGAAGTGATATCGCCAGTTTCACATCGATCATATCTGTTACCATTTTTTTTATTCCAGGAATTATTCCTGCAGTAGAGATGGTGATATGTCTTTTGGACAATGAAAGTCTATCTTGCTGCAACATTACTTGAATCGAGTGTTTCATATTGTCATAATTCAAAAGTGGTTCTCCCATACCCATAAACACAACATTTCTCACGGCATGCAAAGTGTTATCGTCTTTTTTACCAAACTTTTTTTTGATATAATTATTTGCGTAAAGAACCTGAGAAATGATTTCATCCCGAGTAAGATTTCTAGTGAAGCCAAGTTTACCTGTTACACAAAAAAGACAATTTACAGGACATCCAATCTGTGAAGAAATACACAAGGTAATTCTATTGATTTTTGGTTTGTCGTTTTTGACGTGTTTTGCAGGTTGTCGATGATAGATAATCACACTTTCAATCAAATGCCCATCGTGAGTTTTAAATCAGATTTTTGTTGTTTGTTTGTCCTCTTTGATTTTGTCTACTTCTAGTGAAATCGGTACAAATTTTTCAGCTAATTCAGCTCTCATTTCCTTGGAAAGAGTAGTCATATCATCAAATTCTATATTTTGATTTTTGTAAATTTCATAAAAAATCTGCTTCACCTTGAAAGGTTGGATTCTTTTTTCTTTGGCATAATTTGCTATTGCTTGGTCGTCAAATAATACTTGTTTCATAAATATAGTAGAATAGGTAAATAGTAGAATAGTTATATAGTAGAATAGAAAATAATTCTATTTATCTGTAGTCTATATATCTATGCGACTATATTTCTATATATCTCCCAAAGAAAAACAAAGCAAAATCAGATTTGCATTATCTTATCAAATTTCTATAAAAGAAGTGATAAATAGTTAATTAGATTCCGACCCAAACTCTGTAATAAGATTAAAGCGATAGAATCGTTTCTATAATATTAGCAATAAATAAGACAAACAAAAGAAATCAATCATTACTAAATCAACATGATTTGTAGCCAAAAAGCAGCGATACAATTCTAACTAGACTTTAAATCTAAACAATAATACTGCCTTAATGAGAAATGAATTTTGTTGTCTTTTATTGCTAGATGATATAGTAGATATTTATATTTCACCAATCAATGAAATTCTTTTGAATTGAAAAGAAGAATCCAAACAACGCTAAACCACTGCAAGCAGTAAGTGTGATTTTTTTTATTCTTTTGGCTGTCGCATTTTCTGTGATTTTGTTCTATCATAAAATTTCATTATTCCTTTTTGAAAAAGACAAAATAGATGTTTTCAAAGAAGATTTACAGCAAATTGCTGTTTATTTTCTTCCTATAGACAAAAATGTTTCTACTTTTCTTGTGACTTTGGATCGCATTATTCAATGATATCTCAAATGAGAAAATATACTTATCACCCAAGAACAACAAATAGAAGAAACTCGAGAATATATGCAAAAAAACAAAAATTACCTTCAAAAAATGTGATTCGCTTGATATGAAAAAATTATGGAATTTGTAGCAGATTTACGAAAATATAAATCAGAATTTTTTGAATTGATGGGAAAAAACAAACCCTACAATTATCTAGTAATCTTACAAAATACAAATGAAAAAAGACCAAATTGATGATTTTTCTGATCCTTTGCGTTTGTTACTATGGACAAATGACATATCAAAAACTTGGAAATTGTAGACGCATATTATCCAGATTTTATTGCTTATCGTACGCGTATAGAAGCGCCAGAACGAACCTCTTCATTTCTTCCAGATCGTAAGATAGGTTTTATTGCGGGAAATAAATTTGGTTTTACGGATATAGACGGTAAAAATCTAAAAGATCTTTACGAAAAAATGTTCAACGAAACTTATGAAATGCGAAAGGTTAAACAAACAATGGCTCCAGAACTTTACGAAAAACTTCTTCACCAATATATTAAGTGAGTGGTTTTTATCAGGTCTGATACTATAGAGGAAATTTTTCCTGGTTTTAGAGAAATAATTTGGGAACGACAATTTTTAAATGCTTCAGTTGATCTTCTGAGAGGAGAGGTTCGTTGAAACAAAAAGGAAGTTTATATCAAAGAAGTAAAAGATTTTTTTGCAAAAAACAAAACAAATATTATCAGAAGCGTGGTAAATAATTTCGACGAATTTACCAAAAAGCAAGCAATAAATGTTTGGCTTTCCAATGTAAGTACTGGGTTTATGGAAACAATAGAAAAACATAATCTTATCAATACATTCAAATCTGGTTATATTTACGCTTGGGATACAAACACATCATTTGATAAAGTTGACGGTTTTGTTGGTAAACACGTTAAAATAAAAGATAAAAACGATGATTTAGTCAAAGAATCTTGGTGAGATATTATAGATGTTAGAGATCTTGATCCATGAAATTATTTTATGGAGATTTCTTATGAACTCAAAGTTCCCGAGCAGTATATCACCTTTATCAAAAACCTAGAAAAGAAGCATGGTATACAAATAACAGATAGAGAAAAATGAATTCTTGCTATTCAACCATCTGTTTTCGAAGAACCCAATGGCAAGAAAGTCACCAAACGGCGAGAAACAAAATCAACAATGTATGTAGACAAAAATATTTCGATAAAAAGTGTGGGTTGAGAAATTTTAGAACACAAAAAATTTACAACCCCATTTGCAAATTGATTGTTTTATCAAATATTAATCGATACAAATAATACCAAAAAATCAGTGAAAATAGATTTCGAAATCAAATAATTATCTACCAATAGTATTTTTTCTCATCTTAGTTCTAGTCCAACCAGACATAGGAGCAGAAACCATTTCTGAACCACCAGATGGTGTTCTAATATATCTAAATCAATCAGGATCTATTCTAAGCCTTGTTTCTCGACAAATTTTTCTTCATCTAACAAATCGGTGATATTCATTTCATTTTGGGTTTGTATAAATACCAATCGCTCCAAGATCTTTACCCTCTTCTAGAGTTAATTTTCTTTTTGGATATTCAAATCTTTTCATTCATTTAAGTCTGTTTGCTTGTTTGGATTGTATCGCTTTTTTCTTAGCAATTCCTTGTTTGTTGGTTCTAGCCATTTTATGTAATATTAAATTTTAAATGTTTAATTGTAGGTTAACAAATCATTTATAATAAATAGCTTTTGTTTATCAACTATTTTTTAATTTTATATTTTTTAAGCTTTAAACTTAGAGCTTAGAATTTAGTACTTAGTACTTAAAACTTAACCTTAGCAATCTTATAACAATAAACAATATATAAACGTTCACTATTACATTTTCTTAACGGTAGAAAACACAAACAAACACTTGGCTCTGTGTTTTCTTTACCTAAAAATGTAAGCGTTCACTTGTTATATATTTGTTTATTGTTGAAAAAACTTACGAACTTTAGCAACCTTATTAACCTTACGAACCAATAACTGCAACAATATCTTCAAAAACTTTTTCTGGAGATTGATCTCAATTTATAACTGTTACAAATCATTCTTTTTGTAAGTATTCAATTACAGGTCTTGTCTGTTTTTCAAACAAATCTATTCTCGTTTCTATGCTTGAAATATCCTTATCATCCTCTCTTTGATAAATATCTTTGCTATTACAAATAGGGCATTTTTCACAGTCATGAAGATGTGTATTTAAAATAGCTCAACATGTCTTACACATACGTCTTGATGTAAGTCTTTTGATAGCTTCGTCTCTAGAAATATCCAAAACAATCACGCTAAATTCTCTATTATATGATTTCATCATTTTTAAAAATTCTTCCATCTGTGGGATTTGTCTAGGAAAGCCATCAACTAATATTGATTTATTTTGTTCCAAAGAAAACAAGAACAAATCAAAAATTTTAACCATAAATTGATCTGGTAATAAATTTCCACTATCTATTATTGATCAAATATAGTTTCCTATAGCATTTGGTTTGCTTTGCAAAGCTCTAAGTATTCCGCCAGCTTCGAAGTAGCTTATTTGATTTCAAAACTTCTTGAGTAATAATTCACATTGAGTACCTTTTCCAGATCATTGTATTCATGATAAAACTATATCTTTCATTAAAATATTATAAATTATAAAAAAGTTTGTATTATTTATTTTTTCCTTGTAGTTTTTCAAGGCTTTCTAACATTTGATAAATCAATATACTTGCATAAGATCAACTACCCAAGCTAAATTCTATCAACAAATCATCTCATTGGTATCTTACACGAGTTTCGGTTGGTTTTACCCAAATTGGTCTTGGTATGCCAAATAATTTATTTTTTTTATAACAAGCAAAAAATTCTGAATTTATTTTATGTTTTTCCATAAATTTTTTTTGAAATTCTCAAGCTTTTGTATCTGGTTTTGCCAACAATACATCATCTCAAAAAACAGGGGCTGTAATTTCTTCATTTTTCAAAATTTCTCATTCAAGCATATCTTCACCAAGTACCAATCTTTCTTTGAGATATTGGTTGAACAACCAACTGGCATATGCTTGAAGTTTAAATCTTGCTTCGAAATTGTCTTTGATAGATGTTTTTTTTTCTACAATAGCTTTTCAAATTTCCCAGTTTTTACCATTTATACCAAATCTTTGAGTTCCAAAAAAATTGGGAAATCATTCTTCAAAAAGTTTTTCTACTATCTCTTTTGCCCATTGTTTTACTTTTACTCATAAAGCTTGATTTGCTCTAAGTCTAATAGAAAAATGGTTTGTTATGTTATCTGTCATTTGGATAGGCTTGAAATGATAAGTTGTTTCAATTATTTTTGCAACACGAGAAAGTGTGTTTAGAAAAACTTCTTCACCTCACATCTTTTTGAGTGCACTTTGATAAATACTAATCCACTGCCTAGTAATGGCGTCTTTGTCTTTTAACCCAGCAACTCCCAAAGTAAGTCTAGATATATGTAATTCTTTGCATAAAAAATTAATAATACCCATTGTTGTCATATTTTGCTTTTCAAAATATACGAAAAAAGCATCTCCTTTACCAGATAATTGAAAAGGTAAACGTTCTTCAACAATAAAGTCATAAGATTTTTGTTTAAATAGAAATAATGTTTTTTTTTCTAAAATTTTTTCCATTTTTTTAATAAGATATAAAAATATATTTATTAGCTATTAGTAATTAAATTAGCTGAATTAATAAATAAAAATAATAAACAATGAACAAAAGAAGGAAATTATCACATATCTCTATCACTCTGAGAGAAAACCCCATTAAATATAATTAAAAACTATTTTCCTTGTACGATATTAATTTTTATTCTAGATTTAAGTTTGGTTACAGAAGTATACCAAGGGGGTCTAACACTAATATTTGTAGATGAAATTTCAGGAAAACCAAGAAGCATTGATTTTGCCTTATCCTTGTTTATACCAAGAATATTTGATTTAATATTACTCAAAATTCCATTAACATCTTTTTGAAAATCATATCATTGAATAATCGCTAATTTCGTAGGTATTATATAAACTCATCAAACATCTTTTTTAATGCTAGAAAAGAATACAACAGAAGCTTTGTCTATAGTTATAAGTTTAACTTTATCAGAAGGCCTTTGTTGTAAATATAAATGAGTTTGATCCAATAAGTCAGATTGTTTTATATATGCAAAATAGAAACGAACCACAACAGATCATTTTAGATAAGGAACTTTTTCTTGTGCTTTGTTTTCTATGTCCATAGAAACAACTTCCATATCAATCAGATCATCAAAGTGCAAGAATATTTGTCCAGGTAATGAAAAATTTTTGTTGATAATATTTTGCTTTTGTTGATTTACAGTTGAAACTAATTTTCCAGATAATGCCTCAATATCTTTTTGTGTTACAATTCATTCCGAAAGAACAGATCATCAAGAAAATTGGCTTGTTGAAATGGCATAAATGTTTTTCATAAAAAAGCTTTCTTTGAGGTTTTTAATATATAGAGTTGTATCTTTTTCTATATTTCACCTTGCTCATATTACATTTCATTGTTCGTCTTGTTCGCTTGCAACAATTTCAATTATAACATCAGAGTTTGGTTCAAGTTTAAATCGATCTTTTGATTTAAAAACCAATCACTCTTCTGTCACAAATCTGGTTCATTTCAATAGATTGTATTCTCTTTCAGTCGTGTTTAAAACTCTTATTGTTCATTGTGATGGATTCTGAATGTGTTTTATATTATTTACACTAATTGATAATGTATATTTATAATCAATAAATCATGTTTGATAAGGAATTGCTAAATTTTTTGACTGTTCAGCAAACTCTTGATCTCCGGCAGGGTAATAGCGAAAGTTGTAAATAATATTTTCTGATTGATTGGCTGGGTATATGTCTATGATTGTTCTAGGAAGAATCAAAGAATAAAGAAAATATATTACTATAAGAGAAAAAGCAACTTCAAATCAGAAAATCATATAAAACATATAGTTTTTTTTTGTATATGCTTGTAGATGAAATTTCTTTATATTAAAAAAGAAAAGATATATCAAATTAATTATTTTTAGTATTTTATGTTTTTCTTGGTGAATTACTGGTAATCAAATTTTTTCAAAAAACTTCCTTGATTGTTCTGTTTTTGTGATGAAAAAAGCATGAATGTTTCTTTTTTGCAATAATTCTTGAATTTGTTTTCACCATCGTTCATTATCAAAAAAAGCATGTTCAGGATCTATTGAGATATGAACAGTTTTTCCATGTGGAAGTTTTTCCAGTGTTTTAAATATTTTGTATAAACTATGGTCTTTGAGAAAAAATAATTTCATTCGTCATTAAATAATTTTAAATGTTAGATTATTTCGTACTTAAAATTTAAAATTAATTTTCAAGTATTGGTCTTGGTGAATTCCGTTTTTTATGATAATAAAAACAAATCATAATAACAAAAAACGAAACATGTTGTTTGATATCAAAGCTAATATTTCAAGCTCATATTACCATATATCTTGGGTATTGTTGCATCATTAAAACTATATTTATCATAATCAATAAAATAGCTAATCATTGCATTCATAATCACCTTTTTTTAAAAATAATTCTTTTTATGTGGAAAAACAATGCAATTGCTAAAGCTCCTATAGAAAGGAATAGTCATATTGGTAATATAGAATCAAACTTATTCCGTTGACTTTCAGAATGAAGTGATTTTATAGCCAAAAAAGAATCTGTTGTTTTTCAAATAAAATTATCTCCCAAAAGTAAGAAGATACCCAAGGGAACAACACACAATGTAAATCCATAGAAGAATATATCTGCCCAAATTTTTTTGTTTTCAATTGTTTTAATTTTTTTAAAGAAAACAAAAAGAGATATAACCAAACCCAATAAAATTCATGCAAAATGAAATTTATATCAATAAGGTCCTATTATAGAAAACAGCTGCTCTATGGTTGTTGGAAATAATGCTTGATTAGACAAAACAAATTGAGTGTATGAACCCAAAAAGTAAACAAGCGTAATTGCCAAAGGCAGTCGATAAAAGAATTTCCAAAATCATTGAAGAAATCTTTTGCTAAGATACCAGACTATTATTACAAATGCCAAAAAAGATATAACAATACCAACTCCGGTCATATAAACTTTAGCTCACCAGATGGTAAAAAAGGGGAACATATTTTTTTGTTAAAAATAAAGTCTTTTTTATATGATTAGTCTCCTAACATATTTAATTAACGTAGGAATTCAATAATTTTTGTTTCTCTTATTCATGTTATTCTAATAATTCCAGGGTAATCAAGCTGACTGTCTATTTTTTCTCCAATTGTTTTAAGAAGTGTTTCTAATTGAAGATCTGTTATTTCTTTTGGGTTAACATATACCATAATTTCTCTACCAGCTTGCATAATATGTACTTTATCAATTCCAGGTATTTCGTTGATAAGTTTTTCAAGTTCTGTCATTTTTTCTATAAACAATTCTTTTGTATTGAATCTAGCTCCTGGTCTAGATGCAGACATAGCATCAGCAGCAGTTACTATCCGTGCATAAGGATTGTCAATAGGTACATCATAATGATGTGCTTCTGCTGCATTTATAATCACAGGATCCATTCCAAATTTTTTCAAAACATCAGCACCTACTTTTGCGTGTGATTCACCAGTATTAGTCGAGATTTTCCCAATATCATGAAGAAGTCATGCTTTTTTTGCAAGCAATGTATCTAAACCAAATTCGCTAGCAATAGCTTCACAGATTTTTGCTACTTCAATACTATGTTGCCATAAATTTTGTCCATAACTAAATCTGAGATAATATTGTCCAACCATTTTTACAAGTTCTGGTTTCATCATTGGTATATTTAACATATTCAATGCTTCTTTACCTTTTTCTGTATACAAGTTATCCAAATCACTAACCACTTGATTATATGTTTTTTCTATATAGAACGGGTTGATTTTACCATCTTTTACAAGCCTTTCCAGTGTGTGAGCGGCTATATATCTCTTTTCGCTATCAAATGAAGATAGTCTAACCACAAGTGGGGTATCATCAACAATAAGTTCAACACCTGTCATTTTTTCAAAATAAGAGATGTTTCTTCATTCTCTTCAAATCAATTTTCCTTTGAAATCTTCGTTTGGAAGGTCAACAGTTTTTGTTGTGAATTCGCTTACAGCCTCTACAGCAACTCTAGGTAGTGATTTGCTTACAATCATAGCAGCTTCTTTGTCTGCTTCTTCTTTTTTGATGTTTTTTAATTTTTCTATAAAAGCAGTAAAATCAGATTGATATTCCTTTTCGATTTGATCCATTAGTTGTTTTTTTGCATCATCTTTTGTTAGTTTTGCCATTTCAGCTAGCTTGTTTACTTGTTCATTAATTTTTTCGTCTAATTCTTTTTGTCTATCACCAAGTTTTCATTTTTCTTGTTCTAATTTTTCTAGTTTTTCATCCATCTTTTCTTCTCTTGCAAGAAGCCTGTTTTGTATAACCTCCATTTTTTGAAGTCTTTGATCTTCGATTTTTTGTGCTTTTTCTTCGGCTTGTTCCATAAGTTTCTCTGCTTTTTTCTTTGCTTCTTCCATCATTTCTTCCTCTAATTCTTTGGCTTTCGCCATTCTTTCTTTGAACTGTATAGCTTTTTGAGTAAGGGTTCTTTTATAACCATAAAATCCTGCTGCTCACCCGATTCCTATCGCAAGCAGGTATCCAATAATCATTAGAATATCCATTTTTTTTCATAAATTTTGATATAAAAAAATCAGATTTATTTTTTTGATAAAGATTCTAAACCAACCAAAGGTTTGTCATTCTTTGGTGTTGTTAGTTTCAACACTACAATATCTTTATAATATAGTATTGCATACCAAAATCACCCAATACAATGGGTACAAAAATAAATATAATATTTAGAAAAAGAAATGCAACGGAAAAACGACTATGTAATAGAAAATATCTAATTTGTTTTTTCAATTGTTTTTCCAATCTCCAACAATTTTTCTTCTTCCCATTTATCACACATCAACTGTATTCCCATAGGCAGCATTTCACCATTTTCTTCTATCATTCCTCATGGGACTGATATTGCTGGAATTCACGCCATATTGGCTGGGATTGTGTACATATCTTCTAGATACATAGTCAAAGGATCATTGATTTTTTCTCAGATTTTTCCTGGGAGGGTAGGAGTTGTTGGGGTTATGATTGCATCATATTTTTGGAAGGTCGTTGAAAAATCTACCTTGAGTTGCTCTCTTGCTTGTTGGGCTTTGAGATAATATCATTCATAATTTGCCGAACTTAGGACAAAAGTTCCAAGCAAGATTCTCCTTTTCACTTCTTCTCCAAACCCCTGTGATCTTACATGTTTATAATACTCGGAAATATCTTTGTATTTGGTCGTATCATCTTGCAATCCAAATCTGATTCCATCAAATCTCGCCAAATTTGTGCTGACTTCTGCAGGCATCAATGTATAATACATCGGCACCGCATATCACAAAATCGGCAAATCTATTTCCTCAATTTCCCATCAAAGTCCCTTTAATTTTTCTATAATTTCAAGAAATCTGATTTTTATTTTGGGGTCTAATCCTTCTCCAAGTGCTTCTTTTGGCAAGGCGAGTTTTGGTTTTCACGTTTCATTTTTGTATTTCGGTTCTTGCCAAGTGTCAGCTTCTGGGCAGCTTTGAGCGTCACGAGAATCGTGACCTGCGATAGCCTTCAACAAGATTCCAGCATCTTCCACAGTTTTTGTCATTACGCCAACTTGATCTAGGCTTGAAGCCATAGATTGCACTCCATATCTAGAAATCCTTCCATAAGTTGGCTTGAGTCCTACAATACCACAAAAAGATGCAGGTTGGCGGACACTCCCTCCGGTATCTGTTCCCAAAGCTGCAATGCAGAGATCTGCGGCTACCGCCGCCCCGCTTCCGCCACTCGAACCGCCTGGTACACGATCGATTCCGTGAGGGTTGATGCTTTTTCCAA
>Ga0334893_1002953_pt1 | contig 11640 bp, 25 predicted proteins | sample GraSluR3_MG_5_FD_207218 | JGI IMG/M metagenome (GOLD analysis project Ga0334893, IMG submission 207218) | Sludge microbial communities from methane-producing bioreactor in Wageningen University, Netherlands - Granular Sludge_09_05-R3 | ecosystem: Engineered > Bioreactor > Anaerobic >...
ATCCATCTCCCTTCCTTGTGTTCATCACAATCGGGTTTTTCACATCTCTTTTTTTCGGGGATGTGTTGCGTTTATAAAAAAGATAATTAAATATATCTCATCTCATTTATCACGAACCAAGAATCGTTCTGTGATAGTTTGGGATGAGTTAGGATCTGATATTTTCTTCCAACAGGGACGACTCGTACTTTGTAATCTTTCTGACAAAGATTTTTGATAATATATTTGACTTTCTCTGCCTTCTTACGATTCTCAAAAATGAGTCCTCCCGTATCGGAAGTATGGAATAACAATCCATCCATTTTTTTTGTATATGGTTCTGCCATTAATAAGTCACCTCATTGCTCCAAACAACATCTGGTGTTCGGGGATTGTATTCATATCCGCATCGCGGACATTTCATTCTACGGTCACGCCTATACTTTGATTTGGGTAACATTCCATATCTGCATACAGGGCATCGGATCATGTTGATGCTCCTGCTTTGACTGTAACCGCCATTCTTGGGTTCTGGTTATGTAACTGCATCAACATCCCCTAAAAAATTATTTTCGGGGGTTTTTAGGATTGGAGATTCCGGGGAGATGGCTTACATTTCCGCGTGGATAATCAGCATTATGTTCATGGTATTTTCTGACAAACATCAGGTTTGCCTGTGTCCAGTCAGAAAACGCATCCCCGCCGAATGTTGGTCCGTTCCCAACAGGGTTTGGTCCCCGTTTTGGCTTTGTCTGCCATCGAACCGCGTATTTTGGTTTTGCGTCTTTCCCGCGATAATATGAGATCAAAACCAACCTTGATGGGAGTTCGATTCTGCTTCCTTTTGACCATCCGGTTTTCCGCATAATCTTATACGGGTATGTTTCGTTTGGGTTCATGTATAATTTTTCCATAATTTTCACCTGTTTTTATTTTCCTTCATTTGTTCTTATAGCGATGCAACAAGCCGTTTACCTGCATCAGCCCAATCTTCGGCAAGATCTCTTGCATGTTGAGCAGAGATTTTGCGGGTAAGTGTTGGCGTGACATAATACCAGATAATTCCATCCATTTTTGTTATGGTTTTGACATAATCAAGCATGAATTTTTGTGGATTCACTTTTCCAGAGGGTGAAAAAATGAATTTCACATCTCGGGTACGTGCAGGTTGTTCAGATAATACAATAATATCGGCTCTATACTCGCTTATCCCAAAGATTGCCGCTTTAACAGGTTCTCCTTCAGTAAGAAGTTTGCGATTAATCACAAGATCGCGTTTATCTTTTGGCATTCCAAGTGTTTTCGAGATGCGCCGGATTGCCGCGTAAATTATAGTACCGTTCTTCTGCGGTGTTTTGGTTGCACGCCGGATCGTTCCGCGCGGAGTTACGCGGGTCGATTTGGTTTTTGTGGGTGTTTTCCTTGCCATTTTCATCATCTCCGGCTGTCGGGGGCGCGCCGATAGTTTTTCAGGAACATCCCTATCTTTTGGGGAGTCCATGCGCTGTATCCCGTCAATTGATCTCTCACTTCCTCTTTTGTATATCCCTGTTGTGCAAGCATTTTTTTCAGACGATATTTTGCCGCTTGACGCAGAGCCGGGGGAACTGGATATCCTTTGTCACCAAGCCGAAACGTATAATCATAAGCTTCGGATGTTCTACCAACAGCCATTGACGCCAGTTCTCCAAAAGACCATGTCCCCCCACCTTCGCGTAACCAATGTGCCTTTTCAGAGATATTAAATGCCTTATATGGTTTATCCATGGGCAATTTACTCGTCTTGTGGGGTTTAATCGAGCTTACATATTTTCGTACCATGTTTTGTAACTCCATCTTTGATTGATACTATCTATACCTTAATAGATTAAATAAGTTTTGTTTGGAAAAAATTCAAAAAAAATTAAATTTCGAGTTGTTTTTGATCTTCGGCAATCAGTTTTATGGGTTGCCGAAAAATCTGTTGAAATGTTAAATTACGTTCTTCATCAAGCAAATGCTGATATTCTCTCTGTAACTGTTTTAATTCGTTTTCTTTCAGGTTAATTTCGGTTTGGGTATCGTTCAGTGTTGCATACACGTTCGAGATTTGTTTGCTCATCACCACTTTAAGATCATGTATCTCTTTAATTTGCGCCAATATTTTGTGTTGAAGTGCGTCAGGAGATGTTTTGTCTTGTTTGCACCTGACACATGTCTGCAAATTGTAGTTTAGACAACCACAATACGGGCATACCCATTCATCGAGATTAAAACCATCCATGATACCGCTCTCCTTCAATGCAAATATCGGCTCTTTTTGGATTTGGGTGTAACCAATAGGCATGTTAACAGTTCATCAATATCTTCTGCAATCTTTTCAGGAGATTGGATTTTATCGATCACCATTCCAAGCCCGCATTCGATCCCGCATAGAAACAGCCTGCCTTCGGGAGAGATTGGTGTAAAATTAAAAAATCCTTTAAACAAACAACCCTCTGTTTTGGGTCCGATTGACTGTTCGCGTACAGAAATAGATGTGTGCTTCAATGCAGTTTCTAATGCTCGAATCATTTCTTCTTTAGTGGTCCAGTTCAGATTAGAATTAATTTCGACACAATATTCTTTTCCCATGAGACATCATCTCGATACAGTATTTGAGTGGGTATGTATATAAGCGTGCCGAAATGTTTTCAGAGATACCTTTATTTCTGAAAACGATGAATGTTTGGGTATCCAATATGGGAGGGTGATCATGAGAAAACACAATTTGTCATTGACATATGACCCAAAAATAAAAGCTGTTTTATCCGGCGAATGTACCCAAACAATGCGGGTTGGCAATCGTTTTTCGGTAGGAGATCAAGTATCATTTCATGGATGGGAAGGTAAACCCTATCATTCAAAATGGTCGTTTAGGACGCCGTATTTCACTGTAAAAGAGGTAATTAACGGTCAAATATATCCGTGGGGGTTATGTCTATCCTCAAAATATGAACATAGGTGGGATTGCCATAAAACAGACGAAATTGCTAAACTGGATGGAATTGTCCCGCCAACGGGAGTAGAACTTGGAAAGGTATTGAATCGGTTGAATAAAATCCCCGACACTGGGGCATGGATGCAGATAATTCGGTGGTGACATGGCAAGGTTACGGATCCGGTTAACGGTAGATATTCCCGATCAACAATTGATTACAGGGATTGAATGGAATGTGGTAGAACGTGATTTGCGCGCGTCTATACAACATTCGATTAAACGCGACTTAGGTGAAAACAGATTCGCGTTTGTCGTATTCAATGAAATTTGTAGTATAGATGATGATTTACAGGAGGGCAACTGACATGGTATCTTATCTGAAACGGCGCATACCCCGGAGCATTCGGAAAAGAACATTATTGGATACCTATGGGTGTCATCCGAATTGTCCACATTTACATGAATGTATGGTGCATCCTCCCCGGTGCAAACATCATCATATTCGGAATGGGGGTTTGTTTTGACAAAATTAGATTCGATTGAATTAACGATCCACGTTACAAAAACAGGGATTGTTCTTGAATCCAAAATCATTGAGATGGTGGGTTCTTTGGCAGATGCAGAAAAGAGGATAGATCAATTGAAAGATATCTTTTCGTCACATCAGCTGAAATGCGCGCCGTGGACACAGTTTGAAGATGATCTCGTTCAACCCGCCAAAACTGACAAAATCGCGATAACGTGGTATAATGTAGAGATTGGAAAAGGCATTCGAGAAGATGATGATATTCGGAACCGTTGGAAATATTTGAATGGGTTATTATAGGAGGCAGTTAAAATGACAAGATATGATGAGATTGAATCCCCGGCATCGTGCAATTATCGGCTTAAAGAAAGCGGGGTATATGGTTGCGGAGTAAGGTATGGTTGCGGTTTTTACCGGTCATATGCAGGCGCGCGAAACACCCCCTGTATATCTGCAACAGAGTTTCCTGCGGATTGCCCGTTACTGGTAGCAGACCGGATCAATTCAGGTCCCGATATCGTGAATCCGGTTACAGGCAAAACGATCCCTGTAAAACAAAGGTCGGGTAAATACGATAAAGATAAGGAAATAAAGGGATTATGGTCGAAAGAAGAATCTGACATATCAAAATCGCTAGGTCCTACACGAAAATATCAGAAACGTCCCATAGTTATCACAGCATCCCGCATCTTGGAAAGGATTGAGATTGAAACACCTGAGGGCGTTATGGTAGGTGAACCGGGGGCGTGGTTAATTACGGGAATTGCGGGAGAGAAATATCCGTGTGATGATGCAATCTTCCGCGCAAGTTATCTTCCGCATGGTGGGAATCGTTGCGATATATGCAGATTCAGGGATACTGACGAGTGCAACGGAGAAACGTATATGTTATATCCTCTTTGCAAATTTAAGTGGGTTGAAGGCATTTGATTATGGTTGCATCTTCGGAAAACTCTGATACACAGGGTTATTTATCGGCGTTTGAGTGTTATGGCTGTATTTCTGCCAAACCAACCATTTCCTCAGAATTTCGTGGGATTTGGTGCAATCGTTTGAAACGATATATGGCATACGATTCTCCCGATACCTTGGCAGATTTTGGTCGATGCTCAAAATATTCTACGGGTGAATTCAGATGGGATATTCGTGCGATCCCATAACGCAAAAAACACAATCTTTTTATGGTTTATCTCCCAATATCATTTCAGGATACTGTTATGATATCAAATTGTTTGTATTGCGGAAAAGAGATTAATCTCTCTCCATATCATATAAAAGCGGGTAGAAAACAATATTGTTCGGTTGAGTGTGTCCGTAAAGCTCAAGACAAAGCGAAAATCCACATCAACTGTACGAACTGTGGGAAAGAGATTGTGATGAATCCGTGTCGCTATAAACAAAACCCAAATCAAAAAAGATTTTTTTGTAATAGTGATTGTTATAATGAGTATAGAATTAAATGCGTTGAAAAAAAACCCAATGCAAATTGTATTAGAACTACGCGGAGCATTTGTAAAATATTGCAACTTCATCATAAAGAGTTGCATGACGATCCAGAGCGTTTATCGACAGATTTCATGAAATCAATAATCCGGGTAAATGAAAAGAAGCCTATAAACTGCAATGTTGGTGGTGGATGATGTATTTTTGGATATTCAGATATATTGATGGGAAATGGTGGGTCCGAAACCTGCGCGGTTTTGATAGTGGAGAAGACGCATCTGCATATGCAAAAAACCTGTGGCGCAATGGTGCGGCAATTGACCTTTGGTATAATAAAGGTAAATGGTATGTGTGGAGGATACTATGATTCCTGTGTATGAGAAAGAAATTATTCGGGATATGTTTTATTTCTGGAATCGGTGTAATGCAGTAAAATTTTATCCAAGACGGCAAAATGCATCAACCTTTGAAAAACACATGAAAAGACAAATATTTGTCGAAGTAAAATGTTATCATTGCGGTAATATTTTTAAGGATTATCGCATTAGATATCGCAGAGTTGGTTCATCTGGTCGATGGGATTCAAATCTATGCCGGAAATGCAGAGAACGAATATTTGATGAATCGATTGAATATGATCGAGTATTAAATGAGATTAAAGCAAACGAATCATTTGAAAAATTCAAAGATTTATTGTTGAATTGTGAGAAAGCGGGTACGTGTGATATATTGTCTGCTCACCATGAGTTGTTATCCGAAGATCCAGATAGATTAACCACAGATTTTCTTATCGGGGTTATTTGTGGTGATGAAAAGAAAGAAAAATATGTGAAATCAAGAGGATTCAGGGAGGCTGAAAGTGTATGATTGCGAAACAAATTTGTGGAGTATCAACAATTGATACTAACTTGAAACTGTGCGAATATTGTAACCAAACCTATCCCTTGGATAATTTCTCCCGAAACCGCGATACATCATCAGGATATTCGACATATTGTAAACAATGCATGTCAATCATGCAAAGAGAGAATTATCAACGATGGAAACAGAGAAAAATGGGTATCGATCCCGGCGACATTGTGGTGCCTGCAGATACGGGTAATGATTATTCGGCATATGGTATCCGGGATATCAAGGATATCGCATTAATGGTTGTTCGAGATGGCATGACAATAACGGATGTTGCAAATAAAGAAGGAATCAATGTCGAAACCGTACGAAGATACATTAAAAGCGCGGGATATACATATAATCTGAAAGCAAAAAAAGGGAAGCGATGGGTTCTTCGTGATTAAAATAATGGTGGAATGGTATGTCGTTACGCAGGTGTAGTCGATGTGGATTTTATTATCCACAAGATCAATTTGGGACTGTAATGATTAATGGAGAATTGTATCCTGATATGTATGATAAAGGATGTCGTAAATACGTTGAATTGAACAACATTGAAAAAATTGTTATTATGGGTGATAAAAAATGACATATCGATGCGGGTATAGCCAATCAGTAGGACATCTGGTAATGATGGGTGTAGGATTTTTAATTGGTTGCATTTTCTTTAACATTATCATGTATTTCTTAGGTAATGGGTTGGCTTTTACATCAATTTATCTGGTTTTTATTGGAATCGGGTTTTTTTTATTGGGATTAACAATAATGATTATTTGTGGTGTTGGTGAAACTGTGTTAAACAAATTAAAAAATCGTTAGGTGGATGATGAAAATGGGTAATCCTTCTTTATCAGCTGGGTGCAACGTATATTTCACATTGGATAGTTTTCCCGATTTGATTAGATCGATTTTTCGTGTTGGAAAATATTTCTATTATTGGGTTGAGAATCAAAATCGTCAGATTAAATATCCCGGTCATGTAGATATTGATATTGAGAATGCACTTGCAGAGTTTGATGCAAAAATAGAAAAATATGGGGGTGTAGAAGGGTTTACTGGTCATTTTGATGATTTGGGTGTTTTTCGGTTTTATTATGATGACACCAGAGAGATGATGGCGTTATCTTTTGTGGAAGAACGTGATCATCACATGATCCCTGAAATAATGACAGCAATGATGCCTTATATTGAAAACGGGTCATATATCCAGATGTTTTATCCTGTTCTTGGTGAAATTGAGATGTATGAAGTCGAAGACGGGGTTTTAATGTGGCATTCGTGCAGGATTGTAAAATCGGGGGTAAAAGAGAAAGCAAGATTATCTTATTTCCCGGATGGGTTGCCGGGGGATGATTTTTGATGTGTGCCTCTTGGATTAAACGATTTTTGAATAGAAATTGTTATTTTAAGACATTAGATGAAGCAAAACAGTATTGTGGTAAAAATGAGGGGGTATTTTATACCTATGATAAGGGATGGTATATTAGGAAAAAAGGATGGTTTTTGAGAATGACGAGGGTTTGTAACAGGTGGTATTTATGGTGAAAGTTGGCACTCAAAAAATCTGTAATAATTGTAAATATATGGGAAAAAGAACAATTGGGGTTTCTTACATTGGTTATATGTTTAAATGTAAGGTGAAGCGTTCAATGAGTCATGTTACTATAACGACACCGTTAGATTCGTGTGCATCTTTTAAATGGAAAAAGGATTGCATGGGTGTAAGAAAATGAAGACATACGTCATTAATCGGAGTTTTCTTATTGACGAGGATGATGATCCGATTGTTATAATCAACGAATGGTTAAAATCACTCAAATCGGGTTATACTCATCCATCAAAGACTTTTGATATTGTTCGGGTTGAACGGGTAAACGAAAGATATTAAATTATGGGGTTGTATCATGAAACGAGTAAATATATCGCGTGAATTTTACTGTGACGAGGATGATGATCCAATCGCTAAAATTGATGAGTGGTTATTTGAAATATTACGTATCCATGACAATCCCTCATCAGAATTTAAAATAGAGTTTGTTGAAACCGTTTTACAAAAAAAGGGTTGATATGATACACAAAATTCTTATTGGCGATGTATTGGATGGATTACGGGCGTTACCTGACAAATCGGTACACTGTGTGGTAACAAGCCCCCCGTATTTTAATCAAAGAGATTATGGGGATGAAAGGCAGATTGGTTTGGAATCGTCCCCGCACGAATATGTAGAAAAACTGGTTGATGTGTTTCGTGGGGTTTGGCGGGTATTGAGAGATGATGGGGTCGTATGGTTAAATTTGGGCGATAGTTATTGTGGGTCCGGCAAAGGTCAAACAACCAATGGAGAAAACGATCCTAAAAAGAATAAAACGCGCGGAATGAGGTTGCATACTGGTGAAATCCCGACTGGTTTGAAACCCAAGGATCTGATCGGCATTCCTTGGCGTGTAGCCTTTGCATTACAGGATGCGGGGTGGTATCTTCGGCAAGATATAATTTGGAGTAAAAAAAATTGTATGCCGGAATCAGTAACAGATCGGTGTACGAAAAGCCACGAATACCTATTTCTTTTAACAAAAAACCCGCAATATTTCTTTGATCACCATGCAATAAAAGAACCTGCGGTATATGATGGTCGTAAAGACGAGATGCATAAAGGTTCAATAAAATATGGTAATGAGGGTATTATGCCTGAAGGCAACCCTCAATCATTTTATGAATCGGGAATGTTACGTTGGCAAAAAGATGAAAATGGCAACCGCGTACGAAACAAGAGATCTGTGTGGCATATCGCATCTCAACCCTCATCAGAATCACATTTTGCCATGTTTCCCGAAGAATTAATCATCCCCTGTATCAAAGCAGGTACAAGTGAATATGGGAGTTGTAGTGTGTGTGGTGCGCCGTATATGAGGGAGTTGGAAGAATATCATATGGGAGACGGCAACCCGAATCCTTATGATGAGAGAAAAATAAAAGGCAATCAGTTATGCAATGATAGGAAAGGTAAAAAATATTACGAGAATGCGTTCTATCCAAAAACGCTATCATGGAAACCCTCTTGTGAATGTAATGCAGATGTTGTTCCGTGCAATGTTTTAGATATTTTTGGGGGATCAGGAACAACAATGGTGGTATCGCGCGCGTTAAACCGTTCTTCTATTATAATTGAGTTAAATCCGGCATATGTTCAATCAATCAGAAACAAATTGAGATTGAATGAGCAGTTAGATGTTGGTGTTTGTAATTATGAGGTAAAAACGGTATAATTATATGTTTGTTACGCCAATAGGTTTCCAACGAGGAATTAAATGGCAATAAATCCACGATGTGATGAATCAGAATGCAAATGTCCTTTCAAATCGGATTGCATATGCAGAAAGCTTCGCATAAATGAAAAATGTCCGCGTTCGAGATATGAATCCTGTGTTGATGAATTTAATACCAAGATGGGGATGGTTGATTGAAAGTTGCTTGGGATATTGATCATACGCTACTCTTCTCAAAAAACGAGATTCAGCCATCGACAATAACCGCAGAAGATCAGCCTTTTTTGAATCCGGTAGTCATTGGTCGAGAAAATGAGATTTCGATCCTTGTTACGGGCAGACCGTTTACAAAATGGCGTGATACCTATGATTTGCTATGGGATTTGGGGTTGAAAAAGGTTCGTCAGATCTGTTTGAATCCCGTAAAAAAATTTGATCAACACCATATTGCATCAATGAAATCAAAATATCTTGACGATTTGGAGATAACTCATTATGTTGAAGATAACGAGAATTACCGGAAAGTAATGGAGAAATATTGGGAGGGTGAATGTATTAGCTCCGATATGTGGTTACGCCTATCAACTACCAACGATTTTAATCGTTGGTTTGCCCTTCCATCTCTTTGATCCCAATAGAATCAAAGCGGAGTGCGATAGGTTGGTTGATTTGGCAACCCGTAGATGTGTGCATAATAACCGTTTGCTCCCGGAGAGAGTGTCCTTACACACATTAGTATCGACTGATGAACATATAAAATTAACGGCATTCATCTCAGGACTAAAGTCATGGGTTTCTTGCCTGTTTGATCATGATAGTTATTGTAATTACCCGCGAAAGTCTATCCTATGACAATTATGAGGAATTAAGATCAGCTGGAATAGATACTTCTGATATTGATTTTATTGTCATTGCTCCAAAAGAATCCGCGATTGAAAACCCCGAATATGATCCTGATGATTATTTATCGTGTTTTCAATGGCAACAATCCGATTACTTTGTAGATCGGTTATTACGGGGATCTGGTGAGTGGTTTAAAACAACGTTTAATGGGGTTGAATGTGCAGTAGGTATTGCATATCATTAATTTAAGGAGATTTAGATGTCAAAACCAAAGATTCCAAAATTACCATTACTTTCAGAGCATGAAGAACAGAAAAAATTCCTTGAATGGTTTGCGTTTGCATATGCAAACAAAGGGGTGAATAAGGGTCCTGTCAGGATTTTATCATTTGCAAACGGGGGATTACGGAATATTGTTGTAGCAAAAAAGATGAAAGATGAAGGTTTGAAGAAAGGTGCGCCGGATTTGTTTATCCCTGAATGGCAAACCTTCATTGAAATGAAACGGGTTGCCGGGGGTCGGTTGTCCGATTCACAAAAAGATTGGTTTGAGTATCTTCAATCCGCAGGATATGTATGTATTCTTGCTCATGGCGCGGATAGTGCGATAGAACAGATAGGATCCTTGCATCCTTTAAAATAACTCTTTTTTCTCCGTTTCCAAGAAATATATTTATACTATAACGTTATAGTTAGTATATGTATGGTTCAGATGGTATTGCTGAAAAATACCCTATTATCCTTGATTTGGGAAAATATGGGAAGCATCCTTGTATCTCTTTCAAAGATGCAAAACGTATTGTTCGGGTTTATGTGGTAGCTCCGCGCATATTTGCATATGTGCAGGGAACTGCATCTCCGATACATTCAGACTTGGAAATCCCAAAGATTTTAGCGAGCGGAAAAACTATTGAACTCTATCCTTCTCGTTTCAACCGTAAGAGATTGTTAGGATTGGTGTATTGTTCATCTCAGGTATATTGAGAGTGTGATTAGATATGGTTAAAAAATCAGAAAAATTAAATCGCATTTATGCGCTTGGTACATTGGAGAGGATAGCCTATGAGGTTGGTCTATCTCAAAAAGATACGTGCCGTTTCGTTGATATAGCGTTATCTTTGTATAAAGATACGGGGACAGCTCTTTGGCTTAATGCGGGTATAAGTATAGGTATTGAGCTTGCATTTTGGATACGAAACAACGAAGAATATGTTAGGTTGTATAAAAAAAGACCTGAATATCTCAAACATCTGATAAAGGTAGATGGGGGGATAACGAATGCAAGAAAGAGGTTTGTGACTGCTCCCACGACTAAAGTCGTGGGCATCTACGGATGTTATCCGAGAGATTGCAGTCCCAATCTCAATATATTGATCGCCGCGTTCTGATCCCGATCCATCACCAACCCACAATGCGGGCAGGAGTGGACCCGGTCAGAAAGCGTCTTTGCGACGATCATGCCACATCTGGAGCACCGCTGCGAGGTGTTCCTGGGGTTCACCAGGATCACATGGGAGCCAGCATCTTCCGCTTTGCTCGTAGTGACCGCGATGAACTGATTCCAGGCGACATCGGCTATGCTTTTTGCCAGACAGTGGTTCTTCTGCATATTTCTGATGTTCAGATCCTCGAACACGATTGTACCGAACTGGTTCACCAGTTGACGGGAGGTTTGGTGAGCAAAATTGAGCCGTCTGTTGGCGATTCGTTCGTGAACGTGCGCGACGATCTT
>Ga0334893_1002954_pt1 | contig 11639 bp, 9 predicted proteins | sample GraSluR3_MG_5_FD_207218 | JGI IMG/M metagenome (GOLD analysis project Ga0334893, IMG submission 207218) | Sludge microbial communities from methane-producing bioreactor in Wageningen University, Netherlands - Granular Sludge_09_05-R3 | ecosystem: Engineered > Bioreactor > Anaerobic > Unclassified...
CCTTGCGTCATATCTGCCGGGTGAAAAAGGCGCAAGCACGAATACAGTAAGTTCATATAGGGATACGTTTGTACTCTTTCTGCAGTATTTCAGGGAAGAGATTAGCATCCCTGCTGAAAAACTAATGCTCAAACATATCGATAAGGATACTGTTGTTAGCTTCCTTAATTGGATTGAACAATGTAGAGGTTGTAGCACTTCATCAAGGAATGTACGTTTTGCAGCTCTGCGTTCATTTTTCAGGTACCTGCAGTACCGCAATCCAGCAAATATACACAAATGGCAAAGGATATTGTCAATCCCCGTAAAGAAAACCGGCAAACCAACAATAAACTATCTTACAGTTGAAGGAGTGAGACTTATTCTTGCCGAACCTGACCTTGCGACACGTAGAGGACGCCGTGATTTAGCAATGCTTGCACTGATTTATGACAGCGGCTGCCGGGTACAAGAGTTAATCGATTTAAATCCGTCCATGGTAAGGCTGGAAACACCCTGCACCGTAAAACTTATTGGCAAAGGAAACAAAGCACGTATTGTCCCATTACTGGAAGAGCAAACAAAACATCTGCGTATCTATATGCAGGAAAACGGGCTTATGGAACCATATGCGAATATGTATCCTCTCTTCCGCAACAGCAAGGGCGAAAAATTCACCCGTGCCGGAGTGAATTACATCCTCAAAAAATATGCAAAGAAAGCTAGGACTAAAAATCCGTCATTAATCCCTGAGAAACTGAGCTGTCACTGCCTCCGGCATTCTCTGGCGATGCACCTTTTACAGGCAGGGGTAAACCTGATATATATACGTGATATTCTTGGTCACGAATCAGTGCAGGTGACAGAAGTTTATGCTAAAACAGACTCCCGACTGAAACGTGAAGCCATCGAACGGGCATATTCGGATATAACACCTGAAGTAGTTCCGTCATGGCTGGTTAATGACGATTTGCTTGCATGGTTAAAATCATTCGGCTGCTAGATATATGTATTGATAATGTAAAGTAAAACGGGACCTTAACACCAAGACCTGTGGCTTTACCGGCATTACTTTACATTATCATGCACTTTCCATTACCCTTTTCATGACCACTGTTTGGATTGCAAAAGTTGCTCTGGAAGCCATGGTGCATCATGAATCGTAAAAAACCTTTGGTTAAGTCCCGTTCCCCATATTCTTTAATCTTCTTAACAACCGTAGACATATTGTCAAACCAGATTGCTGTTGGGACGCCACCTATATGTTCAAAGATTGCCTTCATGCCCTCAAGCAGACATTCCTGGTTTACACTCTTGAATAGCTGCGCATGACCGCCATTACTATGCGGGTAGGACATATTGAAGCAGTATCCGTCATATGTAACGCCGTTCTCAATAAAGCGAGCCTCTCCAAAGTCTGCCTGGGCTTCCCCCGGCAGGTGTTCTAGCGGGAGAAACCCGTCTGTGTTATCTTGAAGTTCTTTCCGAATATCAGCAACAAGTTTTCTTACGGACCTCTCGCTGGCGTCAAATTCATTTCCATACAATTCATTCAGCCGGTCAAATACTCTTTTAGCTGTGTGCTGTTGCTTATGCGGTGACTTTTTATCGCCTACAAGCCATGTTGTTACGATGCCCCTGTATGGGGATAACTTGCCCTGCCGACGTTGTTTAGGCCGTATTGCCTGATTGAAATCTTCTCTCTCAACATATTTCTTAACTGTTTCAAAATCATGCTCGGTAATTTGAGATATTTTCCTTAAACTTTTGCCTTCAAATTTATTCATGCTTCTGATACGATATACTTGCTCCATTGTTAGCATCCTTTCTATACCCCCTTTAGATTCGACACCTAAAAGGGTATTATTTTTTAGGGGTGCTTGCAATGGAGTTTTTCCATTTTATGCAGGGTTTTTTAAGTTCCGGAACGCTCGGTTATCATTGTACCAAAAACAGTTGATTGTATGGATACACAAGCGATAACGGCAGGTTACCGGTTATCACACTGGGCTAAAGTGATACAGGCACGACTAGTGCGTATTTCGGCCACATCCGGGCACTCATTCCGGAAACATTCGGACAGCATTTCGGCTCATCCTGACACCTTGTCGAGTTAGTATAATTTGATAAAAAGCTCTACCGCCTTCATTTTCTATTCTCTTGAATACATAGACAACCTCCTAGAATCTATTTCCAGGATTTTGTACGCATCCCCATTTGTTCATTTACATTATGCAATAAATACATAGCGGACTTTCACCGCCCAGTTACTGCCCATGCCGGGCGAACAATAAAAAGGAGCTGCCTTTTTGGGGCGCCCCTTTATTTCATACGAAATCCTAGACCTACAACACAAGTTGGCCTTCCTGAAGTACCAATTGCCCATCCAAGTACAGCTCCGGGGCCATAATAACCCCATCTACATGGATGCCGGCAGCAACCTGACCACCAAAGGTATCATTACTACCTAAGGCAATATGAGCCGTCCCATAAACCTTTTCGTCCTCTAAGACTACTCCGATAACTTGTGCTTTGTCATTGGTTCCGATCCCTAGTTCCGCCAAGTTCCGGGCCAACACATTATTACTCAGTAAGGCGAGAAACTCATCCCTATCAGGTCCCATTGCATCTACTAAAGTACCCTTGCTAAAAGTTAGTTTTAGTGGGCCTTTTAATGTACCTATGCCAGCAAAGGACCCGTCTATTATGATCTCCCCTTCGGCAGTTCCCTCCACCGGAGCAATGAACGCCTCTCCGGAGGGGAGATTGCCCCCCTGACCCTTACTACGATAGATACCGGTGCTAGCTACGGCCTTGCGACTTTCTAGTGACATAACAAGTCTTGAATCGCCTTTTTTCAGTATTGCCTCTTTGGCATTTGTGAGACGGTCTGCCAATTTTACTGTACGCTCAGCTATTTTTTCATAGTCGGCGGCCAGAGCTCCTCCTGCAAACATGTCTACCGTTATTCCCGGCATAGTAGCAATGCGGGCCCCAGCTGCACATGCCTCCTTCCGTGCTTGGGTGTGTGTTAGTGAATGAGCAGTTGCAGCTACCACCACATCAGCCGCCAACATGCTCTGGGCAACCATAAGCGGTGGTTCCGCTCCACTTTTACCCAACGGTTCAATTAGCATTTGCACTGCTCTTGCACCCAGGTTTCTTCCGGCGAAAAACAAAACTTCACCAATAGATGATGTGGTATCATCCACAATCACCAACAATTGTTCACCGTTTTGTAAAGCTAGATTCTGTACTAAAAGATGCTCCGCAATTTCTACCATAGTCTTACTCATAAGCCTACTTCCCTTCTCCCAATTAGCTCTTTGAGGACTCGCGCAAAGATTCCTCGGGCCAGAATAACCGGAACTCCAGTAATGTTTCGTACTCTTTCTTGCATAGCCAAAGTGTATCCCATGCAATCCAGGACCACCAGTTGCACGTTTTCTCCCTTAAGCACATCTGCTGCTTTATCAAGGTTTGCTATATCACCATATGGAGAAGCCGCTACCATAACTTGTTCGCTTCCAACCTCACGCCAACGTTTTTGCGATTGCGGGATTTGGTCGGCAGCCGGGGATACAACACCAATTTTCAATCCGTCTGCCACTGCCTGGGTCACGTTGTACAGTATGGGCTGTGGGCGGACTAACAATCCCGTCCCGGTCAATTGAAATTCGCCGGTGCAAAGAAGTGCCACCACCTCAATTCCCTGTTCAAAGAAGCCCTGTATCTTTTCCGTAATCCGAGGGGTAATATGCTGTTCTGCTACTTTCACTGACGAGCCGTCCGCTAGCCGTGTAACAAGTACATAATCCCCGTCCTTAGGAGCAAAAGTCGCTATCTCTTCCTTGCTTAGCCCATCTAATGCTCCTGCTTCTTTAACCTCTATTTCGGGGCCCAAAATTTCCATTAACTCCGGCATTATATCAACTCTAGGGGCTTGGCCAATAGTTACCGCCCCGATAATCTTTCCTCTCATCATTTTTCACCTCCGGTAGTAGCTTGGTTCTTTCTTTTCCCCCATAGACACAACCTAAATGGCGCTCACAGTTGGGACAACCGCGCTGGCATTCTTCCAAACTACCATCTGCTGCACTGGTATGAGCCCTTTTTAGTTTCATTGCCAAACGGCAAAGTTTTTGCACTTGCAATTTCTTTCCTTCCACAACAAAGGTGGTTGCCCCCTCGGCTCCAATTATGCCCCCGCGACCAATGATCGTAGCCTTTACTTTGGCCAGCAAGGCGATGGCTGTGAGTTCAGTAACTATTTGACCTGGAACTGGTATTAGCCCCGCTGCCATGCCCATAGACCAATCAGTCCCCAGACGACTAGAGGCTAAGGTTGCTTCAGCAATAGAGCCAGGTGTAAACTTTTCCAAGCCAGCCGGTATAATACTTGTTATTCCCTCTGCTGCCAACGCCGAAATAACACGGCCAGGATTGCCTCCCAAGGGGCTACCAGCCATCAAGGCAGCATGGCCATATCGGTCAATCAGATTAGCCCCACAGACTGCGACATCACCTGGCCCCATTCCAAGCACTTCGTTTTCAAGGTCATTATCAATTCCGCGCGGCTCTCCCCGCTCTATTAAGATACAATGCGGCGCATCTACAGTTGTACGGGCTGATTTGGTTCCAAGGGCTGTAATACGACCCGAGATCCTAAGTGGCATTCCTACCAAAATCTCGGCTATTCCCGACACTGTTGTGCCTCCTTTGAGAAAGATCTTGCCGTGTTCAAGGGCGTGCTTAATTTCTGGCATCTGGGTGACGGCAATAGCTATCAGTTTCTTGCCTTCGCTCACTGTTAAAGTTAGCTGAGCTTTCATATCTATTCCTGATCGTAAGAACGTCCTAAGGTTTGTAGCTGACTTAAGGAACCGTAGAGACGTACCAGGCGTTCGTATTCTTTTTCATCATAAAACTGACATTTACCTTCACCGAATGCTTTAGCTACCTCTATAGTGAAGCGAGCAGCTAATTCAATATCGTAAGGATGACTGCCACCGGTGGCACACCCAGGAACAGGTGTTTCTGTCGTAATTGCTACACCAACGCAGGGAATCGTGGTAGCAGTTGATGGTTGTAGAACGCTGTTGACATGATAAACGTCATTGCCGTAAGGAGTAATGTCTTGAGTTGTTATGGCAAAGACAACTGGTAACTGGCCAGTGGTAATTGTCATGATATCCAGCAGATCCTCACTTACTCTCAGGATATAACCTTCCTTAACGGTTGGTGAAATGGCAAAACCACAATGATTGATAATCCTATTACCTTTAGTGGTGTCGACCGAGAGTATAGCATCCATAGTCGGATCAATTTCATACTTGTTCATGGTTGCAATATCTACCGGTGAATCCATAAACGGAACCGGATCGTGTGGCCTTGTGGGTGCGTGTGGACAAATATGAGTAGCTACAATAACATCGCCTGTTAGCACATCACCCAATGAGTGCATATATCCTAATTTTAGTGCGGCCGAAACAGCAACGGCCGCTCCGTCACCATCGGACACAAATCCTATCCGTTCCGGGCGTGCCCCCAGGCCTCCAAGACGCCCAATAATTCCTAGAGTAGGAGCGTCGCCGCCACTAATTTTGCCCGACCGACCCGGAATTTTAGCCTTAATAAAATCCGTATAACCTTTTGGCCCTTCAATGCGCTGAGATTCCACCTGGTAAACGCCTGCCTCAAGCAGTAGTTTCTTTACTTTCTCCCCATCAGCATGGGGACTGTCCAGTAGATCAAAAACCTCAAGAACTTGTTTTAATAACATTGTTGTTCGGAACCCCCTTTTTATTGATGAAGGTAATCGATTATTTTTTTACCTGTTATCTCCTCTGTAGAAACAAATAGCTCCGGGCAAAACATACCTGCTCCCAGCAACAGATTGGTACGAGGCACATTTAGTATAGCCACGTTTTGCTGTTCACGAATATCAGCTGACGATACAGGCATGCCAGTAGCCTTATCTAGGGTCATTATTAAATCAGGAAAGGTTCCCAACCTCGTACCATATTTCTCGAGAGTCATATATTCATTCCAGAATGTTAACTCAAAGGAACCGATCACTATCCGGCCCGAATCAAAACCACCTTCGGTTACAAGTTCAACCTTATCTACTACTCCCATCTCAACAATATCACCGCCTAAGACCTCTGCCGCCGCCTCAACCACGGCGCTTCCGCCTTGGGTCTGTGCGCCTAACATAGCTTTACCCACAGCTATTGCCTGGCGAACCGCTCCTCGAGCCCCGTTCTTCTTCACATAAGCCACGTCTATTGGATTTCGAGCCACTGCCACCAATCCCCCTGCTTGTACGGCGGCCTGGCGTACCAATGCTGCTGCCCGTTCGATTTCACCCTGTACAACAAGTTCTACGTATCTTCCTTTTGCAGGGTCTCCGCCAACAGCCGCCTGAAAGGACACATAGTCTTTATTCGTATGTAGCCCCATAGATCCCATTGCTCCAGTGGGATGGGCTCGACCATTACAGGGTGCATCCACAACTGGAATACCTAGAATAGCCGACTGAAGCCAACCATTGATTGTTGCGGTGCCACCGCATTCATTAGTAATTAGCCCGTCTGCCTTGATATTAGCATTCTCAGCAAGTAGTTGTACTGCACGTACATACCCCACTGGTTTCACGATTGCTTCCTTAGCCGCCGGTGCACCAACCGCAGACACTGTTACTAACAAAGCGTCATCGTCAACATCGTCAATGTCAACCAAACGAACGCTGCCCATTCTCACAGCCAATTGTGCCAGTTCACGTCCCCATGCCATGGAACCTCCACCGCCGCCGCCTAAAACGGCTCCTCCAATCACCGCTGCTTCCACCAATTCTTGGTTAAGGATCAATTCCGCCAACACGTAACCCTCCTTATTAAAGTTCTCTTGCCACATACCAGGCTAAAAAGCCTGATGCCACAACGGGATCAACGACCCTTATATTAAGCTCTTCACGGATATCCTGAGCTACCCCTATTGTTGACATGCCGGTACAAGCTAAAACCAGAACCTTTGCACCCTTCTCCTTTAACTTCTCTGCCTGTTCTAGGGTCGCCTTCTTCCCGTTTGGGGCCATAAGATCTACGGTCGTCTCCACACCGACAGGCTTGGCGGAAGCAATAAGAGCGGGCCCCAGAACATCTGCCATGGCTTCGGGAATATTATCGGTTATACCAAGGGCGGCAATGCTAGTATCCAAACTAAGTGCAACATGGGCCGCTGCACTCCCGGCGCCGATAACAGGAATATCCAATACTTCCCGAGCCTGCCGCACTCCGGGATCAGCGGCGCAACTAACTACAATGGCCTTCAAACCATCCGTGGCCATCTCTTGCGCTAAAGCCACTACTTTAGGCCAGGCTTGTTTCTCAGTAGTTTGATCAAATACACCCTGAGGTTGTCCCGGAATACAGTGAGTAATCACTTCTAGTTCGGGGAAAAGGTCCATAATGATATTACCGTGTAAACCTAACACCTCTGGATCATTAGTTGTCAGCACGCGAATCAAGCCAATTCTAGTCTTTTTCATCTTTCCACCCTCCTAACCAGTAAAGTGCTTATACCAAAGTTACCGGGACGGCCGGGTGCTACCGGCAGTCCCAGGTTAACTAAAAGAATGACTTTGCTATCGCGGAAAAGAACCCATAGATTCCGTCACCGGCAATTAACCCGGCTTCACGGACTTCCATAGGCTCTGTCCCGATAACAAGCCTTATAGCCACAGCAACTAAAACACCAATACCATAGATGGGATTATTAATCAATAGTCCAGTGGCAAACAAAATCCCCATTGCCCGACCGGATCCACCAATAGCCTGCAGAATTGCTCCCGGTATAGCCCAGACTGCCAGCTGCTGCACAATTCCTGGCTCACCAGCACCTGCCGTAACAGTGGTGGCAAAGACCCGACTTACAGGGGGCAGCATATCTAGCTGGAAATGCATGTTCATAAAGAGTGCAACGATAACCATAGCGACAACCCCACCAACCAATTCAGCGATAAGCTGTTCCTTGCGTCCCTCCAATTCATACTCGGGATCCCGACCCTCGCCGCGTAAAATCCAGCCCGTCTTTAAGTCGTAACCCATGTCGGCAAAACAAGGGCCCGAACTAGCAACATAACCGCTCAAAAGGGCCAATGGCACACCTGGGAACCCCATGAATAGTCCTAAGGTTAGGAAAATAACGGTAATAGCAAAGCCGGGAAACCAACCAGAGTGCATAGCCGCTAACCCGACTAAAATAGCTGCTAACAGAGCTGAAATCCCGGCCCAGAGAGTCCATACTATCATAGTACCGAAACTCATTTCAGCCAGAATACCACCTATAATGGCCAGGACAACAGCTCCAGCCAAGTGTAATCCTAAGTGCACAAAAGCAGTGCGTTGCATCTGGGCAGACCCGACAGTATTTTTCCTCGCTTCCTTCTCCTCTCCGACGATTTTGTAAGCTTTTGAGCCACGCTGTATGATTATTATTGCTTGGATCAAGCTAACTACCCCGGCACCAATCATAACACCATGGGGTACATAGGTAGCACCTAGGTCAATGCCGAACAACTGTTGGGAGTAGCCCCGTGTAAGCAGGCCTATTCCTAGTGCAAGCATAGCAAATATATTCGCTATAAAAACAATCCCCACTCCAGCCATGGGCAACCCAAAGTGGGTACCAATCACTCCGGCAGCAATGCCTTCCACCAGCCTTCTACCTTTGCGACCACCTTCATCGCCAGCAATTATGGCCTGGGCTGTAGCTACTCCCGGCGGCCAAGCACCATCTCCTGGATACAAATCCGAATCAAATGCACTGTAGACAAAACTCATGCCTACTAAAGTAGAAATTGTGGAACCGATCAACATAGGTATAACCAATCCGGGTTCCCCATAAAGGTAAATGATACCGACAGCCAGTATGCCACAGTTGGCGGCAGCAAACCCGCCTGCCGAGGTCATGGTCTGTACCATATTCTGCCGTTCCAGCGAACGGAACTTGGCCATAGAAGCAAAAGGAATGCGGGCTAAAGCCATGGCAACAACGGCCCCAATTATTGATGTATTAGGCGTGATCCCGATTCGTGAAATAATTTGCATGCAAATAATCGCCGCAAATGCCGCCATAAGGATACTCAGTACAAACGTTGTTGGCTCCAATGCCTTTTCGTGCCTAGTTCTCTTTGCGTCCATTTTAATCCCTCCTTAAGTTAACCATCATAATCTTTACTGAAAGAAGTCTGGCGCTGCCTTTAATGCATTCTCATGTATCCCCTCCTCACTTAATTAATTAGGATCAATGACGTTAGTATTATTTATACTAAACCGGTTGTTTTTCCTTCGTAGGGTAAAAACAAAAAACGCGCCCTTTTTTTGTAGAGCGCGCATGAAACAGTTATTTGTTTTCATAAAACGGGCTAATATGCAAAGCCATTGCTAAGCGAAAACGGTCTCTTGCCTTTCTTAGGTTAAGGCCTGTGATCTTCTCTATAGTCCCCAAACGATAGCGCAGCGTATTCTCATGAATATATAAAGATTGGGCAGTCAATCTTATAGAAGCCCCTTTCTCAAGATAACATCGAAGTGTATGTACCAGATCAGCGCCCTTTTCGTTATCATGTTCGATAAGTGCACCCAACATTTTCTCGCAAAAAGCAAACAATTCTTCTTTAGGCCCACACCGATAAAATAAGCGATAGATCTCTAACTTATCCTTAGTAGCCGACTGCCCCGGCCCAAATACTTTCCTGCCTATCTTCATGAGTTCACATGCCTGCTTGTAACCGGAGCTAATATCTAGTAGGCTATAAAGTGGATCACTTACGGCAATTGAAACTGTAACATCATCTAGTTCCTTCCTAAGGGTCCCTTGAAGATCTTTTAATAGACTATCGAGTTGTTTAGATTTTTCGTTGTTACAATGCTTTAGATTAGGTAGGCTAACGATAGCTATACAACTATCACTTCTGCCGACCGCCATGAAAGACTGGCTAAATGAAGCGATGGTCTTTTGTACCGTAGCTAACATCTTTGATTTCACGGTTATCGCATAGTTCTCACTCAGTTTGCTTCCTACCACGGCACCGAATCCGTCTATATCAGCAACGATTATTACGGCTGGCACTGCAAAATCCCAGCCAAGGGTTAACGCTCGCATCTCCGTGACTTCTTCGGAAACCAAATTGCCACTAATCAAATCATAGAAAAAATCATTGCGCAAATGATTTTCAACCTCCGCTATAGCGGAGCGCTTGGCGGCCTCAAGAGCGGCCATCGTAGACGCATTTTCCAAAGCGATAAGGTTTAGTTCGTTACAGGATCCATTTACCTCCTTTATTAATAAATAGCCGTAAATACTTGTCTCGATTCGAATAGGGAAGACTAGGCAATCGCCGATCCCAAGATACAAACTCCTACGAACGTAATTGTATACATTGGAAAGAAACTGAATATCCATTTCATTCAGCACCACTGATCCCACATCAACCGAAGGCCAGTGGCAACTAACTTTCGGGAAACAGGCCAGCATTTTTCCTTCAGTATCACAGATAGCAACAGGGTTATTTATAAGGGAATTAAGGTTTTGGACAATGGCTTCAAAACCACCACCTTCAAGTGCTACTCTCCTAAATAACCTGTGGATCTTAAGATGATATTCTAATCTAAAAGCTTGGTTATGCAATATCTTGGTTAATAGTGGATGCGTAATCTCTATATATGGGATATCCTTGATAATGTTGACTATGGGAATTTTTAGCTGGTCGGCCAAATCAAGGACTCTTTTAGGGACTTGACCTAAATAACGATCAACCTTGAGTACAAAACCGGATGCTCCAATTCTAGCAGCAGATTGTATTAGCCTACATTGGGCCTCTACATCGCCACGTATAGCATACCAACTGCTAACAAGTAATACTCCGTTCCGGAAGTATTTATCCGGATCAGGGACCTCCATAATGTCCACAAAAAGAATAGGTCTCCCTAGTCCTTCATGACCAGCTATTACCTCGGCTTCTGAAAATAGGTCCATTTCTAAAGCTTGCCCTACAGTGATACTCATTTTTCCACCCCCTAGTTGCTTCTAAAAAACTCCATAGTTAAATGATTAGACTGTTCAATTTAGCAAGTACCCCTAATTCTAGTGTCCATCTTATGCTATTATTCGGTAAAGGGATGCAATTTCCTGCCCGTTAGGCCTTTGACAAACGACCCCGCTACTTCTCCATGGTGTCATAGGGATATTTTCTAAACAGTGGTGGAATGGGCGGTATGTAACGGCAGGCAGTGAGTTTTCGTTGGGTTTAGGGCGTTTTGGTTTTGACGTCCATTTTACAGAAACATATGTTACCCGTGGTTGGGGGTTGTGGATGGGGTGCTTGTAAAAAGAACCATTACCATTTTCATAAAAATGTGATTTAGATTACGAATTTTGTTATAAAAATGTGATTGTATTGACTAATTTTAGAAATAAGGTTATACTATTATATAATAGTGTGATTAAAATGCGCAAATAATGTATAATAACGTGATATTCTGGAGGCGGTACTATGGAAAGATTGATTATGCAAAAACTACTGGACTGGAAAAATTCTAAATACAGGAAACCACTAATTCTAAAAGGTGTACGCCAAGTAGGCAAGACTTGGCTGC
>Ga0334893_1002965_pt1 | contig 11609 bp, 10 predicted proteins | sample GraSluR3_MG_5_FD_207218 | JGI IMG/M metagenome (GOLD analysis project Ga0334893, IMG submission 207218) | Sludge microbial communities from methane-producing bioreactor in Wageningen University, Netherlands - Granular Sludge_09_05-R3 | ecosystem: Engineered > Bioreactor > Anaerobic >...
GATAAATTAGCCCCTGAAACAAAGACAGGAAAATATATTTTTGAACCTTGTACAATATCCACTGTATCCATATTTCCACCATGATAGCCCGGGCTTCCGCATGGAACTCCTTCACCTTCAGGAGCAATACCAATCACACCTATCATTGGGCGTACAGGTAGGGAGATATTATTAAATTTTACCATTCCATCGGCTATAGGAACAATTTTTGATGATTCAAAATATTGTACTTATTTATTCATTTAAATAATGGATGAGGATTATAGGTTTTTCTGAAATATCCTGTTTGTTAAATTGAGATATTTTTGGGCTCCATTCAAAATATGAGCAAAATCAGCGCCTATACATATCCAATCAATTCCTCTCTTTATCCATTTTTCAATTACCTTTGGATTATAAGTATCCAATGCCACTCCAAATGTCTTATCTGATTTTAAAACCTTTTCTCCTATTTCATCCATTAACTCTAATACTCTCGGGTGTTCTAATTGACCCAACAATCCTATTGAACCAGATAAATCATAAGGACCAACTAGTATTGAATCAAGCTCTTCTACTTCAAGAATTTCATCTAAATTATTTACTGCTTCTATATGTTCAACCTGTATAGCTTTCCACAAATTTTTATTCACATCGTTTATATATTCTTTTTCTTTTATAAGTCCATATTTTATTGCCCTTCTTGGGCCAAATCCTCGAAATCCCTTTGGAGGATATAAGCAAGAACCAATGGCTTTTTTGGCTTCTTTGGCAGTATTTACAAAAGGGAAAATTATACCGGAAGGACCCAATTCAAGAATTGGCTTCACTAAAACTGGATCATTCCACCGCACTCTAACTACAGAGATTACACCCCCTGCTCTAGCTGCTATAATATGTCTCTGTACTTCTTTTATATCAATTGTCGAATGTTCTGTATCTATCCAAACAAAATCATAGCCTATATCCCCATATAATTCAGTAATACTACAATCTCTGTAATATACATGGGTTCCAATGGCATATTTTTTTCTTTTAATTAATTTATTTAAATTTTGTATCATATAGTCCTTTCAAGATTTTTTCACTTTTTATGATTTCTATCTCTATAAGGTAAACTCAAAATATTTTCATGTACTCAAATTCTTATATTATTCTAATATTACTATAAAAGTGAATAAATTTTTAGTTTGAAAGAAAAAAGTGTTTTGTCATACATATTACGCATTGTATGGAAATTCAAAAAGATATCAATCAAGCTGCCATCCAACTGTTTAATATTTAAGAATGGAACAAATCTTATGGAAATAATTGAACACCTTTATATAAAAACTTTTTATTTTTATATGTTCTCATAATAATCCCATATTTTTTAAAATTTCTTTTACTTTATCAATTTCTTTATTACTTAATGTTTTAGAAACCATTTTCATCCATTTGTCGCTTCTGCCAATTAAGGAAAGTGCCCCCTTTATAGATGGAATAACCTTAATGTCGGTTACTTGTATTATTTCATAAATTGAATTAATTTTTTCCTGCATATTATTCACTTTTTTAAGATCATTTGATAAAGCTGCTTGATACATCTCTATATAAGGTTCGATATATACATTTCCTAATCCGGTTACCATTCCATCAGCCCCAATATTCATCGCAGCAGCATCCAGATAATCTTCCCCCTGTATCCAGGAAAAATGGGATGGAACCTGGCTAAGACATCCTCTGCTAAAATTAACAAAATTTCCTGAGCTGTCTTTAACACCAGCAATATTTTCAATATTAGCCAGTTCTAATACTGTAGTTAATGCAATATTATTATTAGTATTTTGAGGTATATGATAGACAATTACCGGTACTGGGCTTTCTTTGGCAATTTTTGTAAAATGATATAAAATGTCGTCCTGTGAGACACTATAATAATAAGGAGTAACAGCTACTATATAGTCTGGTTTCAAATCAGAAAATATCTCTATTTCTTTTAATACCATTTCAGTTGATGGCCTGATACAGGCAGCACAAAGAAATTGATGCTTTTTTTTAGTCTGTTTAACAATTTGATAAACTTTTTTCTTTTCTTCAATAGACAACCACGGACCTTCTCCTGTGGTTCCGTTAATAAAAAAACCATGCACCCCTGCACTGGATAGATAATCAGTCTGCTTTATTAATGAATCCCTATCTATTTGTCCATCTTTTGCAAGAGGAACAATAATTGCTGGTATAACACCCTTTAATTTTTTCTCATTTTCTGATTTTATCATAAACTATACCTCTATCATTTTTGTTAAAATATCTTTCTTATTATTTGTTAATTTCAAGAACCCTGCAAATTTCTATTAAATCTTTCACCCTATTATCCGGTGTATTCGCCTCTATATCTGCCATCACAATGTCACAAGGAGATAGCTCCTGGTATATTTTCTCTATATCTCCTTTAATCTCTTTAAGAGAGGCATTAAGTAAACGTTCGGGTGAATATATTAAGGCTCTTCTGGTATCTGAAAATTCTTTTTTTACTAAGGGTAAATCAGACATAATCCCCATATCCAGATATCCAAGCTTTGAAATTTCTTTTATTTCTTTAATATAAGGAGTAACATTCCAATTACAGGTATGAAAACCAAAACGTTCAAAACTGTCAGCTATTTTTTTATCCAGGGAAAGCAAATACTTACGGTAAGTTTCTGGAGAAATCATATTTAGGGTGCAATTACTTACACAAAAATGATTTATATAAAAATCGGATTCCCTTTGTCTTTTTTGAACAATCTTAGCCAGCTGTATCATCACATCCGCAATCACCTGAAAAAGGTATAAAGTTAGATCTGGTTTGTCGTAAAAATCAATAAATATCTGTTCTCCTCTTAGATGAAAGGCATTGTTAAGTACGCCTTGCCAGTTTAAATAACCATGGATCTTCCCCCATTCTCTCTCAATAATATCCATTTGTTGAAATAATTCTTCTACAAATGGAGAGTTTAATATATCGTCTGGATTCAGTTTAGCTATTTCTTTATCAGTAAGTTTTTCTTTTTTAGGATCTATTTCTGGCCATCGATCCTTCTGATAGATTAATGGAAACCCAAAAGCAAGAGGAATAACATAGGCACCGTAACAACCTGAAATAGTGGCAAGGTCATCAAAATACTCTTCATTCCAATAATCAATCATAGGAAATGTTTTACATAGTTCTTTTTTCATTTTTTTTAAACTATGATATCGATAAAAAGGGTCTTTGTGCCATTGTTCGGAAAAATCAATACCACAACGTTTATAATACCAACCGGGAACAAAGCCCAGTGATACTCTCATATCTGATTCATTCCCTTCTGCAGCTTCTCTTCTTGCGGGTGCACCTATTGGTATATGGTTTCTTAGTTTTAACATTTAAAAATATCTCACCTTTTTAACATATATATTATGATAAATACAAATACATACCATCTTAAATATGATTTATACTAATTTTAAACAAGAATGCCATTTTGATAATTTCCATACTTTTTAACTGCATCGTTTAAAGCAAGCAGGTTTTCTATTTTGGCTATTCTGGGAATTACACAGCCAGAGCTTAAAATATATCCACCATTCCTGCCAGCTTCTTGCATGCATTGCCTGGCTTCTTCCAGTACTTCTTCGGGTTCATGCTGAATGAATGAAATAGTGTTAATTCCTCCCATTAAAGAAACCTGTCCATCTACCTTTTCCCGTACTTCCCCAGGTGTAAAGTTTCCCAGTGGATCTAAAGGTCCTATACAATCCAATCCAGTTTTAATTAAATCATCTACAATAGGCATTATATTTCCACAAATATGACAATAAATCTTTACTTCAGGGTAATAATTATGTAATTCAGAACAAACGTCTTTCATATGGGGAAAAATAAACTCTCGCCAGAATTTAGGAGAAATAACCGACATATTTGCTACTGAATCATTAAGTCTTAACACATTTAATCCTATATCAATATTAAATTTACCCCTTTCAACTGCAATTGCAACTCCTTTTTCCATTGTTGCATGCACAAGTGAAGGATTGTCTACTAAATCAAACAAGGATTTCTCATACCCGCATAAATCGACATAAAATGCCAGAGTTGCCGAATTACAATCCCCAATCAACAGGATTTTATCTCCGGAACTGTTTAAAATTTCTTTCTGTCTTTTTGCACAGCCGGTTTCGTGGTAAAAATTTTTATCCGGAACAACTAAAGATTTTACATCTTCCATGTTTCTTATTAATGGCTCAGGCGTTTTCCAGAAATGTTGATGAGCCACATGATAAGGATTAGTCAAATCGATGCTATTGTTGTGATAAAGCTGGGTGACAAGACCTCCCATCATGTCTATTACCCCTAAATGTTTTCCATGCTCATCTATTTCAATAACTTTTTCTTTATCTACTATTACTTTTCTTTCTGGGAAATGAAATTGCCGTGCGCCATCTGCCTTAACCAAAATTGCTGCATCAGCAATGATCTTTAAAGCCAAATACGGCTCCTGTATTACTCTCAATAATGATATATCCATTAAATTAGCAGCTAAATCAACCCAGATCTTAGGAATTGACGGAACACTATCCGGTACTTTTCCAGATATTGCCTTTAATATTCTTTCTTTTGGTTTCATAGACTATCTCGATACATTTATTATCCCATAGTCCTTGGTAAAAACAGGACTATTTCCGGGATATAAGTGATTAATAGAAGAACTATAATAAGCACTACCAGCATGGGTAATATTTCCTTTATTACTGTGATGAGTGGGGTTCCTGATATACCGGAAGTAATAAATAACAGCATGCCAAACGGTGGTGTTGAAAGCCCAATCATCATATTCAATACAACAACTACTCCAAAATGAATTAAATCAATACCCAGACTTTTAACTAAAGGTAAAACCATGGGAATAAAGACTAAGGTAATAGCCATAGTATCAATAACCATTCCCAGAATAAGAAAAATAATATTGATAAGCAATAATAATAAATATTTATTTGTTGTGATCCCCAATAGGAGACTGGCAAACATTGCAGGAATCTTTTCAATAGAAATAATATAAGAAAAAGAAAAAGCCGCTCCAACAATCAATGTTAATTTACCGGTAGTCATTGCCGTATCAATAATTATCTTTTTTAGCTCCTTCCATCCTAAAGCTTTGTAAAAAGTAAAAGATATAATAAGGGCATAAAACCCTGCCAGGGCACCTGCTTCAGTTGGAGTTACAATACCTGTATAGATACCGCCAATAAGTATTACAGGGGTTAATAAGGCAGGTATGGCATTAAAGGTAATCTTTAAAAATTCATTCCATTTATAGCTCCCTCCTCTGGGAAATCCTCTTTTGCCAGCTATTATGGCAATATAAATCATCAATGCTATACCAACTAATATTCCTGGGATCATGCCGCCAATAAATAACTTTCCAATTGAAGCTCCTGAAAGCATGGCGTAAAAAACCATTGGAATACTAGGAGGAAAAATCGGTCCTATTGTAGCTGAAGCTGCAGTAATGGCACAGCTGAATCCATCACTATAACCATGCCTCCTCATAGCCTCAATCTCCATTAGACCCAGGCCAGAGGCATCTGCAATTGCTGAGCCGGTCATTCCGGAAAATATAATTGATGCCACTACATTTACATGGCCTAAACCACCACGCCAACGACCAACGACAGCATCTGCAAAATTAAATATACGGTTTGTTACCTCCCCGCTATTCATAACATTTGCTGCAAAAACAAAGAGGGGTACCGCAATAAGTACAAACTTTACATCTAATTGCGTCAAAAATTGTGTGGCTACCATTTGCAAACCTGTTGCAGGTCCTGGTGCTAAAAGACAATAAAATATTGAACTCATCATCATACCCAGTGCAATAGGCATACCAATTACAAAAGTTATGATAAAACATAAAATAAAAACAAATAATGGAAGCTCCATTTTACAACTCCCCCTTACGATAACGAATTATATCAATGTATATATCATATATAAATCTTCCAATCATTACTGTCATAAATATTAAAAACGGGAAATAAGCATAATTCATTGGTATTTTTAGAACATTAGTTTTTTTAAATGACATAAATAATATCCAGCGATAAGTAGGAATGAAGGCAATAACAAATGAAGTTAATAGCATAATATTCCCAACTACTCTCATCCACCATTTAGATTTGGGACTGGCACTGTCATAAATCATAGTAAATCTAACATGTTCATTTCTCCTATGGGCATAACATGCCCCAAATAAAGTTGTCCATATAAACATTAGGAGGGTAAATTCTAAAGGCCAGGTTAAGGGGACCAAAAAATATCGATAAAATACCTGAAGCATAAAAACAATAAATAATAAACAGAAAGTTAATGCGGGAATATATATCTCAGTAATATCTAATATAAAACTTCCTGCACTTTTCCACCAGGGTTTTTTCTCCAAAATATCATCACCTCTTTTTAGGATAAACCCGTCATTTATTTTTGCTTTTAAAAACAGATGACGGGTTTATCCTTTAGTCAAATTCTTTTAATATAACAAATAAACTATCAAATTACCTAATTGGGATTAGCTGCCTGTATTCTTTCATAAAGTTCCATATCCCAATCTTGAGAAATATCAGTGCTCTCATTGAGATAAGACCATTGTGCATATTCAGCAAAAGCTTCTTTGTCAGGATCTTCAATAACTATCATCCCTTCATCTTTGAAGAATTGAATCAATTCTTCTTCTGCTTTTAAGTTCGTCTCAGCACAAAATTCTCTCGCTTTATCTATGGCTTTATGGATGACCAATCTATCAAGTTCACTTAGTGATTGCCATTTTGCTTCATTGATTGTAGGCCATACTGTGTTTACTACATGATCAGTTAATACAATATATTTGGTAACTTCATAGAACTTGGCATTATAGTCAGTTGGCAGTGGGTTATCCTGTCCTTCAATTGCGCCTGTTCTGAGTCCCATGTATACCTCTCCAAAGCTCATTGGGGTAGGATTTCCTCCAAGGGCCTTACCTAAAGCAATCCATGCCGGGCTGGCAGGTGTTCTTAATTTAATACCTTTCATGTCTTGAGGTGTTCTTACTGGTCCTGCCTTTTCTACCAGGTTAAGCTGTCTGGTACCCAAATAAAATGCAGCTAGAGGCCTTACTCCTGTTTTTTGTGCAACATCTTCAAATATTTCTCTTCCAATCTCACCATTTAACACACGGTCCATGTGGTCATATCCTGAAAAAGTATAAACTGCTCCAACCATAGAAAGATAAGGAACAAATTCAGCAAGCCAGTTATCGCTGAAGTATGCCATATCTAATGTACCTTCTCTGCAAGCAGCCAATTCTGCCTCCTGGGTATAGATCTCACCACCTACATAAAGATCAACAGTTATTTTACCATCAGAGAGCCTTTCCACTTCTTCTTTGAAAACACTCATAGCCTTAGTATGTGCATCCTCAGGAACGCTTACTGATGACCATGTTAAATTAATCTCTTGAGCAAATCCGGCGGTACAGCTAATTGCTAAAAAAGCTGCTGCTAAAAATATTATTGATAGTTTTTTAAACATTAATATAAATACCTCCTGTTTGAAATTTTTTAATTACTAGATTTTGTACAAATTGTAATATTATACAAGCTTTTTTATATACATTACCTCCTTTCAATTCTGGATTTTGTACTACTGCTTTTTATATTTTTCTGAAGTTATGCTAATTATACCTTTTACTAAAGTCTTTTTTCAATACATATTTATATTAAATACCTTATTCCCTGCCAAATAACTTGCTTATCCTTTATATCATACAGACAAACTATTTTATGTATGATCGTACCATAATTTTAATATCTCATTAGTAGAATAATCAGGAAACATCGATTCATCAAAATGCAATAACATGCCTCTTATTCCGCCTTCTGTCTTGTCTTTCATCCTTTTGACATACTGATGGATATTTTCTTTTTCTTTTTTAGGCCAGGTGCCAAAATAAACCTTTTTATATGCTAAAATTTTATCCATAGTTTTGCTAAAATCATAACTTTCGGGGTTACCTAAATTAATTGCCTTAACCTCTTTCATATTTAGATAGGCTTCCAAAAGATATTCATGTTTCCCGCAATAATGAACAAAACCTCCTTTAAAAGATTTTAATGCTTCGCAATCATATGGAATAACAAACTCATCAATATGTTGGGGAGAGAGCAAAGTTGCACTATCTTCTGATATCCGGGTACCTCCATTACTCATATATATTCCCCTTGCCAGTGCATGTCCGTGATAACAGCTATTCAGTGGTTCATTAATTATCTTTTTTAATCTTTTAGTTACTTCAACATACAATTTTGTGGAAAAATCCATCAAATCATGGACCAGTTCAGGTTCATCATAAATTGCCAAAAATATTTCCTGCCCAAGAATAGCATGGGCAATATCAAAAGGACCTTGCGTATCAGGCAGATAAACATGTATCCAGGAGGGAATTGCTTCCTGAAAATATTGCATATACTCTTTAGCTCTCAGCATCATGGGATTATGGTCAAGATCAGGAAATGATAATTTTTTAATCTCATTTTTCGAAAAATGAGAAGTTAGCCAGGCAAAAGTATTTTTTGGAACCTGATATGGTAATCCTAATATTGCAGGAATAAAGATGGTACCAAAATTAGGGCGTAGACAAACAACTGAATCATGGATGTCCTTTACAATGTCAAGTATTTCCTCTAAGTGGGCATATAACATTTTTTCTTTATCATAAAATTGTTCATTCATATCATATGTCCAGCCTGGTACAGTCTGATTACGTGGTTTCCAAAAAATAAGGGGAAGTGTATTAACTTTCCCCCCTTCCAACACCTGACTAATCTTCTTTTCTCCATCCGGATTGATATTTTTATTACATTCAATTTTGTCTAATAATTTTCTAATTTGAACAGCCATATATTAGAACCTTTGTCATTAGTATTAATGAATCATATATATCAAATAATTAAAAATATGGTTTATCAAGTAAACCAAGTTCTTCAATTTCACTTTTTATTTTTTCTTCCATCTCTTTCGAAACCGGTAGCAAAGGTCGCCTGGGTTTGCCTATATCAATTCCCCTGAATCTAAGACAACTATACATCATAGAAATTTGATGCCCCTGGGAAAGTATATCTATCAGTTTAAGTATCATATTCTGTAAATGAATTGCTTCTCTTGTTTCTCCCTGTTTAAAAGAACGATACAAGGCTACATTCAATTCAGGGAAGGCGTTAACAGTTCCACTGGTAAAACCTTTTACACCCATATTCAAAGCAGCTAAAGCCATTTTTTCAGTTCCCATCAATAAATTAAATCCAGGGGGGCTAAATCTCAAATAATCACAGTGAAGTTGAAAACTTTCACCTGCATCCTTCATTCCCCGGTAGCCTAATTCAATCAATCTTTTAAATAAATGGATAGAAATCAGATTTCCTGTCCATAGATTATTGTATGCATAGACTGGTATATCTACAGCATCTTTTATTGCCTTAAAATGCATATACATTGCTTCTTCCTCACTGGGTATATAAAAAGGAGGAATACTGGCAATGGCCTCTACTCCCAATGACTGGGCATGCTGAGCTAAATTTACAGTAGTCTGAGTATCTACAGCTCCTATTTGGGCAATAATTGGAACCCGGTTACGATTTATCTTAACAGTAAATTCCAGTACTTTTTTTCTTTCTTCTGGTTTTATTAAAGGACCTAAACTCACTGAACCACAAGGGAAAAATCCATTCACTCCTTTATCTATAAGAAATTCAATTAGGTTTTCCAAAGCAAAATAATCTATTTTCTCATTTTGGTCAAAAGGTGTGAATAAAACAGGAATAACACCTTCAATATTTTTTGACATGTTTTTAACTCTCACTTAACTGATAATATTTAATTTCTCTAACATAGCTTTAACTTTTACTTTTTCTTCTTCTGTTGCAGGCATAAGTGGTAAACGCGGAATACCTGCATTAAAGCCAACCATATTCATGGCTGCCTTTAATATTGCTACTGGGTTATAACGATTATTCTGGCCAAATGATCTATAAAGAGGCAATAATGATTGTTGTGTTTTTGCTACTTCAGATACATTTCCTTTAACAAAGTTATTAATCATGTCTCTCATACGATTACCTATTATATGAGAAGCACCACTGATAACGCCTCCTATCCTTTCTTCTCCTCCCTGCGCAAAAGCTTCAATAATCATACTATCATCACCACAATAAATTATAAAATCTTCCGGTGTAGCATTAATATACTCGGTCATCTGTTTGGGGTTAAGCTCTGCCTCTTCTTTAATAGCAACAATATTATCTATTTCTGATAGTTTAGCAACAGTTTCCGGGTCAAGATTCACTCCGGCAAAGATAGGAATATTATATAAAGTAATATTCATATCTGTCGCATTGGCAACATTCTTAAAATGATTAAATATTTCTGATTGACTGGGTTTGGTGTAATAAGGGCTCGCTATCATCACTGTATCAAAACCTATATTTTCTACAGCCTGGGTTAATTGAATGGTTTCGGTAGTCGAGATGCATGCTGTTCCGGCAATCATAGGTATCTTGGAACCAACAGCATCATTTATAGTTTCAAATAATTTTACCCTTTCTTCGTAGGTCATGGAGAAAAATTCCCCTGTAGTCCCGGAAATAATTAAAGTATCTGCAAGATTCTCATTAACTAATTTTTCAGCGAGCTCCACTGCGGCTTCATAATCAACACTCTGGTCTTCCTTAAAAGGTGTAACCATGGGTACTAATATTTTCCCGTACTTTTCTTTATCGAACATTCACTAATTCCTCCTGTTTCTTTTTTTATTCTCATTAATTCTATTTTTATTTAACCAGAATACCCCGTCTTCCGGGATATCATATTACAGCATTTGATTAGTTTATCCTTTATCAAAGCTATTCTTTCATCTTTAATTCTAAAAGCTGGTCCCGATACGCTAAGAGAAGCGTTTACTTTACCCTGATAATTCCTGATTGGTGCGGCAATACAGCGAACTCCTAATTCATGCTCCATATTGTCTATTGCATAACCCTGGTTTACTATTTCTTTCAATTCATCCTGTAATTTATTAAAATCTACAATCGTATTCTCGGTAAATCTTTTTAATCCTTTTTTCTTAATTATTTTTTCTAATTCTTCCTTATTAAGAAACGCCATTATTGCTTTTCCCACTCCGGTACAATGCAATGGCGCTCTTTTCCCAATAACAATCTGATGATGTAAACTCTGATTGGATTTCTCTTGCTCTACAGATATTACTTCCCCGTCTGATAAAATCCCCATATGAACAGTTTCATTAAACTCTCGAGCAATTTCTTCTAAATAAGGATGAGCAATTTTTCTTAAATCAATATCTCCAAAAACAATGCTTCCCAATTCAAAAAATTTAATAGATAGACAATATTTACCGTTACTGGAGTTTTGAACTACAAATCCCCTGTTTAAAAGTGTATAAAGAGTGTTATGAATACAACTCTTGTAAAGATGTAGTTCTTTGCTAATTTCACTTATTCCCCATTCAGGTTTTTGGGGACTAAATAATTGTAGAATTTGCAGGGTTCTATCAATTGAATTTATTATCTTGCCTTTCATAACA
>Ga0334893_1002968_pt1 | contig 11595 bp, 8 predicted proteins | sample GraSluR3_MG_5_FD_207218 | JGI IMG/M metagenome (GOLD analysis project Ga0334893, IMG submission 207218) | Sludge microbial communities from methane-producing bioreactor in Wageningen University, Netherlands - Granular Sludge_09_05-R3 | ecosystem: Engineered > Bioreactor > Anaerobic > Unclassified...
CTAGTACCGGCTGCCCACCGAGGCCGAGTGGGAGTACGCGTGCCGGGCCGGCTCGCAGGACGATTTCTCCGTTCCCGCCGATGGCTTCTGGTCGGAAAGCAACAGCGGCTGGCGTCCTCACGAGGTCGGCGAGGGAAAACCCAACCCCTGGGGGCTTTACGACATGCACGGCAACGTCGAGGAATGGTGTTACGATGCGTACCGCGACGAGCCCGACGCGGCGCCGGCACGGGTCGAGAACCCCTTGATCGTGCCGACCGGCCCGAACGACGATTTTGTGCTCCGCGGCGGGGCGTGGTGGACGAACACGAATGCCTGCGCGAGCGGCGCCCGGGCCCATCACAAGTCGGTGGCGGGCGGCCACCGCGGATTTCGCCTCGTGCTCGGACGCGCCGTCCCAGGCCGATGAACCGACTGGACGACGCCGTCGCGGCCCGGTCGTTGCATTGCCGCGGCAATCGGGGTACGTTGGGTTCCCGTCTTGGCAGATCCGTCGAGCGTCCGTCACCAGGAGGACCGGCCCATGCGAAGTAGCTTCTTGACCGCGGTGGGAGCCGTGTTGCTGACCAGCGCCGCGCCCGGCGCGCTCTACGAACCGGCCCGCCAGCCGTTCGTCGCCGTCGTCGCGGCCGGGCAGGCCCGCGCGCAGATCGTCGTTCCGCGCGAAGCGCGCGATCTCGAACGGTTCGCCGCCGCGGAATTGCAGGCTTATGTCGAGAAGATCTCCGGGGCGCGACTGCCCATCGTCAAAGAGCCGCAACGCGACGCTGAGCGCTACGCCTTCTTTCTCGGCAACACGGCAAGAGCCGCGCGATTGGACGTCGCCGCGGACGAGGCGACCCTGGGGCGCGACGGGTTCGCGCTGGAGTCGGTGCCCGAGGGGCTCGTCGTGCTCGGGCGCAACGAATTGGGAACCGTGTTCGGAGTGTACGAGCTGCTCGAACGCTATTGCGACGTCCGCTGGTTCATGCCCGACGACCTCGGCGAATACGTGCCGAAGCGCGACACGCTGCACGTGGGTCAGGTCCGCCTGATCTACAAGCCTTCGTTCCGCGTGCGCTGGGTCGGCAACGGCCAGTGGCCCTTGCGCCAGCGCATGAACGCCTACGTGACTGCGGGAAAGCAGCGCGTCGGCATCCACTGGAAGTGGCACTTCCACACGTTCATCGAGCTGGTGCCGCCGTCGAAATACTACGCCGAGCATCCCGAGTATTTCGCGATGGTCAACGGCAAGCGCACCGTCACCGACAGCCGCAGCCACGGCAATCAGCTCTGCACGTCGAATCCCGAGGTGATCCGCGTCGTCGGCGAGAACCTCAACGCGGTGCTCGACGCCGAGCCGGGCATCGAGATCATCACCTTGTCGCCGAACGACGGCGGCGGCTTCTGCGAGTGCGACGCCTGCACGGCGCTCGACGAACCGGGGCGCGACTGGTTCGCCAAGTACTCGCGGCGCCTGGCGATCTTCAACAACGAGGTGGCTCGGCTCGTCAAGAAGAAGCACCCCGAGGTGCTCATCAAGGTGGGCGCCTACGCCATGTACGCCCGGCCGCCGCTGGATGACGACTATCGGCCCGAAGACAACCTGTTCTTCCAGCTCTGCCATCTCTACTTCTGCCACAACCACCCCCTGGGCAGCGATGGGTGCCGGGCCGGCGAGACCTACCAGCCCAAGGAGCAGTTCCAGCCCAACCAGGAGTTCTGCAAGATCCTCGACCAGTGGCTCGAGCGGTCGCCCCACCTGTTCGTCTACGAGTATTACTCGATCGGCGGGATGGCGCGGGCCAATCTCCCCTGGCCGCTGGTGCACACCATGCGCACCGATATTCCCTACTACCGCGACCGCGGCGTCGAGGGATTCTACACCCAGCTCAGCGGCGACCTGTGGCACCGTCTCGGCCTGAATTACTACGTGGCCGCCAAGCTCTGCTGGAACGCTGATCTCGACGTCGACGCCCTGCTGGACGACTACTTCGACAAGTTCTACGGTCCCGCCGCCAGGCCCATGGCCGACTATTTCGCCGCCATGGAGCAGTCGATGCAGTCGTGGAACGGGTGCGCGTCGTACGGGCTGCAGGGCGTCAGCGGACTGAGGGTCATCGGTCCCAAGATCTTCACGCCCGAGGTCGTCGACCGGATGCGCGCCTGCCTCGAAGAAGCCGAGCGTCGGACGGACGGCGACGAGACCCTTGCGAGCCGCGTCGCCATGGCCCGCAAAATGTACGACGAGACAACGGAGGCTTTGAAGAAGATCGACAAGCGGTAGTGTTCGGCCGGCGCTCGGAACGTTTACGCCCGCGACTCCAACGCTCGGGCGATGGCGCCCAGCAACTGGTTGAGCCCTTGCCCGGTGACGGCCGAAAAGAGGATCACCTCCCGGCCGAGCCGGGCGGCCAACTCGTCGCGAATCGCCGGGGCGTCGGGCAAGTCGGCCTTGCTGACGGCGACGATTTCGGGGCGCTCGCCCAACCGGCGGTCGAACCGCTCGATCTCGTTGCGCACGGTGTGGTAGTTCTGAAGAGGGCTTGTGCCGTCGAGCGGCTGGGGCTCGACAAGATGCACGAGGATGCCCGCCCGCTGGATGTGCCGGAGAAACTCGTGCCCCAATCCCGCGCCCGCATGGGCGCCCTCGATCAGACCGGGAATGTCGGCGAGGATGAAGGAGCGATCGAGGTCGAGCTGCACGCGTCCCAGGTTGGGGTGCTTCGTGGTGAACGGATACGGAGCGATCTCGGGCCGTGCCCGCGACAGACGGCTCAACAGGGTGCTTTTGCCGGCATTCGGCTTGCCGAGCAGTCCCACGTCGGCGATGATCCGCAACTCGAGTCGCAGGCGGCGATGCTCGCCCTCGCCCCCGGGAGTCGATTGCCGGGGCGCCCGGTTGGTGGCCGATTTGAAGCGGACGTTGCCTTTTCCGCCCTTGCCCCCCCGCGCCACGGTCACCCGCTCGCCGTCGGCGCCCAGGTCTTTGAGCACGAAATTGTGTTCGGCATCGTAGATGATCGTGCCGGGAGGCACCAGGATGACCAGATCGTCGGCCGATGCCCCGTGGCACTGGGCCCCGCGGCCGGGCTCCCCGTTTCTGGCCTTCCAGTGCTTTTGGTGAGCCAGGGCGCCGAGACTGTCGACTCCTTCGCGGGCCAGAACGATCACGCTGCCCCCGTCGCCCCCGTCGCCTCCGTCGGGGCCGCCCCGGGGCACGTACTTCTCGCGTCGAAAGCTGACGCAGCCGTCTCCTCCGTTGCCGGCCTGGACCTGAATTTCGACTTCGTCGACGAACATCTTGGGGGGATGGAAAAGCGGTAAACGGGCCGTGATTTCGGGGTCGCCGGTGCGATGCCTTCGTGCCCCGCACCGCGAGGCCCGATACAAAAATGGGGATGGCCTGGTACCAGGCCATCCCCTGCGTTGGGCGGAAATCCGTGTGCTGCGAATCCCTACACGGATTCAAGCACGCTGACGCGCCGGCCGCCGCGATCGAACTTCACGTAGCCGGCGGTCAGAGCATAAAGCGTGTAATCGTTGCCCATGCCCACGCCCTTGCCGGGGTGGAACTTGGTACCCACCTGGCGGACCAGGATATTGCCGGCTTCGACCCTCTGCCCGCCGAATCGCTTGATGCCGCGGCGCTGCGCGTTCGAGTCGCGCCCGTTGCGGCTGGAGCCTTGTCCCTTCTTGTGTGCCATGCGTTTGCTTCCTCACCCGAAGTCGGCGGGTTCCGGCCGAGAGCCAGAAATCGAAATGCCCGAAGTACTTAAGTTGCGTTCTTTGGGAAAACGACTCGAATCGAGCCGGGATCGCCCTCCGATCGTACTGCCCCGGAGGACTCGTGACCCTTCATTTCTAGCGGTAAACCCACTCGTAGTCAACCTCGCCCGGGATTCCGAAGCGGATTTCCTGCTCGTGCTCGAGGTGTTCGTCGCCCGGTCGCCAGAAATTGAGCCTCAACGTTTTGCGGGCCCATTGGCGACCTTTGCCCGGCGGATCGCCCGGCTGGAACGCTCCCGGTGGGTCTTCCCAACGGTAGGCGTTGGTCAATCCGCTGACGAAGATGCAGAAGAAGTCGATTCGCGGGTCGAGGTCTTCCCAGGTCGCCACGCCCCAGAGGGTCTGGCCGACCTTGATTTCCCGGGCCATCTCGACGGTGGTCAGGAACTGCCGGTTCGGGTCTTCCCGCATGCGGATCGGGCCCATCGCGACCGGGACCACCCGATCGGGGTATACCGTATCGAATTCGAGGCTCTTCAGCCGGAAAGCGGGGGTGAAGAGGATCGGCTCATCGGATTTCTGCAATTCGAGCGTGCCGTCGGGGCCTTCTTGCGAAGGCAGCGTCTTTCCCGGGTTGGTGACGCTGTAGACCATGTACCAGATGAGCTTGCGCTTCATCCGGCCGTCGGGTTGGGGCACGTCGACGTGGATCATGCGCACGGGCTTGAACTGGAAGTCCAAGTACCAGATCTTGCGACGAAAGGGCACATCTTTGGCCCAGTCGAGATCGGGATCGACCGCGACCAGCTCGACCATGTCGTGACGGCTGACCGTATCGGCCTCATCCAAGGGGGGCTCGACGGATTTCAACACGCCGGGCGCGAGCTGGCGGTAGGGGCCTTGCGGCACGCCCGCGGGGTCGGGCGGCTCGGCTCCCAGGCAGAGGGGCACCATCACGGCCAACGCCACGGCAACGGCCGCCGGCCCGGCACGCCACGTCCACGCGCGTGAAGAGGAGATCATGGGGAAGCTTCTCTGTTGGTTCCAAGACGAGGTGGCCACCCGGTCGGAGCGAGCCGAAACCCACTCCTAGAGGATTTTAGTATAGTCCCCGCCCTCCGCAACCGTCAAGGTTTACCCTCCCCTCAAAAGAGGCGGTCGTCGGGTCGTGACGGCGGTTCGGGTTTGTGGGGATGGTTGGTTGGTTCACGAGCTGTCGATCGCTCGACCGGCGCGCGAGTCGACCAAATCACCACGGGCTCAGTTCGAGGTCCGGATCCAGCGCCTTGTCGATCGGGGCATCCCTCGGATAGCATGACGCCGGGGCCGTGAACAAAGCAATGGGTTTCGGCGGGGAGCATTTCGATGGAGAACCATTTCGTACGCAACCATTGCGCGGCTATCGTGCTTTTCTGGACGCTTACGGTTCTCGCCACTTGCCGACGAGCCGACGCCGCCGAGCCGAACGCCTTTATGGCGTTCGCGGCGGGCAAGGCCGACGTCATCGTCAGCGATCGGGGCGAGGATTACCTTCGCCTGGGCGTCATCGCCTGGGGGCCCGATTGGGCCTGGACGGGCCTCCAAGGCAATACCGAAAGCCGGCAGGGAGCCACCGTCGGCTCGCTCGGCGCCAAGATGGGCGGCACGGGCGTGCCGTTTCGCGTCACCTTCCGCGCGGCGAGCCCCCAGGATCGGCGGCTCACGTTCGACTACGAGCTTGAGGCCGAGGCCGATACCGCACTGACCTACGTCGTGGCCGAGCTTGCTCCCGGCCGGACGTTTCACGGGCGCGAGGTCGTGGTCGAGTCGCAAGGCCAATCGAGGCGGGTCCGCTGCCCCTTCGAGCGGCGCGGCCTGGGCGATCGGGTCGAAAGCGTGCGCATGACCGATGGCGCGGGCCGAACCACGGTGCTCCGCTTCGATCCGCCCTGCGCGATCCCCACCGACGGCCCCGCCCGAATCGTGCTGGCCAAGGACCGGCTCCGTCGAGGACAGACCGCGCGTTTGACCCTCACGATCGACCTGCCCGGCACGATCGACTGGTATCCCAGCCTGGCCGAGATGCCCGACGAACCCGGCATCGAGACCTGGTACGAGTGGCGGGCGACCGGCGAGTCGGGCCCGAGCGTCGTCGGACTGGACGATTGGCTCGACCGGCCCGCCGGCAAACACGGGCGCATTGCGCGCCGGGACGACGAGCTGGTTTACGGCGACCGGCCGATCAAGCTCTGGGGGCTCAACCTCTGCTACGCCACCTGCGCCCCGGAGAAGGACCTGGCCGAGCGGCGGGCGGCCTTCTACCGCAAGTACGGGATCAACGCGGTCCGGCTTCACAAGTACGCCGACGGGCCGGGCTGGGCCGGCATTCAATCGCCCGACAGCTTCGTCGAATTCGACGCCGAGGGGCTCGACCGCATGGACTACCAGGTGGCCCGGCTCAAGGAGGCCGGCATTTACGTGAAGCTGTCGGCTCACTTCGGCGCCCAGAAGCTGGCTCCGGCCGACAAGAAGTACGTGCCCTTCCTCGAGGAGTTCGGCGACTTCCGAGGCCGGCCGGGCCGCGTCGCGACGCCCCACAGCGCCGTGCACTACTCGCCCGAGCTCCAGCAAGTGCAGATTCTGCAAATGGCCAATCTGCTTAGGCACAAAAACCCGTACACGGGCCTGACCTATGCCGAGGACCCGGCCGTGGCGTTCGTCGAGATCATCAACGAGCAGAGCATCCTGTTCTTCACGTCGATGTCGCCCTTGAAGGCCAGCCCGACGCTCCGCAAGCAGGTCGGCGCCCGGTTCTGCGATTGGCTCCGACGGAAGTACGGCACCCACGCAACGCTCGAAGCGGCATGGGGCGGGCCCCGGGCGTTCGACAGCTTCGAGGGCGACGGATTCGAGCCGGTCGGCGAGCGCCTCGAACGGGGCAACATCCTGCCCCTGGGCAATCCGTGGTATTGGGACCCCGAGCAACTGGCCGGCTCGCAGGCCTTCCGCAGGCAGCGTCTGCTCGACACCCTGCAATTCCTCTACGAGTTGCAGTGCGCGTTCTACCGGCGCTACGTCGACGCGGTGCGCGAGGCGGGCTACGAAGGCGAGATCGTCGCCTCGAACTGGCAAGCCGGACGCGCCTTCAGCCACTTCGCCAACCTGCATTCCGACTCCCTGGTCGGCACGATCGATCGGCACAACTACTTCGGCGGCGGCCAGGCCAACGCCTCGATGCTTGCCCGCGCCGGCTCGGGCACGCTCAGCAGCGGCCTGCAGCAGGTCGCCGGTCGGCCGTTCATGCTTTCGGAGTGGATCCACGTCTTCCCGAACGAGTGGGGCGTCGAGGGACCCGCCCTCGTCGGCGCTTACGGCATGGGCTTGCAGGGGTGGGACGTGTCGTTTCTGTTCCAGAACCGCGACGCGGGCGCGTTCAGCGACCGAATCGGGCGCGACCGCTGGGACGTCACGGTGCCGCAGATCCTTGGGCTTTTTCCGGCCGTGGCCCGGCACGTTCATCGCGGCGACGTGAAGCCGTCGGAGACGGTCGCCGTGCGGAACGTCCACGTGCCGTCGCTGTTCGAGGGCAAGCTGGGCTTCGACGACCGCGTGGCCCAGGGCTACGACGACAAGGAGCTCGACAGCAGCAAGGTGCCCGCCCGCGCGCTGGCCGCGGTTCGCAGCGTGGTCGCCTTCACCGACGAGTGCGCCGACACCCCCGCCTTCGACCTGACGCCCTACGAACAACGCGGAGGGCTGCTCTCGAGCACGGGTCAGCTCTTCTGGAAGGAGGCCGGCGATTCGCCGGGTGGATACTTCGTCATGAACACGCCGGGCACCAAGGCCGTCGTCGGATTCGCCTCGGGCCGGACGCACGAACTCGGCAGCGTCACCATCGAGCCGCAGAGCGAGTTCGCGGCGATCTACGTCACGGCCCGCGACCGCGACGCCACGATCGAGTCGGCCGGCGAGCTGTTGATCGTGGCCGTGGCCCGGGCCCGCAACACGGGCATGAAGTTCTCGCCCGACGGCAAGATGCTGTTGGCCGAGGGCAAGCCGCCGATCGTCATCGAGCCCGTGCGGGCCCGAATCGGCATGCGCAAGGAGGGCTCGCCCGAGGTCATCGTGCTCGACCACGACGGGAAGATCACCGAGACGACGCTTCCCGTGCGGCACGGCTCGGTAACGATCGACGGGGCGAGGGACAAGACGCCGTACTACGTGGTGCGATACCGACAGACCGCGTCGCGATCCGATGCCGAGTAAGCGGGGCAGCGGTGAGCCCATGCCCTTGCGCGTGGTTTGGGCTACAATGGATCGCCGACACCGTGTTTCAGGGAGAATCCGACGTGCCCGTACACGACTGGACGCGCGCTCAGGCCGGCATCCTTCACGATTTCCACGTTGCGTGGCTTTCGGAGATCCGAAAGGCGCTGAACGGCGGAATCCTGCCGGAAGGCTTCTATGCGATGGCCGAGCAGCACGTCGGTCACTTGATCGCCGACGTGCTGACGTTGCACGGCGGCCCGGCGCCTGGGGAGCCGTTGCCGGCGTTCCCGGTCGCCGGCGGCACGGCCGTGGCCGAGGCGCCGCCCAAGGTGCGGCGGCACGAGACGGTCGAACTGCGCGGGGCCGCCCGTCCCCGGTCCCTGGCGATTCGGCACGTCAGCGGCCATCGACTCGTCGCCCTTCTGGAGGTCGTGTCGCCGGCGAATAAGGATCGGCCCGCGAGCGTCGAGCAATTCGCGGCCAAGGCCCTCGACGCGTTGGATCAAGGCGTGCATTTGTTGGTGGTCGACCTGTTCCCCCCCGGACGTTGCGACCCGCAGGGGATCCACGGTCTCATTCGGCAGCGTCTCCGGCATTCGGAGATGCCCTACGACCTGCCCGCCGACGAGCCGTTGACGTTGGCCGGTTACGCGGTGGGGGCGCAGGTCGACGTCTACATCGAGCACCTCGGCGTCGGCGCCGTTCTGCCCGAGATGCCGCTTTTTTTGAGCCCCGATCGGTACGTCAGCGTTCCGCTCGAGGCCACGTACGAAGAGGCGTACCGCGGCATGCCGGCCTTCTGGCGCAACGTGCTCGAAGGAAAGACGCCGGCCACACCCTGAGCGAGCGCGTCGGGCGCGACCGCCGGCGCGCCGCCGATTCGGTAGGTATTTCGGGCCGTGGCGGGAAGGGCGCGTAGGACGCTCTCGCCCCACGGCACGATGCGGTCGGCCGAGCGGAAGCCGCCGTGCTACTTGCCGCGAGGCGGGCTCGCGACGAGCAGGATCGCGCAGCGGCCCGGCAGGGAGACCGCGATTCTTCCCTCGGCGTCGCGCTCGACGATTCCCACCGACCCGTCGGCGGGATCGAGGCGGTGCCACGCGCCCGGCGCGGCTGCCGCGAGATATCCCTCGTAGGGCTCGCGCCCGGCGTTCGCGATGAGGAGAACCCGGCGCCCGTCGCGCACGTATTGGCCCAGGGTAATCCGGTCCGACGCCGGGTCGAGACGGTAGGGCGGCGCGAGCGCGTCGGCCAGGGACTCAGGCGTCGCCAGGTCGTCGGCCTCGTCGTCGACGACGCGCCCGCCGCGGCCGCGGAACCGGTCGACCGCGCCCGCCGCGGCGCCCGGCAATTGCACTGCGCGAGGCACCACAAGGGCCTCGAAGCGGTGCCCCGCCATGGTCAGATACCCGCCGGGCTCGACCTCGGCCGCGGCAAGCTGCTTGTGGTCGATCAGGGCAAAGGGGATCTGCGTCCGCTGGAGCATCTGGCCGAGGCGCATGAACGAGCCGATGATGGCCTGGGCCCGCGCCGACTGCGACCCGGGATGCAGGGGTTCGGCAACCGGCAGGTATTCCTCCCAGAGGTCGTGGATGGGATAGTACAGCAGCACGCGGCGGTCGAACCGCGCCGGTTTGAGGATCGCGTTGAGCCGGCCCACGTACTCGCAGTAGGCGCGGTAGTCGTCGGCCGGGCGATCGTTGATCCCGTAGTAGAGCGTGAAGTCGGTCACGCCCCAGGCGGCCTGCCAGGCGGCGGTGGCCCGCATCGCGGCCGGGTCGGCCGGTCCGTGGCCACCCATCTTCTGGCTGAAATCGCTCACCTCGGTCATCACCCGGCGCCCGCCGCCCAGCAGGGCGGCCGAGCTCGGCAGGGCGGCCGTGAGCCAGGCGCTGTGCACGACCGCCTCGGGGTCGGAGGTGAGCATGTCGAGGCCGGGAACGTCCATGCGGCCGAGCACCTCTAGCGCGTTCCCCTCCAAGGGCACGTGGCGCAAGATCGACTCCTCCGACAGGGTGTGCCCCGACGAAAGCACGCGGTGGCCCGCGCACCACTCCTGAATCGCTCCAAAAAACCGCTCGGCGATCAGGTCGGCGATCAACGCCCAGAACTGGCGGCGAACCTTGCGGTCGTCGGGCGAATCGCCCGCGAACAGGCTCGGCCGCCCGGCGAGCAGGTCCTCGCCGTACCGCTCGCGGTACCGCTCGGGCAGATCGTACACCCAGGGCACGGTGGGCAGGGCCTTGACCGACGCGTCGATCGGATCGACCACGCGGACCCGGCTCCGGGCGGGCTCGGGAATCTGGCCGAGGTTCACCGCCATCAGCGAGGGCTCGTCGGTGAACGTGGCCCGGATCGTCGTGCCGAAGTAGGGCTCCAGACGCTGCCAATACGCCTCGTGCGTCTTGGCGATAAAGCACCGCACGGCCCGATCGTCGAGCAGGTTGGCGTACCGCCGGGCCGCGTAGTAGTTGTTGCTGGCGTGGGTGTGCTCGTACGCGGGCCGGACCACAAACGGCTCGTCGCGCGAAGCGTCGAAGGCCAGTTCCATCGCCTCGAAGGCGCGATCGTGCTCGAGCACCAGCCCTCCCGCCGCCCCACTGGGATAGCCGTCCTCGTCGTAAAGCCACACGACGAGCCCCAGCCTGCGGCAGGCTTCGACTCCCGCGGCGAGCGTGTTCCAGTGCTCTTCCGATCGCAGGTAGTCCTTGAAGGCCACGTTGCAGCCGATCCCACCCAGGCCGAGATCGGCATAGTATCCCATCCCCTTCGGCTCGACCTTGCCGGCTCCGGTCTGGGGAACCATCTGGTCGATCCCCTCCGCGGTCGCCCGGCGGGGATCGATCGCGTGGACGATCTGCAAAGGCCGGTCGTCCATGGCCGGCGCCCGCCACCGGGCAAGCCACGCGTCGGGCAGGGGCTCCTGCGACTCGCCGGCCCGCGCCGCGGCGGCGAGGCAGGCGGAAATCAAGACGATCGAAAGCCAGTCTGTGGCCTTTCGTTGCGTTGGCATGATGCTGCTCACCGTGGGAGGTCGCGGGTCGGAGGGCCGTTCTGCTTCGTCAGTCTACCCGATCGGGGCCCGGCCGTCTGCCGAGGTCGTAAGCCTCGCGCAACACGTCGCCGTCGTCCCTGACAAGGCAAGCTGCCGAATCGCCGCCCCGAACGCTCGCCGGTAGTTGACGGCGAGAAATCGCGGTACGATGGTTGCACGGTTCTGACTCCGGCCCGGTGGGGCCAAGGCGATTTCGAGGAGGTGCATCATGCGTGCCCGCGGCTTTTTCGTGGTGGGTGGACTGGCCGGATTGATGCTGACCGGGGCCGTAGCGGTTCGCGCGGCAGAAACGGCTGCCATCCAGGGGCTTCTCGAGCGAGAACTGGTCGGCTCGCTGTTGCCCATGACCGAGGTTCAGCGGTATTGCGACGCCCGGGTTCCGCCCATGCCCGAGGCGACGACGGCCGCCGCGTGGCAGCACGAGGCCGACCGCATGCGCGCGGCCGTGCTCGAGGGCATCGTCTATCGCGGCCGGGCCGCCGCGTGGCGCGACGCGCCGGCGAAGGTCGAGTGGCTCGACACGATCGAGGGAGGTCCGGGCTATCGGATCAAGAAGCTCCGCTACGAAGCCCTGCCCGGCCTTT
>Ga0334893_1002969_pt1 | contig 11594 bp, 11 predicted proteins | sample GraSluR3_MG_5_FD_207218 | JGI IMG/M metagenome (GOLD analysis project Ga0334893, IMG submission 207218) | Sludge microbial communities from methane-producing bioreactor in Wageningen University, Netherlands - Granular Sludge_09_05-R3 | ecosystem: Engineered > Bioreactor > Anaerobic >...
TTAAACTTTTTCTTGTTTTTTCATTATTTATTCCTAATAAACTTTTTGCATGACCTTCACTTATTTTTTTACTTTCTAAGTGAAAAGCTGTAAAATCATCTAATTTTAACAATCTCAGTCTATTTGCTATATAAGACCTACTTTTTGCAAGTATTATAGCCATATCAGCTTGACTGACTTTAGAGTCTTTCATAAAACTATGTATAGCCTTGGCTTCTTCTATAGGATTTAAATTCTCTCTTTGAAGGTTTTCAATTAGAGCTATTTCTCTAGTATTTGCACTATCTTGAATTATACAAGGAAGATAATCAATATTTATAAGCTTTGCAGCTTGATATCTCCTTTCCCCCGCTATAATCGCATAGCCATCTTCAGCTTTGCTTACTATTATAGGCTGAAGTATTCCATATTTTTTTATAGAAGTAGCAAGTTCATCAAGAGCATTTTTGTCAAAGCTTTTTCTAGGCTGGTCTTTTCTAGGATATATTTCCTTTATAGGTATATTTTCTAGTTTTATAGCTATCACCTCAATTATAGGCTTGGATTAAATGAAATATAATTTAGTAAAACTCTTTTATATCAAAGGCTCCTTTGAAGGCTTGCCTGCTTTTCTAGGATAATTTTTAGGGGTGTTTGATATCTTTTTGATAACCAGTATATTGTGGTTTAAGTCAGTATATGGAATATCTATCTCCTTGATATACTCAAGACTACAGCCTAAAACAGCTAGAGCTTTTTTTGCCTGCTCTACTTCTGATTTTGCAGCTGGGCCCTTCTGGCAGATAAAATAACCTCCTTTTTTCAAAAAAGGACTGCAGTATTCTAATAATACTGGTAAAGAAGCAACTGCTCTTGATAGTACTATGTCATACTTCTCTCTATATTTAGGATTAGAACCTGCATCTTCAGCTCTGCTATGAAGATACTCAGCATTATCAAGACCTACTCTAGCTCCTACTTCTTTTAAAAAGTTAATTCTTTTGTTTAAAGAATCAAGCATAGTCATCTTTATATCAGGTCTCATTATTTTTATAGGTATGGAAGGAAAGCCAGCTCCAGTTCCTACATCAATAGCCTTTAGTCCTTCACCCTTTAGCTCGTCTACTAAAAGACAAGATAAAGAGTCTAGAAAATGCTTAGTATAGATTTCCTCTGGATCTTCTATTGCTGTAAGATTCATGACTTTATTATATTCTAAAAGTGTATCCATATATATTTTAAAATTATTTTGCTGATTTTCAGTTATATAAATGTTCCAAGAGTTTAGCCCCTGGGATAGTATTTTATCAAGCTCCATATCATTACTACTCCTCATCATTATCTTTACTTTTTACCTTTTGAGTCTGCATATATATCAAAAGAACTGAGATATCTGCTGGAGAAACACCTGATATACGAGATGCCTGTCCTATATTAAAGGGTTTAATTTCATTGAGCTTTTGTCTAGCTTCTATTCTAAGCCCACTTATAGTTTCATAGTCAAGAGTTTCAGGAAGCTTCTTTTTTTCAAGCTTTTTAAAGCTTTCTACTTGGTCTAGCTGCTTCTTTATATAGCCTTCGTATTTTACTGTGATTTCACACTGCTCTATTACTTGAGATGACAGCTCTTTATTGCCTTTTTCCAGCTTATCAAGCACAGTATAATTTACCTCTGTTCTTTTCAAAAATTCATATAAAGGCATGGTTCTGCTAAGTGGAGAGGCTCCCATTTCCTCAAGCAGAAGATTTGCTTCATCAGGCTTAACTTTTTCTGTTTTTAGTCTTTTTAGCTCAGCATCTATTTGAGTTTTCTTAGTAATGAACTTTTCATAGCGTTCATCTGTAACAAGCCCAACTTCTCTTCCTTTTTCTGTAAGTCTAAGGTCTGCATTGTCCTGTCTTAATAATAGCCTGTACTCAGCTCTTGAAGTCATCATTCTATATGGCTCATTAGTTCCTTTAGTAACTAAATCATCAATCAAAACACCTATATAACTCTCCGATCTATCTAAAATAAAAGGCTCTTCATCTTTAATATGTCTTACTGCATTTATCCCAGCTATGAGTCCCTGAGAAGCTGCTTCCTCATAGCCTGAGGTTCCATTGAACTGACCTGCACTAAATAAACCGGAAACATCTTTAATTTCGAGACTAGGCTTTAGATAAAGAGGATCTATGCAGTCGTATTCTATAGCATAGGCTGGTCGCATTAATTTTGCATTTTCAAGACCTTTAACTGTGTGGTACATTTCAAGCTGAACTTCATATGCAAGAGAAGAAGAAAAGCCTTGAATATAGTATTCTTTGGTATTAAGCCCCTCTGGCTCTACAAAGAACTGATGAGTTTCCTTATCCTTAAATCTAACTACCTTATCCTCTATAGATGGGCAGTAGCGTGGTCCCTTGCTATCCATATCTCCTCTATAAAGGGCTGAACGACCAAGGTTGTTTAATATGATTTCATGAGTCTTTGGAGTGGTTCTAGTAAGATAGCATACCACTTGATTTTCTCCTATATAGTCATTCATAAATGAAAATGGAACTATTTTTTCATCTCCATGCTGAACTTCCATTTTAGAAAAATCAATAGAATCAGCATGAACTCTGGCAGGAGTTCCAGTTTTAAAGCGTCTAAGTGGAAGCCCTAGCTTTTCAAGAGACTCAGTTAATCCATCTGCTGAGTTAAGTCCAATAGGACCAGAAGAATAATTTACCTCTCCTATGTAAACTTTAGATTTTAAATATACTCCTGTAGCTAGTATCACTGCTTTAGCTTCATACATAGCTCTTAGCTTAGTAAGCACTCCTGTGACTTTTTTATCTTCATCGTTAAGTATTTCTACTACTTCATCCATCACTATATCTAAATTAGGTGTGTTCTCAAGAGTTTTTTTCATCTCCATGTGATACATATTTTTGTCATTTTGAGCTCTAAGCGAATGAACAGCTGGTCCCTTTGCTGTGTTTAGCATTCTGCTTTGAATAAAGGTTTTATCCGTATTTAATCCCATTTCTCCGCCTAGGGCATCTATTTCTCTAACCAAATGACCTTTACCTGTGCCTCCTATAGATGGATTGCATGGTAAAAAAGCTATAGCATCTAAAGACAACGTCACTATAAGTGTCTTCATTCCTAGTCTTGCACTAGCTAGTGCCGCCTCACAGCCAGCATGTCCAGCTCCTACAACTACTACATCATATGTTCCTGCTTTAAAATTCATACCTTAATATTTCCTCCTAAATTTCTAACTCTATAAGTAAACTATATATCATCTATTAAGCTAGTTAATTTCTATTCTTTTTAGCAATTTATTATAACATATTTTAGAAAAATATAATTTAACACTTGCTTTTTTTTTAAATGGTTGTATGCTTGTATTAAGTAAGTAATACAACAATACATGAGGAGGTCTATATCGTGCCATGGGAATTTGATAATAGTAAACCCATTTACACTCAAATAGAAGAGGAAATAAAGAAAAAAATAATATCAGGTGCATTAAAAGGGGGAGAAAAAATGCAGTCTGTAAGAGATTTAGCTAAGGAAGCTGGAGTAAATCCTAACACTATGCAAAAATCCTTGATAGAAATAGAAAAACAAGGTCTTATTATCACAGAAAGAACTAGTGGAAGATTTGTAACATCTGATAGTGATAAAATTCAAAGGCTTAGAGATTCATTTTTTGAAGAAAAAATTAAAACTTTAATATTTGAATTTGTAGAGCTAGGGTGTTCAAAGCAAGATTTGTATACACTTATAGAAAAACATTTTGATGGGGTGAAAAAAGATGACAAATAATTATTTGCTTGAGTTTAGCAATATAACAAAAAAATACGGCTCAAAAGTCGCACTAGATAATGTAAGCTTTAATCTAGAGCCTGGAAAAATAATTGGACTTCTAGGTCCAAATGGAAGCGGAAAATCTACTATATTAAAGCTCGTAAATGGCCTTCTTCAGCCTACAGAGGGTGAAATAAAAATAATAGGAAATCCTCCGGGGATAATGTCAAAATCCATAATTTCATATCTTCCAGAAAGAACTTATCTAAATGAATGGATGAAAATATCTGACTTGATAAACTTTTTTGCAGATTTCTATATAGATTTTGATATAAACAAAGCAAACGATATGCTTATAGCTCTAAAGCTAGACCCAAATCACAAACTAAAATCCCTTTCTAAAGGTAACAAGGAAAAAGTACAACTTATCCTTGTAATGTCTAGAAAGGCTAAGCTATATCTTCTAGATGAACCAATTGGAGGAGTAGATCCAGCAACTAGAGATTTTATATTAGACACTATAATTTCTAATTATCTATCAGATTCTACTTTGATGATATCTACTCATTTGATAAGTGATATAGAAAGAATATTTGACGAAGTAATCCTTATAAATCAAGGAACAATCTACAAGCATGACAGCGTAGACAATATACGTCAACAGACAGGAAAGTCTATAGACCAGTTATTTAGGGAGGTATTTAAATGCTAAGCAAACTTCTAAAATATGAGTTTAAATCAACATCTAGAATATTTATACCTATATATGCAGCTATATTGGTATTATCTATTCTTACTTCATTAAAAACTACAAATCCTGGTTCAGAAGATGTATTAAGTGTACTTTTTCCTACCATATTAGCCCTTACTTTTGCTGGACTATTAATAATGACTATAATAATGGTGGTAAAACGTTTTGACACAAATTTACTTTCAGATGAAGGTTATTTGATGTTTACCTTGCCTGTAAAAATCACTGACTTAATAAATTCAAAGCTTGCTCTATCAGTTTTTTGGGCAGTGACAAGCAGTATATTATTTATAGTATCTATGACTATAATTTTCTTTAGAGATATAGAATTTGCAAGGATGTTTGATGAAATTAGCATGGTTTTTTCTCAAATTCCAAATGCCGGAATTATAACTTTTTTAGCTATAGTAAGCATGCTACTGGTTTATATTAACTTACTTCTTAAAATTTATACTTCACTTAGCATAGCTCAAGCATTTTCAATAACAGGAAATAGGATATTTGGAGGAGTACTTGTTTTTATTGGAATAGAAATAGGACTAAATGTAATTCAAACTATGATTATGTTTATTGCATCTAAAAGTCAGTGGTTAGAAAACTATTTTGAAAAGCTTTCTATTATGATGTCTAGTCCAAACTGGGAATATCTTTATCCTCACTATCCAGTTATATTTTTAAGCATAATTACAGTGATACTTTTAATAGTAAATACTGCATTTTACTACGCTACACATTATTTCCTAAAAAACAAATTAAACCTTGAATAAAAAACATACCAAAAATTATTAAAACTCTCCTTATAAACTCAGTTATTAGCTGAAATTTATAAGGAGAGTTTTATATTATTATTACTTACCTATACAAAATTCTCTAAATATCGTATCTAATAATTCCTCTGATACTGTGTCCCCTGTGATATGTCCTAGCTCATTCCAAGCATTTTTGAAATCTGTCTCTGCTATATCAAGAGGTATATTATCAGCAAGTGCTGTAAGTGCATCGCTACAAGCTTCAAACGCACGTTCTAATGCCATTTTATGTCTTGCATTTGTAACCATAAGGTCATTTTCAGTCTTAAGGCTACCTTCTAGTACCATATTTTCAATTTCTTTTTCCAGCAAATCTATACCCTTTTTTTCTAAAGCAGAAATTCTTATTATTGGCTTACCTTTGGCATAATTGTGAATTTCATCATCAGTAACCATACTAGGAAGATCTGTCTTATTTACTAATATAATAGCTTTTTTATTTCCTAGCAAGGATAGTATATCTTGGTCTTCTTTACTTAAGTGCCTAGATGAATCGAGCATCATTATAACTAAATCAGCAGATTCAAAGGATTCCTTAGATTTTTGGACCCCAATTTTTTCTACTAAATCCTGAGTCTCTCTTATCCCCGCAGTATCAACTATCTTAAGAGGTATTCCTCCTATATTCACATACTCTTCTATTATATCCCTTGTTGTTCCTTCTATTTCTGTTACTATTGCTCTAGATTCTTTTAGTATAGCGTTTAGAAGTGAAGACTTTCCTACATTTGGTTTTCCTACTATTACTGTTTTTAAGCCATCTCTTAGTATCTTACCCATCTCAAATGATGAAATTAATTTTTTTATAGAAGCCCTTATATTCTTCAAGTCATCTGATAATTCCTCATATGTTATCTCTGGTTCATCTTCTTCTGGAAAATCAATAGCAACAGTAATTTTAGCTAAATCCATAGTAAGTTTATCTCTAATTTGCTTGATTGAAGCTGATAAATTACCTTCTAGATGCTTTTGTGCTATATCAAAACTAGCATTAGTCTTAGCATTTATAATATCAATTATAGCCTCAGCCTGAGATAAATCTATTCTTCCATTTAAAAATGCTCTTTTTGTAAATTCTCCTCTATCTGCTAACCTTGCTCCATTTCTTATAACTGCTTCTAGTATTTTTCTTACAGATATATACCCTCCATGACAGTTTATCTCAACTACGTCTTCTCTTGTGAAAGTATGAGGTTTTTTCATATATGAAATTAAGACTTCATCAACTATTTTTTCTTGATCATATACATGTCCATAAACAAGTTTCCTAACCTGCATTGACAAATCAGTATTTTCTTTTATTGGTTTAAATATTTTTTTTGCAATATCTAAGGCCTTAGGCCCACTAAGCCTTACTATACCTATTCCCGCTTCTCCTGGAGCTGTAGCTACAGCTGCAATAGTATCATCTATAAACATAATTTATCCCTCTTTTTCTCAAACAAGAACCCTTCATATTAAATCAATTGGGTAAAAATCTTGTTGTATTTACAATAATATAAAGCCCCTGGTATTAGACAGGGGCATTTTTACTAGCGTTTTACTGCGATAACTACCTTTCTATAAGGTTCTTCACCTTCGCTATAAGTAGTTACATAAGTATCAGATTGTAAAGCTGAGTGAACTATTCTTCTTTCGTATGGATTCATAGGCTCAAGCTTAATATTTTTTCTTTGTTTTGCAGCAGTTCTAGCCATTTTGTTGGCATATCTAACAAGAGATTCTTCTCTCTTAGCTCTATAGTTTTCTATATCTAACATTATTCTTACATACTCACCAGGAGTCTTATTAACAGCTAAACTAAGAATCATTTGAAGAGCATCTAAAGACTCTCCTCTTCTTCCTATAAGTTGTCCAGCACTGTCTCCTGTAATGGTTACTTTAGCTGCATCAGAATTCAAATCGATATTTACATCTGCCTGGATATTCATAACTTCAAATATTCCATTCAAAAATCCTAGAATTCTAGTTTCTACAGTGTCCTTAAGTATTACAGTAGCTTTTATTTTATAATCCTTTGAACCTAAAAAACCAAATAAACCCTTACTACCTTCTTCTAATACTTCAATTTCCAAATCTTCTACAGCTACTCCTAATTGATCTACAGCTTTTTGAATAGCTTCTTCTTTAGTTTTTCCAATTATTTCTATGAATTTCATCTTAGGATGCCTCCTTATTCTTTGAAGGTTTTGATAAAACATACTGTTGTGCTATTTGGAATATATTACCCGCTACCCAGTAAAGAAGTAACCCAGCTGGAAAAGTAACTCCCCAAAATAACATCATAATAGGGAACATATACAGCATCATATTTTGAGTAGAGTCTTTTTTGCCTCCCTTTGGAGACATCATTGCTGATTGAATATATGTAGTAATTGCTGCCAATATAGGTAAGATAAATGGTATAGAAATACCAGCTAATAAAATCACATCCGGACTTGCAAGGTTTTTAACCCATAAAAATCCTGTATCTGCAATTTTATAAGCTTCTTCAGTTCCAAAAACATATTTTACTGGCTCTCTAAGAGCATTAAAAAGTCCTATTATTATTGGAAACTGTATTAAAAGTGGCAAGCATCCTGCAAGAGGATTAACTTTATGTTCCTTATATAACTCCATTATTTTTTGGTTTTGCTTATCAGGATCATTTTGATATTTTTTCTTAATTTCATCCATTTTAGGCTGAATTAATTGCATTGATTTCATTGATTTAGTCTGAGTAAGTGTAAGAGGTAATAACAGTAGCTTTACTACTACTGTAAAAACAATAATAGAAATAGCGTAATCACCTATTACATTATAAATAAGCTTAAGTAAAGATCCAAATAAATACGATAGTTGAGACAAAATTTTTACCTCCCAAGATATATAAAATATATTACTTCAAAGGGTCATATCCTCCCTCATGGAAAGGATGACACTTTAATATTCTTCTTAATGATAAATAGCTACCTTTTATAGGGCCATATTTTTTTATTGCTTCTATAGAGTATGTTGAGCATGTAGGATAAAATCTACAAGTAGGTCCTTTTAATGGAGAAATAAATTTTTGATAAAATCTTATAATTAGAATTAATATCCTAGATATAAACTCTTTCATTTATAATACACCTGATTTTCTAAATAAATACCTAACTGATTTACCAATCTCGTAATAATCTGATTGTGAACTTGGCATTCTACCAATAAATATTATATCATATCCATCATTTAAGTCAGGGATATCTTTTAAATTTTCTTTTATTAATCTTCTGATTTTATTTCTAGTAACTGCTTTACCTACTTTTTTAGATATAGAATATCCTACTCTTGTGTAACCCAAATTATTTTTCACAAAATAAAAAACTAAGGTTTTAGTAGCAAAAGATTTACCTTTTCTATATATATTTTTAAAATCAGAATCTTTTCTGAGCCTAAAATGCTTCATATTTCCCCCATGCACTTAAAAAATACAAATAAACAAAAAGGCCACCTTAATAAAGCGGCCTAAGTCTCTTATGCAGTCAATCTCTTTCTTCCTTTTGCTCTTCTTCTTCTAAGTACATTTCTTCCTGTAGAAGTTTTCATTCTTTTTCTGAAGCCATGCTCTTTGCTTCTTTGTCTCTTCTTTGGCTGGTAAGTTCTTTTACTCATCAATTACACCCCTTTCTAAAATTTTATAAAACCACTATCTATTTATAGAGGTTTCCCTAAAATACGCACATCATAACAAATATTATAATTCTCTCTAATATACTTGTCAATGAAATTTTCCAAGTATTTAGGAGTATTCAATGTGTATAAGTAAAAACTATTAAAAAAAGCTGTGGATAAATTTAAGTATTTCTATTGAAGTTTTTATCCGCATTTGTTATATTAGTTTTACCTGTTGATAACTTTTTAGACAATTATAAACTTATGCACAGGTTGTGGATTAAATTGTGTATAAGTTTATAAATATTTTATAATATATTTATCAATATATAGAAATCATTGTTATTTTATCATGTATATTATTTTATCCACAAGATGTTTATTATTTGTGTATTTAATAATTATTTTTTTTTATCCACTGAGATTTTTTATTATACAATTCTTAATAAGATTTTTCTCCACAGCTAATATTAGCATTTACTTTTATTAACGGCTGTGGATTAATTTGTTGATTACTTTGGAGGAACTTTTTTATGGATGCTGCTTCTTTATGGGAAAAGATTTTAAATGTATACAAAACTCATATAACTAAACAATTTTATGAGTCATTTTTTTCAAGTATAGAACCTGTTACTATCAGAAAAAACAAGCTTATTCTTTTAGCACCAAATTACTTTATAAAAGAAGTAATTGATAATAATCATCTTAATAACCTACATAATATAGCTAAAGATGTAAGCTCTACTTCTTATGAAATACAAATCATTTTAGAATTAGAAGAAATAACAGATATGTATTCTGATTCTGACTCTGATAACGGCAAAGATATTCGCTCTTATAGCCTCAACCCAAAGTATACATTTGATACATTTGTAATTGGCAATAGCAATAGATTTGCTCATGCTGCTTGTGTTGCTGTAGCTGAATCACCAGCAAAAGCTTACAATCCCCTCTTTATATATGGAGGAGTAGGACTTGGAAAAACTCACCTTATGCATGCTATAGGACACTATATAGTTAGTAATAATAAAAATTCAAAAATACTCTACCTATCATCTGAGACCTTTACTAATGAGCTAATAAACTCAATAAAAGATGATAAAAATGAAGCCTTTAGAAATAAATATAGAAATGTAGATGTAATTTTAGTAGATGATATTCAATTTATCGCTGGTAAAGAGCGTACCCAAGAAGAATTTTTCCATACCTTCAATGCTCTTCATGATGCAAATAAGCAAATTATAATATCAAGTGATAGGACACCAAAAGAAATTCCTACGCTAGAAGACAGGCTTAGATCTAGATTTGAAATGGGTCTTATAGCTGATATTCAGCCACCTGATTTTGAAACTAGAATAGCCATACTTAGAAAAAAAGCCCAAGTTGAAAATAGAGATATCCCAAATGAAGTAATGGTTCATATAGCTAAAAATATTAAATCTAATATAAGAGAATTAGAAGGAGCATTAGTAAGAGTAATAGCTTATTCTGATCTTACAAAAGAAGAAATAACCTATGAATTAGCTTGTGAAGCTCTAAAAGATATTTTTCAATCTTCTTCTAATAATGAACTTAATTCATCAGCTATAAAAGAAAAGGTAGCTCAAATATTTTCTGTAAAAATGGAAGATTTTCAATCTAAAAAAAGAACTAGAGCCATTGCTTATCCTAGACAGATAGCCATGTACCTGTGTAGAGAGCTAACTGATATGTCTTTACCAAAAATTGGTGAAGAATTTGGTGGAAGAGATCACACTACAGTAATACATGCCTGTGACAAAGTAGCTTCAGATATAGAAAAAGATGAAGATATAAAAAATAAAATAAATAGAATAATAACTGACCTGAAAAATTAGTTCAAAAGCTACTTAAGGAGTAATTTGTTTATTCAAGTTATTCCTTTCTTTATTGTAAATTATCCACAGGTTTATCCATTTTTGTACTTCCTTTTATGATTAAACTCTATATACTTATCCACAAATCAACACTCCCTATTACTATTACTACTATATTTTTGTAATTAATTATATATATTTATAGGAGGCATATCGTGAAAATAACAGTAAATCAAAACGAACTTCAAAATGCAATAAATATGACATTAAAAGGAGTTTCTAACAAAAATACTATAGAAATACTAAAAGGTATTTTATTTGAAACTTATGAAGGTAAATTAATGCTTACTTCAAATAACTTAGAAATAGGTGTTCAAACAGTAATAGATGCAGATATAGAAAGAGAAGGTAAAGTTGTAATTGATGCTAAAATAATATCGGATATAGTTAGAAAACTTCCCTCATCTGATATTTGCTTAGATATAGATGAAACTTATATAGTAAAAATAAGCTCTACTTCTTTAGAATTTAATATAAAAGGTTTTAATGGAGATGATTTTCCAATACCCGTATCAATTGAAGAAAATTATTATAAGGAAATTCCGAGTGATATTTTTAAAGAAATGGTCAGAAAAACGTCTTTTGCAGTCTCTATAGATGAAACAAAACCTCTACTTATGGGAGAACTTATAGAATTTAAAAATAACAGTATAAATATGGTTGCTATAGATGGATTTAGACTAGCAATTAAATATATAAAAGATGACAGTTTTGAAGCTGATTCAAAAATTATGGTACCAGGAAAA
>Ga0334893_1002977_pt1 | contig 11553 bp, 7 predicted proteins | sample GraSluR3_MG_5_FD_207218 | JGI IMG/M metagenome (GOLD analysis project Ga0334893, IMG submission 207218) | Sludge microbial communities from methane-producing bioreactor in Wageningen University, Netherlands - Granular Sludge_09_05-R3 | ecosystem: Engineered > Bioreactor > Anaerobic > Unclassified...
CCCCCACTCCAATCGGAACAGAAGAGAAGAGGCACCGGTACTTTGAACCATCAGGAAACGTTACCTTTCCCAACACCCGTAAGCATTCGGACTGTCCGTGAAACTGGCGCCATCTCAGGGAAGCTCTGGCGGAGAAGTGTTCTCACCGGGTGCCGCTTCTGAAGATTTTGGGACGCAAATTCGGCGGCAGGCTGTTCGGCTAGGGCGGGCCGAGCGGCGGCCTGCCGCTAACCTCGACAAGGCGTTGGCGCTGAAAGCCCGGTCTACTCGGGCAATGCCTTGAACCACTCCAGCAAGTCAGGCTGCTCTCGGAGCCGTGCATGAAACACTTCTTCCGTGTAGTCGCCACCCTCCAGTTCAACCCATGCCTGAACGACCGTCGTTCGGCTCACGGGTAGACGTTGATCCTTTCGGATCTCCGTGACATCCTCCATCCAACCCCGGAACAGGTCTCGCTCTTTTTGTGCTGCCTGCCTCAACGCCCTTCCTTCCGGCGTATCCAACTGGTCGTAGAGTTCCAGAATCGGTTTCGGCAACTCCTTGAGTTTCCGAAAGAAAGTCGGACGTGAACTCCCGGTCGCCTCCATCCATTTGTCACGAACATCACGTTTGCTGTCGGCTTCGTAGATGATGCTGATAAGCTCGGCAATGTCCGATCCCGTCTCGACGACTTCTGCTTTGATGGCCGCTTCGAGCTTCTTGGCCTCCTTGAGGGCGTCCTCGACATGGGTCTTCCAGTGGAATTCGCTTTCTCGATCCAGCCGACACTTGTAGGCGATCTCGACCAGATGGCGGACATTGGGCCGTAGCTGGATCTCCCGGCATTCTTTGAGAACGAAGTCGGCGGCCTCTCGGCATTCGTCTGGCGTTAGGGCAAGCAGCCGCTTATTGCGTTTGAGGGAATAGCCGCTGGCGGCGACTAGGTAGAACAAGATATCCATCTCGTCGTCCGATAAGTCATGTTCATGCGGGAAAACCCGACTCAATAGCGGCTGGTGCAGCTTGTGCGATCCGATAGGAATGTTCGAGACGAGAATGACCCCGCCAGTGAAATCAACCTCTTCCGGTTCTCCTCGTTTCTTGCGCTGCGAGGACTTGTTCGTGATTCTCCTGGCTCCACTGTCGGCCTGCGTGCCAAGAGCGGCGAGGAGGAAGTCGAGTATCTTCGGGTGGCTGAGGATGTGGGATACGTCGTCTAGGATAATGATCCCATCTGGGTTGGCGCAAAACATGTCGAAGAGCGGCTCCGGGTTCACGTGCCCGTTGTTGTAGGAATGCTTTGCCCCCATCGCCTCCAGAGTCTTCAGGATGGTGTAGGTCTTGCTCGTCCCTTGGCGACCGTAGATGAACATCCCGTTCTGGATTCCCTTGGCGACTCTGCGAGTGTGGTCGGCCAGCTTCTCCAGCTTGGTGTTGAGAGTCTCTTCAGCAATGGCGTGTTTGTCCTGCGTGTTCACGACGGGGGTGCTCCGGATAGCTGTCGGGCGTGGTAGCTTCTGTTCAGGAAGGCCGCCGACAATGGAAGGCATTTGGCGGACCCGCAGCGGTTCAGGCCACTCCTCCCAGTCGCCGCCTTTTTTGTGTTTGAAACTGACGAGCTTCCCGTTCTGGCACGGCGACGATCCCAGTTGCTTCAGAAACAGGGGGACGCTTGCTGCTCCGCATTGGTCAATCAAATCACTGGCCCAGGTCAAATCAAAGGGACGGGCTTTGTATCCACGGTGGCTGGACTCGCCGCCTTGGATGACCCAGTTGAGGCTGGGCAGCCATCGCCCGAGATCCACGGGCTCTAGCTGCGGCTCCACGGACACAAAGCGGACTGTGGTCTCGTCGCCGACCTTCAGGAGATGGTCGATGCGGCTGGCTGTGCTTTGGGTCGTGATGCTGGTGCCCGGCCAGAGATTGTCGGGCCACCGGATGCCTTGCTTCTCTAGAAACCCGGCGAACTCGGCCATCCGCTGCGGCTGTTTGCTCAGCCAGATCCATCGATGCCGATGGCCTCTCAGGCTCACCACCACGTTGATGATCTCGCTCAGCAGGTATTCGAAAGGGACGGAGCGAGAGAGGGCGTCGGACATGTCCGAAATGAAGATCAGCCGGGGCAGCCCGGTGAGCCACGGCTTGTTAGGGCGAGGCTTACCGGTGCGGTCAGACCACGACGCTGCATCCGCCATCTTGCCCGGACGCAGATGCACTTCCTCGTCGAAAGCGGTTGGATAGCCAAGCCGAGGGAAGATGTTCCCGGCGTAGCAGCCGTGGAGTTTTGGGGTCCAAAGTTCGCAGCCGTCGCATCCGGCTGTCGGATTCACCGTGCTGTCGCACCACTCAATCGGTGTGCTTTCCGCCATGCAATTCGCCTCGGATGACAGGTGAAACTTTTGATGAGTCTCAAAGTATCATGAAACGAGACTGAATGCAATATCTCCCTCTGTGGAGCCCGCTGGCAACCGCCGCTGCGGCCGAAAAATGCGGCGTGAGACCCTGAGACTGAGACTGATTCAGCCTTAGAGCCAGCCCTGAGACTGTGAGACTGAGACTGGAGCCTCCACGGCTGGGCCAGCTTGGCTACCGTGCAGTCGAGAGCGTCACCCGCCTGTTTCGGGTGGCTCGGGGCGTCGATCAGCCGGGTCGGGGAGTGGCGTGCTGGAGACGAGGAAGAGAAGCGGGACGATCCTGTGAGAGGGCCGTATCCAAGGCCGAAAACCGACCGAATTGGATACGCAATCACAGCCCCGAAAATTAGATACGCCTTTAGGCAAAAGAAAAAGCCGTAAACCCTTGTTATTTACGGCTTTCTGAGTATCCCCGACAGGATTCGAACCTGTAACCTTCGGCTCCGGAGGCCGACGCTCTATCCAATTGAGCTACGGGGACGCGAGGCAGAATTCCCTTGAAAAATAGGCCTTTTAGCAGTATCGTGAGGTCGTTGGCAGAAAAAGTTGGCAGAAAACTGCGGGTTGACGGACCATCGCCGACGCCCACCCGTCGTCGTAAGTTCAAATGCCCGGTTCTGCCGACTCAGCCCGCCGCGAGATCATTACCCGCTCCTGCTGCCTGTCTTCCATGCGGAATTCAACAACGACGATTATATCCGTCCAGTTCAGACTCCGGTAGGCCCACCCTTTTGGGAGAGTCGTAACATAGGAAAGCTGGGAAGAAAAAAACGCGGACACAACCGGGGCTACTTCTACCGGAGCGGCCGGGGTTGGTACGCGAATGACGGAAAAGGCATGGTTCCCCTTCTGTTCGCCGATGGCACTCGGATCAAGGACAAAGGACCCCCCCGAAGAAGAGGTTGCGGCTGCGTACGGGCGATGGAAGGAGGCTCACGAGGCGGCACGGAAGGCGGCTGCCCAGAAAGCCAAAAACGGCAGGGTGACGGTCGAGAACGTGTGCCCGGTGTACTTGGCTGAAGCCAGCGAGAGCGGAGCCCGCGAGACCTTCGTTCGCCGTGCCGACACCCTCGTCGACTTGTGTTATGGGCTGCCCGCTCGTTTCCGAGCGAAGGATGGAACGCCCAGGGCGATTGCACCCCAACCTATTTGCCGGCAAGGACTTCCGTGAGGTAATCGTCGTTCAGGGCTGCAAGGAGCCGTTTGTTCTTGATGCCGACCTTCTTCGTGTGATTGTACTTCAGCAGGCTCAAGGCCGTGCGACGCAGGCTGCTGAAGTTGGCATCGGCGTGCCCTTTCCGAATTCGTGACTGATCCTCTTGGAACGTCACGTCGAGTTGCCAGTGCAGGCGGTTCTCAATCGACCAGTGGCTTCGGACCGCCCCGGCGAAACGCTTCCCCGACACAAATCGGCTCAAAATGTAGTAGCGTCGCTCGATGCATTCCTTGCCGTCGCGGACCGTGTTGCTGGTGCCCAACCCGATTGCGCGCAGTTTTCGCCAACGCTCTTGGTCCGCCAGATCGTCGGGAACCGGACAAATAGAGTAGAACCGCATCTCGTCCCGGCCGTGGCCATGCTCGTGCGTTTCATACCGACGGACGTTGACGCGCGCAAAGCCGTCGGCGTGATGATCCGCGAAGAAGAAGATCAGGTCCTGATGCAGCGTCGGTTGATTGTCCTTCACGGACAACACGTAGTCGCCGCCGGCGTCGACGATCTTGCTGGCGATTTCCGTCTGGCATCCCATCGCGTCGATCGTCACCAAAGCGCCCGACAAGTCCAGCATTTCCAGCAGTTTCGGGATCGCGGTGATTTCGTTGCTCTTCGCATCGACGACGACTTGGCCCAGACTGATGTGATTGGCCAACGACCCCTCTTGGCCGGCCTCGCCTCCTGCCGCCCCCGTCGCCTTCCTGCCCGCTCCCTCCCGAAGCAGCCATGCTCCCGACGACAACGCAACCGGCTCGCAGCTTGCTTCGCAGAATCCGATTCTCGGTCTTCAGGTAGTCGACCATCTGGGCCAGTTCGGCCTGGGTCGCCCGGGCCAGAACCATGAACAGGGGGTGGAAAATCCGGGCCATGCGGCTATAACCCAAGTGCTTGGTAGCGTGGAACATGACAACGTTTTTGAACACCGCCGAGGCGGCCCCGAGTTCCTTGCTACCAGCAACCGGCCGAAATGCCCAGGGGGGACGCGGCCCGATCACGGCCAGAATCGAGATGGACGCCGGCGGGGCGTCCCTACAGCCGTCACGGGTCGCGCACTCACACCGCCACCTCGCCACGTGGCCGCCCCAAGTCGCGGGGCTCGCGCTCTCACCGGCTGTTAACCCAATAGCCACGAGTTCGAGCGCCCTCTCAGGGTTAACAGCCAGACCCCCTTGACTGTTAACCCGCCTCTCGCAGTTGCGCTACGGGTTGCTTTCGTTTTCAGGCCGACCGAAAGGGACTCGAAATCGACAAGTCCCGTATCAGGAACGCCTTCTGGCGATCATCAAGAAGAGAGCGCGTTCGAAGAGAGTATTGAACGGGGAGTCCCAAGATTTCGGTTGCTTGTCGTTCGATACGATAGATAACGATGTACGGAAATCCCTCGACGCGTACGGCACGAAGCTCTTCCTCCACCCGCCCGAACAACTCCGGGCGCAACTCAACGGCATCAAATCGGCCATCTACGGCGCGTCGAAACCGATTGCCGAGTTCGACCGATATGTCGTCATACCATTGACTGGAAAGCCGAATATCCTCGACTACCATGGGATGAAATCGCAGTGGATTACCCATTTGCGCGCCGCCACAATTCGTCGCGGTCAATGGCGATTGATGGATCGGCTCGAAGTTCCTCGCCTCGACGAGTTGCCTCACTGAATTGCCAGGGATGCAAAACGATCGGTTCATTCGACGCCGAAATATCGTCCCACAACAATTCGACGAGACGTAGCTTTTCCGAGGTGGGAAGATTCTTGAGTTCGTTAATATCAACGCTCATGTCACACCTGCTGCTGAATCACGATTTGGCCAGAAGTTTATCGCACGTCGCTCATTCTACAGCAATCGGGCGGCCAGGGCACGTGCCAGCCCGCGCCACGGGTGTCTGGAACATCGCCTACGCCACAAAGGTTGTCACTCCGCCAGGCTGTGGAACTGTGTCAGAAACGCCGTGGTTCTCAACGCTCGCTTGTCCCTCCATTCTAACCGCCGTCGCCGTGCTACCAAACACCGACGGTGTGGCTTCGAGTGGACGCTGTGGGTGCCGTACGATTCAGAAGCATCATGTGGGAACCTCTGCACCATGTGTGATGAGCACTGCAGCAACTCGCTCCGTGAGTTGCTCGGATGATTCATCGCGTCTCCAGAATGATCTTCGACGTGGAATGATCACAACGAACGCTTTCGGATTTCCAAGTCGCCGCTCTATCGCAATATGGACGGTCGTGCGGTCATAGGTCACATCGAATCCAGCAGTATCGTGCCGACGTACGCCCTTGGCGGCACTTTCGCGGGACGTTTGGAACCACGAGAAGTCGCTGGCATCGAGAATGTCCGCCATTTCATCGAACAGTCTTGGCGGCGCATCGAGGATATGGTTGTCTTCGATCGGCATTGGAGCAATTGTATGGTGCTCGGTCGGAATTGGTTTCATTTCCAGCATAGGTGCCCACCGACCAGCGTCGGTGCCACCGTTGGAGTCCATTTTGCCATCTCGCAATCAATGTGCCCACGGTCCGCCGGCGGGGAGGTTGATCGGACAGGTGCCGACTGGCCGACCGTGTTGTCCTGTGGCAGGCGCGAAATACCACCGTATAGGGGCAGGTTGCGACAGGGTTGCGACCGATTGAGCGGTCGGGCGGTGCCCGCTCTGCTATTCCGAAAGCGCCTCCGGCGACGCTGCCTCCCCGCTCGCGCGACTTATTAACTCAGCTGTCGAAAGTTCGACACCCCCCGACAGATGGACGAATCTATTGACAGAATCACTGCGTCCGTGTTAACCTAGCCACTCGAAGTTCGATGCCGGTTCCTTTCGTTTTCGGAGGGACCGAAAGGGTATCGGACTCGGTAAGTTATTGTAAATGAACGAGTTGCGCCGAGAGAAAAAGAGAGTATTGTAACGAAGAGGGTTCCTTTCGGGGAGGGAATCCTTATGGAAGCCGATCGCAACCTTCCCGCGACGCGGTGACACGACGCCATGCGGGGCGCTTTCCACCCGGCGCGGCGCCCGCTACACTGGCGCCATGACGAACGTCGAAGCGATTGCCGGTTTTCTGGAACAGTTCGCCCCGACTCGGCTGGCTGAGGAGTGGGACAACGTGGGCCTGCTCGTGGGCGATCGGCAGCGTGAAGTGCGGCGCCTGATGACCTGCCTGACGATCACGCCCGACACGGCGGCCGAGGCGATCGACGAACGGGCCGAGTTGATCGTCGCCCACCATCCGTTGCCGTTTCGCCCTTTGAAGCGGCTGACCGCCGATCGTCCCACGGGCCGGATGCTGCTGGACCTGATCGCCGCCCGGGTTGCCGTTTACAGCCCCCACACGGCCTTTGACTCGGCATCGCAGGGCATCAATCAGCGCCTGGCCGAGGGTCTGGGCCTGGGCCGCATCGAACCGCTGGTGCCCGGCGACGATGGACTCGGCACGGGACGCGTCGGCCGGCTGAGCCGAGGGCTGACGCTGGGCAAGCTGGCCGAGCGGCTCAAGCAGTTCCTCGGGATTGACCATCTCCAGATGGTCGGCCAGCCCGATCGGCCGGTCGCCACCGTGGCCGTGGCCTGCGGCAGCGCGGGCGAGTTGCTCGACGCGGCCCGGGCGGCGGGCAGCGACGCCCTGTTGATCGGCGAGACCCGTTTTCACACCTGTCTGGAGGCCGAGGCCGACGGCATCGGCCTGTTGCTGCCCGGCCACTTCGCCAGCGAGCGGTTCGCCGTCGAATGCCTTGCCGAGGTGCTCGCCGGGCAGTTCCCCGACCTGCGGGTCTGGGCCAGCCGGAGGGAGCGGGATCCGCTGCGCCTGGCTTAGCTCCGGCTCTTGTCCGTCGCGTTGCGCGCGGCGGGGTGCGTGAGGAACTTCGGGCCGGCCAGCCCGTGCCCGCCCGACGGGCCGTGGAAGAACGCCGCGATGCGTTCGACCACCGCCTGCTGCTCGCCGTCGGTCAGTTCGGGGAAGATCGGCAGGGCCAGCACTTCCCGGGTGGCGCGATACGTCTCGGGCAAGTCGCGGGGCGCGTAGCCCAAATCGCGAAAACACTCCTGCTCGTGCAGGCCCAGCGGGTAGTAGATCTCGGTGCCGATCTTCGCCTCGGCCAGAAATCGGCGCAGCGAGTCGCGCTGCTCGTCGGGCACCCGAATCACGTACTGGTTCCAGACGTGCCGGCGCCGGGGAGCCACAACGGGAAGGCCCAACACGCCGTCGAGTCGGGCCTCGCCGAAAAGCTCGGTGTAACGCTCGGCATTGGCCTGGCGCATCGCCGTCCAGCGATCGAGGTGCGGCAGCTTCACGTTGAGCACGGCCGCCTGGAACGAATCGAGCCGGCTGTTGATGCCCACCACCTCGTGGTAGTACCGAGGGCGCATCCCATGAACGCGCAGCAGGCGCAATCGGTCGGCCAGATCGTCGCGGGTCGAGGTCAACATGCCGCCGTCGCCCACCCCCCCCAGGTTCTTGGTGGGATAGAAGCTGAAGCAGCCCACGTCGCCGATCGCCCCGGCCCGACGCCCATCGAACTCGGCTCCGATCGCCTGGGCCACGTCCTCGACGACCCACAGGCCCCTTGCCTGGGCGAACCGGCCGATCGTGTCCATGTCGGCGCACTGGCCGAAAAGGTGGACCGGCACGATCGCCTTGGTCGCCGAGTTGACGAGCCGCTCGACGTGGGCCGGATCGAGGTTGAACGTCGCCGGATCGACGTCGGCGAAGACCGGCTTGCCCCCCAGTCGCGTGACCGCGCTGGCCGTGGCAAAAAAGGTAAAGCTGGGCACGATCACCTCGTCGCCCGGCCGCAGATCGCACGCCATCAGGGCCAGAAGCAGGGCGTCGCTGCCCGAGGCACAGGCGATGGCGTGGGGCGTCCGGCAGTAGGCGGCGACGGCCTCCTCGAGCCGGGTGACCTCGGGCCCGAGAACAAAGGCGCCCGAATCGCACACTCCGGCCAGCGCTGCGGCGATTTCCTTCCGCAACGGCGCGTGCTGACGATGTAGATCGAGCAGGGGCACTCCCGGACGGACTGCCTGCGATTCGGTTGGTTGGGGTGCGCTCACGGTCGATCTCCGACTTCCTGCCAGGCGTTCCTGCCGCGTCGGACCTCGTACCCGACGCGCGTATGGGAGGGAAGTTAGGGATTCAGACCCAGCGGGTCAAGATCGACATTTTCTGCGCGAAGAGAAAAGGGGGCCAGGCGCGCTGATTGACACGCCCCTCTTCCTTCTCACACCACGCCCCAGGGCGCGCGCAGGGGGCGCGTGAGCAGGCGGTTGGCCTCGTCGTCATCGAAGCGTTCGGCGGCGGGGTCCCAGCGCAGCGCGCGCTGGAGGCGGCCGGCGATCTCGGCGATCATGCCCAGGCACGTCGCCACGTGACCCGCCTCGACCGGCGACACGGGGTCGTTGCGGTCGCGCACGCGCTTCAGGAAGTCGATCTGGTGATGGCTCGACTCGTACAGGCCCCCGCGGATCGGCACCTCGAGCAGCGACGCGGGCTCGGCCTCGACAGCCTGGCGATTGACGTGCACCCACCCCTCGTCGCCGACGAATCGCGCGCCCTGCTTCAGGGGGTTGCCCGTGTCGGTGAAGTGCATGGTCAACCCATCGTCGAAGACGAATTTCGCCTGCCACGCGTCGATGTTGTTGCAGATCGGATGGGTGCGGTAGGTCGATCGGCACGTGATTCGGCAGGGCGTCTGCCAGATGGACGGCATGCCCCAATGGGCGATGTCGAGGTGATGCACGCCCCAGTTGACGATGAACCCCGCGCAGTAGTCGTCGATGAGATACCAGCCCGGCCAGTCGATGCAATAGGGGGTGAAGGGCTTCAGGGGAGCGGGGCCGACGTAGAGGTCGTAGTCGAATCCGTCGGGGACGGGCTGGGGCGTGGTCGGGCCCTGGTACTTCGGCTGGTACCTCGGCCCCGGCGCGGCAACCTCGACCGTGTGCACCTTGCCGAGGTGCCCGAGGCGAGCCAGGTTGCAGGCGAGGCGGAACTTGGGGTCGGATCGCTGCTGGGTGCCCGTCTGGAACACCCGGCCGTAGCGGCGGACCGCGCGGCGGATGGCCTGGCTTTCGGTCACCGCGACGCCGAGGGGTTTTTCGCAATACATGTCCTTGCCCGCCCGGGCCGCCGCGACGGCGATGGGCGCGTGCCAGTGGTCCTGGGGCGAGATGACCACGGCGTCGACGTCGTCGCGATCGAGCAGTTCGCGGAAGTCGTTGTAGGCCCGGCACGCCCCGTCGGCCTCGTAGTGCTTGTCGACGACGCCGGCCGCGCGCTGGCGCGCGTCGCGCCGGACGTCGCACACGGCGACCACGCGGGCGTCGGGCGCCGTCAGCAGGGCGCGCATGTTGCTCGTGCCCCGGCCTCCCGTGCCGATGAAGCCCAGCGCGATCCGCTCGCTCGGCGCGGTGGCGCCCCGTCCCAGGGCGGCGGCCGGCACGATCCACGGCGCGGCCAGCAGGGCCGAACACCGCCGCACGAAGCGCCGCCGGGTGACGTATTTGCCGGTATCGTGCCTGATCATCATCGCTGCACTCCCTTTCCTGCGGGCCGGACCGCCGATCGCCGCGTTTCCGCCGGCATCGACCACCCCGTTGACGACGAGGATTCGATCATCCTAGCCTTGCCCGCCCCGCGTCGCAATGGACGCGCCGGCCGGGGCCGTCTCCGGGGCTCCATGTCGCCGACTCTTGGCATGCCCTCGCCCATATTGTCCGGCGGATCGGCGTCGGCTTATCTCGGCACACTCATGGCGGGACCTCCGTCTCGTGGCCGGCTCGGGTGCTCAGGGCCCGCAAGGTCACCAGGGGGACCGTCTCGGAGAAGAACCGCACCGATCCGTCGGCCAGCGCGAGGTTGGCTCCGCCCGGATGGCTGCTCCCGTAGGCGCAAACGCGCAGGTCGATGTAATACTTGAAGTCGTCGGAGCTGTTGGCCGGAGGATTCGCGAAGGCCCGACGCTCGTAATCGAACGGCAGCCGGTAGTTGATCGGCGCGTAGCTGCTGAGCGTCACGTGGGCGAGCACTAGCCGGCTGGCGCCGCACCAGTTCCCATAGTAGCGGAAGGCCCAATCCCAACCCTGCTGGGCGAACGTGTTGTAGTTCGGGTCCCACCGGCACCGTTCGCCGAAAAAGAGCGTGTTGCTCGTGCCGTCGGTCACGTCGGCCAGCCGAACGGGCTGCTGGTTGGGCGCGGGCTGCGAGTCGGGCCCCGCCATGAAGAACATGCCGTCGGTCTTCAGGAACCCCGAGTCGGGATGATAGGAGCGGGTGCCCCCGTTGCCCGCGTAGCTGGTCACCTTGATGTGGCGCGGCGGAACCTGGATTCCCTGGATGTGCTGCGTGCTGAAGTCGAGCGGGTTGGTGCTCTCGGGCTCCGAGGGGCACAGCAGATCAGGGCCTTTGGCCGCGAGCGAATCCATGTCGCCGACGAACGCGAGATCGGGGTCGCCGAAATCCCACCGGTCGTACAGCGCGTTCATCTCGACGTAGGGCAGCAGGTGGATGAACAGGCTGAACCCGCGCTTTCGCACCGTCGGGGTCGTGAAATTGAACCCCGAGACGAAGGCGGGTGGAAACGCGCCCACGGTGTCGTGGTAATGGTGGGCAGCCAGCGAGATCTGCTTGAGCTTGTTGGTGCATTCCATGCGACGCGCGCTCTCGCGCGCCGCCTGCACGGCGGGGAGCAGCAGGGCGATCAAGATGCCGATGATCGCCATGACGACCAGAAGCTCGACCAGGGTGAAGCCCCACGACCGGCCCACCCGATGCGCCGCTCGGCCAGGTTTCTCGTTGGGACGGAGCCCGGAGACACTCCGGACCGCGGACCGCGTCCGCTTGCGCGCGGCAGTCAGAAGATCATGAGGAGCCATGGGTCGCGACCTTTCATCGTTCGGTCCTTTCGTAAAGGGGAAAAGGGAGGGGCGCCACGCCGTCTCCGAACACGGCCGCAAGAGAA
>Ga0334893_1002985_pt1 | contig 11533 bp, 7 predicted proteins | sample GraSluR3_MG_5_FD_207218 | JGI IMG/M metagenome (GOLD analysis project Ga0334893, IMG submission 207218) | Sludge microbial communities from methane-producing bioreactor in Wageningen University, Netherlands - Granular Sludge_09_05-R3 | ecosystem: Engineered > Bioreactor > Anaerobic > Unclassified...
CAGGGAAGAAAGGCTTACAATAAAATGAAAAAGGCATTTTTCGAAGGTGATGATAAATTAGCTCATAAATATATCCATAAAATCGAAGACTGCCATGGAATAGAAGATGTTTTCACACAAACCGATTTTTCAAAAATGATAAAACTTTTTACCGATACCGATATTGATAAGAGCAAATCAAATTCTGAGAACGCAGCGAAAATAGGAAAAGAAGTTATCGCCAGAATGTTTTGGGAATATTCACAAAAGAAAAATCAAACGATAAAATTATCAAAAGACTCTATTGATAATTGGGAAAAGATTTTTGAATGGATATACAAATAATTGAGCATATACGACTAATTACTTAGGGCCTTTCTTATCAAAACGGGAAATTAGCCTCAAGCCTATAAAATCTGGTATATTATAGTTAAATACATATAGTATTCAAAAACAATGGCTAATACAAAAACCTGGAGCGATGAATTTAAAGAATACATGGAGTTTATTGTAAATCATCCTAATTACAAGGGAATCCCATACGCAAGAAAAGAAACAGGTGAGGTAGCTTGGATCGCTGCAAAGAAAAGCGAAGTTGGTGGACAAAGAGTGAACTGGGCACTCAACAGAGCATCGCAGTTGGGGATTAAAAATGAACCAGGAGTTTTTGCAAAAGTTATGCTACAAATTCATCCCACCAAAACAAAACCATGCCAAATATGTGGGAGAAAAATGTCCTTGTATTACATTTATCTAAATAGTAATTTTGCCAAAAAGATTAATTCCACCTTCGGGACTGAATTTACTACACTGGACTCCATTTATGACGTATGTCAATCATTATTAAGGAATGACATTACTCAAGAAGATTTGATGAAATTCTTAACTAGTGAATTTGCGATAGAGGAACAATACACTGACATGTATGAATTGCAGAAAGATATCGAGTTTATATGTCGTAGCGGTAGTTCGAATAGACTTGGCCCAGGAGCCATGTCCAATTATCCTGATAGATTAGACGGATTTCATACATACAATAGATGTTGCAGAAAAACCGAAGATACTGGAAGACATAGTGAAAATATGAAAACCTACGGTAAGGATAGACGTGCTTATGAGTATTGGAGTGATGGAAACATACATGCTGCAAATAAGTTCATGACGAGTAGCTTCTTTAAAGGTTATTCCGCAGACCATATTGGCCCAATTTCATTGGGTTTCAAACACGATTCATTGCTACTGAGAAAGATGACGGGGGGAGAGAATTCAGCAAAACGAGATAGATTAAGAAAACAAGATATTGAGGAGCTTATACTTGTAGAGGAAAATAATGCACCCTTCTTGGCAATTTCCTGGTTCTCAGAAAACATTTGGAATTTCATTAAAGAGAATTACGAAAAATACCCCAACCTAACGAAGCTTAGGGACTTGCTAAAGCAAAATATAGCAAATTACCTAGAGATTCTATGGGTAATAAAGACAAGTTGTTCATCAAAAGGAGCAGCTTTTCTATTTAAGTATTTTATCGAACCTAAATTAAAGAATTTTGAATTTAACTACTCCTTTAATGATTTAGGTGTAATAACAGAAAAAACAAAGCGTCGAATCACTGATTCTACTCGAAAGGAAATTGATAGATATGTTAGGGTTTCAATGGAATCTCTTGATGATTATAAGGGTAAAGACAATCGCAATCTAAAACCGGACATAACCCTAAAGGAAAAAGAATCTCTAACAAATGTAGTGAAGCTAATTTGTGAAAATCAAGATAAACGCGCAATTGTAGAATTAACCTCTCTGATTGCAGATATAGAGAATCGATTGATAAATCAAGAATCCTAAATACCAGCAAATTGCAATTGCATCTCTGTATTTTCTTTTGGTGTATCCTTTATCCTAAACGATTCGAAATATTCTGAATAGGATAATTCTCCAGATAACATTTTGACATAAGGACTGAAACTCTGATCATCAACATATCTTGCATTATCAGAACAAGGGATATTCTCCAAATCTTCCAAAACAACACGAGAAGAAACAGGAGAATCCTTTGTGATTTCTTTAGGGAATAAATCACTAGGCTCAATACTATAATCTTTTCTAACTCCAATTATTATTAAACGTTTGCGTTTCTGTGGGACACCGTAATCTGAAGCAAGCAGAAGTCTTCCCTCTACCTTATATCCAATTTCATCAAATAAACTTATAATCTGATTGTAGATTGCTCCTTTAGACAAAGTTAACATACCTGGCACATTTTCAAGGATTAGTGCCTTTGGCATTATTTTTTCAACAATTTCAACAAAGTCTTTAAATAGTTTATTCCTAGGGTCATCAATAAAACGTTTTCCGGCATAAGAGAAACCCTGACATGGGGGCCCTCCACAGACAATGTCTACCTCTTGTTTTTTAACAGTAGAATAAAGCTGATTCTTGGTTTGTTTCAAAGTGATATCATCACAAACTACTGGTGTTGAGGGATTGTTTACTTTAAATGTTACACAAGCACTTTGGAAATTATCCAAAACAGCAAGTGATCTGATTCCTGCATTCTCAAGCCCAATAGAAAGTCCACCGGCACCTGCAAATAAATCCACTGATGTTTTACAGTTGAGATTATCATGTAAGTTTCTACCTATTGAATACGCAAGTAAGCTGGGAACTGCATTTCCTACTTGTTTTAATATATCCGTCTTATTCCCCACAAAATAATAATCTTCTGGGAAGGCCTGAAACCTGGCAGCCTCTCTTACACTCAAAACTCTGTTATGCACAGGATGAACATATGTCCCATTTCCGGGTCTATTAAAATATGTTGTAATAGTGTAACTAGGCTTTTCGTAATCTATTCTTCCATAAAGAGTAGTTCTTCCTCCTGTTTTCGTAATATTTATCAATCTTTTAGACTTTTCAACCGTTTTTTGAGGTATATTTTTCCAATTCCCCCCCTGCGGAACAGATTCAATCATCTCAAGGTCTAGATCGCTTAATTTAAAAGTTGTATGATTTAAAATCTCCTTATTCTTTAATTTGTGGTATTTCTCAATAATCCCCATTATTACTTTCCCCTCAAAGCTTTTCTTATCAACCATAAATGAATCAATTAGGACTTCTGTGTCTAACCTCCCATTAAAGACTTTATTTATAAGGTCTTTATCAATATTAAGTCCATAATCTAGGGCTTTAATATCTTTAATAAAGCTATCGAGCAGCTTATCTTGGCGCTGTTTCTTATCTGTGTTGTCAAAATCAATATCATAAAGTTTATCAACGTAAATATCTATCTCATTTAAAATAACTTTATCTTTCTCCACTAAGTATTTCTTAACAAGTGCCGATAGTTTCTTTAGTCCACCTTTATTGGAAGGAATTGGCAACATATCTAGTTCATAGTTATTAATATGATTATTTGAGCTAGTAACCTTAAATAGCCAATTCATCAATCTAGAATTCATAAGCCCTAGTAAAGAATATATATCTAAGTTGTTGTTGTTATTCTCAACAAACAAATAGTTACAAGAATTTGCTAAAACATAACCTGGTTCGACCAATGTAAAAGTCAAACGTCTGTCTTTAGACATGTTAGCAATTTGTTGACATGCAATACGTTGACGTTTGATATGAGGAGCTTTTGTAGATATTGATAAGAAATTTTCAGAAACGTTTTCAGCATCATCGGAGATAACTTCGTAGTATCCAATATTTCGTCCTCTAAGTAAGGGTAAATCACCTTTACCTTCTAAGATGTATTCTTTATGAAAAGTAAGGTCTAATTCTCCTCTTAAATTCCTAATATAATCTAGCTCTTTTACTGTTGAATACTTCTGCAATTGTTCTAATATGTTGTATTCATATTGATTGAGTGAGAATATAGCAAATCCTGTTTTATCAAGGGATAATTTCGAAATATCCATTACGGCATACTTATCTTTAGTAGATTCATTGAAATTATTATTTATTTTTATCTTGGAGGTTTTAGTTCCTTTTTTTATCAGTAATGAAGAAAGAGCTTGCTGAGCATCAACATAACCAGCACCCTCTGCTACAACATTTATTTTTTCAATTGAATGGTTTATTAGAGTATATTTCCTTATTTTTTCACAGGTTTTATCTGTAAGTATTGAGGTAGGAATTAATAAAGAAACGAAACCGTTAGCTTTTGAATACTTAGTTAAGATATCCTCAACAAAAAGCTTATAAATATTAAGAACTCCAACATTAGTATATTTATATAATGATTTGCTTATTTGGCTTATTTCTAGATATAGTTGCTTATCACTTTCTAAGTCTTTTGTATTAGAATACTTATTCTTTTCAACTTTTAAATTCTTGTATGGAGGATTTGTAATAACTATATCAAAACCACCAGCTTTAAGTATATCTGGGTAATAACCATTAATATCTAAATATGCTGCTTTTCGTAACCCAAGGTTAAAAACTAAGCCATCATTAATGTTAATATCGCTAATATCAATATCATAATTAAATATCACCTGAGCAAATTTTTGGAAGAGAAGGCGGTATAATTCTAAAGAATCCTGATTGATATCATTAGCATAAATATTACCTAACAGCTTTTTAACATTTTCTCTATCTTCAAATTGCTGGAAACCAGAAACCTTCTCAATATATGCAAATACAAATACACCAAGGCCTACACAAGGTTCTAGAAAGGTTTTATTCTGAATCTCCTCATGATTTATGGCTTCAAGTAGTTCCTCAACCATATGATGGGCTAGCTTTAACCCAGTGTAATAAATACCATTTGATTTACGTTTTGCAGAATCTAGAGAACCCTCGTATTTTTGAGATAATCTTTCAAAAAATTGCCAAAACTCGTCTTTCGTGTGGATAGTATTTAATGATTCTTGTATGTTTTTTTCCATATGCGTAAGGTAAAATGAATATATATTTTAGTATAGCACCCAGACACCCCACGAGACAAGCTATTTGAGACGTTTTAATGAAGCTCTAATGAAAAACTAATTAACATATATTAATTAAGCATTTATATTTATGTCACGACCAACAAAACTTTCAGACTTAATTGTCAAAAAACTAGAAGAAGCTTTCATAGTAGGTTCAAATGTTGAAGAAGCCTGCTTTTATGCTGATATTTCTAGACAAACATTCTACAACTGGATAGATGATAATCCAGAGTTATTGGACAGGTTTAATGTATTGCGTAGAGCCCCACTTTTAAAGGCTCGTATGACCGTTTCTAAAGCCCTAGGAAACGATCCAAAGCTGGCCATGGAGTATCTCAAGCATGAGTGGAAATATAGAAGCATACGCAAGCCTGTGGCTTTTAAAGATCAGGAAAAAGAGATACAAGAGCACCTGACTAATCCATTAAATAGACTAAATTAAATCATTATTGCAAAAGGCTTTTTAGCATGTTAATATAAACCAATCAGTCAAACGACTCGATTAAACAAACTAATTACAAATTAAAAATTAGATGAAGTTTAATATGAGTTGCTTTGGGCTTGAAAAAATCTCCCAAGTTAAAAAATCTAACCTCAAATCCCATCGCAAATATACCTTTGTTAGTTAAAGCCGTTGATGAACATATTGTTGCTCTTTCACAATTAAATAATAAAACAACAATAAAGAAACCAAAACGTAAACAATACTATGGCAAATATACCCACGGAAGGTATATTATATAGTTAATGAGCAAAACAGATGAGGTGATAGTTGAGATTCAAGCAAATGAGGCATTAAGAAAATACGCCGAAACTTTCCTTCTTAAGAAAAGGAAAAATTCTCAGGAAAAAGCATTATCTGAAGAAAATCGTATATATGTGATATATGCTAGGAAATCAACAGAAGATGACAAAAGACAAATGCAATCAATCGAGGATCAGGTTGAACAATGTCAGAGATATGCTAAAAGAAATAACCTCAATGTAATCGAAATTCTTCGAGAAGAGAAAAGTGCAAAAACAGCAGGTAAGAGGGATCGATTCACTCAAATGATTGAAACTATCAAGACAGGGGAATCATACAACAGTATACTCGCCTGGCATCCAGACAGATTAGCCCGTAATATGAAAGAATCTGGAGAGATATTGGATTTATTAGATAAAGGTGTAATCTCCGACCTAAAATTCGATTCCTATGTATTTAATAATGACCCTGCAGGGAAAATGACATTAAGCATTCTTTTTGCTATGGCCAAAGAGTTTTCAGATAAACTCTCAGAAGACACAAAGAGAGGGGTTCGTAAGAAGGTTTCAGAAGGTAAATATTGTGGTTCTCCGAAAAAAGGTTACTTACCCAATAGGGAGGATTACTTTAGGCGAGAAGAGGAAACCTTCAATGAATATAAAGAGCTATGGAGAAGGTTTGCAAATGGCGAATCACAGGCTCAATTGGCAGAAGAGCTTTCAAATAAAGGTGTTAATGCCAAAGGTTTATCAAATTTTTTCATGGATCCATTTTACGCAGGCTTATACTGCTACGGTGATAAGATCATAGATCTTCGGGGGGTAGACCCCAAGTTTACTCCAATGGTAACTCCAGAAGAATTTATGAAAGTCCAAAGAGAGAATAGAAAAAATCCAAGAGGATGGCACAAGTCAGATGAATTTAGACCTTTCAATGAGTTATTGATATGCCATGATTGTGGGAAATATATGGTATCTGGGCTTAGCACAAATAAAGATGGGAATAAATATCTCTATATTAGTTGTGGTAATAACTCTTGTAGAAAAACAAGAAAGGAAAATGGAATAAAGCCAGTTGTAAACACAACTAGGGGAAAACCTATTATCGAAATGACTGTCAAAATTCTTCAAGAATCATTAAAAGTTGATAAAGATACATACGAAAAAGCTAAGAAGATATACCTTGAAGGTAAAATTGGAATAGTAAAAGAGCACAACGATGAGATTAGAATACTGAAGTCTGCTATTACAAAAACAGAAAATAAATACAATACGTTAAAAGAAAAGCTATACTCTGTAAAAGATTCAGTAATCGAGAAAGATATCACTTCTGATATGAAAATACTTCTCCATGAGGTAAAGGAGAAGGAACGCGAGCTTAAAAAATTGGAACTAGATAAATCTGAATATGAATCACAGGTGGATTTGGATTTTCCAAATTATATAGATTACGTGAACTTCTTCAGAGATATTGTTACAACGCTTGAAACTACCGATAATACATACTTAATGGATCAATTGGTTAAACTGGTGTGCGAGAACATAACAATTAAGGATAAAAAGATTGTTAAATACACACTTCGTGAGCCATTTGAAACATACAATTCCTTGAAATTCTTATCTGGGGTGGAAGATGGGATTTGAACCCACAACCCTCGGTTCCACAAACCGATGCTCTAACCAATTGAGCTACATCCACCATAACAAAGCAATTATACTATATAAGAACCTAATAATCTAAACTATCCTTCCCACACATAACAACATCTTTTTCTAAAACCTCCCCTACTTCATCTAGTAAATCCTTTGTAAAATCATTAAAGTAAGAATAAGGACACACATACTCCCTACCCCTTACATTCTTAATCCTTACATTAAGATAATCACCATCTACACTACCAAGAGCTTGCCCTTTTGAAATAATATCTGCCTCATAAACCTTAGAATTAGGTATAGAAGAATATTCAATATAAAAACCATCCCCCACATCCACAGAAACAATGCTATTAGATGTACTAACAACAACACCCTCAGTAGAAGAATAAACATTACTACCATCACTAACCTCTATACTAAGCCATTCCCTATTACCTTCCCCGAAAGGAATGATTCCCTCCTGTAAGTATGTTAGATTCCATCTCTGTATGGGAGAATCCAAAACTAGATTCTTACTACCTAAAGTATCCCCTCTTTGCTTAGGAAGAAAAACAAACACATACGTTACTAAACCTATCACAGTCAAACCCATCATCAAAAAGAGAGTTATAGATTTTGTCTTACTACCATCCATACTACTCCCCCTTCGTTGGTACTAAACCACTAAATTTCAAACCATCACTAGTAATATCCAACATATCTATCCTAACACTATCCCCTGCTGACATAAGCTTGGAATTAGCAGTATTAAGCAAAAATTCTTCAACTGTAGCTATAACAGTATCTGGAACTGCTATCTGCCCTACCTTAATAGAATAAATATTCCCTCCTAAAGTCCTCTCATTCACTTTAGATACACTACCAGTCATATAGACAGGGAATGAAAGACCCTCATAATCTAAATTTGTAGTTAATTCTGCAGAACCATCACCCATCTTTATCTGTGTCCCAGAAATACTTGCATTCTCAAGATATTGATTTACATATTCAAAAGTAGCAGAAGCTTCCTCATTACTCACTGTAACCTCTACCTCATGAGGATCTGAAAATGTTGGTGTAGGACAATCTATACAAAGAGCCGAAGGAGGAGCATCCAAACCTATCTTCTCCATAAGCCCAGTATAATCCTCTCTAGTATATTCAACTCCTAAGTCCTTAGGTTGCATAGAACCTATGACTTTCTTATAACCATAATAAGCTGCTCCAGTAAGAAGTGCTAATAGGAAAAGAAGAATAATTACAACAATCAAGCAACCCCTTAAACAACCTCCCTTCTTCCTACTTGCCCTTTTCTCCTCCCTAGTAGGCTTAACTTTAGGCTGAGCATCATAAAAACCAGGAGTAGGAGCTTCCTGTGGAGGCATTGGCTTCCCCTTTAAATCAAAACCCTGATCTTGATTATTTATCTCTTCTGTCTGCATTTTCTTAATATTAGAAATTATTTAAATGATAGATTAAATATATCTACATTGTAAAGTAAATCCTAACTATTTAACAGTAACAGATTTTGCAAGATTTCTAGGCTTATCTATATTGTTCCCAAGAAGTAAGGATAGGAAGTAAGAAATTAGTTGAAAAGGAATAACATTAGCTATACTTCCTAGTGTATTAATTTGTGGTGTAGAGATGTAATAGTCAAAAATCTCTAAATCTGCAAACTCTCGAGCCCCAATACCGATTGTTAAAGCTCCTCTAGCCTTCACTTGCTCCATCCCACTTATTAAATCCTTATTATCTTCTTTATGTTCTTCAGAAGGTATTATCCCAATAACAGGAGTCCCCTTCTCTATCAAAGCAATTACACCATGCTTTAATTCTCCAGCAGAGAAACCTTCTACATGTTTGTAAGAGATCTCCTTTATTTTGAGAGCACCCTCATATGCAATAGAAGCATTCTCTCCCTTTCCTAATATGAAGAAGTGTTCTTTATTTACAAGAGTCTTTCCTATTTTATTTTTGATGTAACTAAAAGATTTTTTAGTAAATATCTCATCCAAAGACTTTGAAAGCTTCTTTAATTTACCCTTCGCTGTTCTGTGCTTCCCTGCCAAAGTCATTGAGAGAAGATACCCCCAAGCACTCTGTGCAGTGAAAACCTTAGTAGAAGCTACACATATCTCAGGTCCAGCATTAGTATAATATTCATAATCTGACATCCTTGAAATAGTAGTCCCATACATATTTACAATACTAGCTATCTTACAACCCTTCTCCTTTAGTACTTCTAGAGGTTCTATGGTATCTGCAGTCTCACCACTCTGAGAGATTGCAATAATTAAATCTTTGGAAGAGATAACAGGAAGATAGGATTTAAATTCGTAACTCTTAATCTCCATGGCATCTACATTTGCAATAGTTCTTAGGAAGAAGGCAATCTGACCTGCAGCAAAACCTGCAGTCCCAGCACCTAGAAGGTATACCTTTCTAGATTTCTTTATCTGTTTTACAAGAGGCTCTAACTCTCTCTCACTATAATCTGTGGCATAGAGAATTGTCTTTTGTTGTTCCACTATCTCCTTAAGCATAAAGTGAGGATACTTACCTTTATCTATATCTTCATATTGGTATTTCAAAGTCTTAACCTCAGGTTTCTTTTTCTTCCCATCCTTTATATTTTCAATAACATAATCTTTCCCCTCTATTTCAACCATATCGTAATCATCTAGCACAATAATTTTTTTAGTATGTGGTGAAAAGGAAAGAGAATCTGAAGCAAGATATATACCATCTCTAGCAATACCCATAACTAATGGAGAACCATTCTTTATGGCATAAATCTTGTCACTCTTAGCGTCTAGTAGAGCAACAGTGTTCCTACCTTCAAGCTTTTTAAAGGCACTCATTAGCGCTTTTTTCAGAGAGATACCTTTCTTTAACTCTCTCTCTACCATTTTTACAATAACCTCTGTATCTGTCTGAGATTTAAATTTATAAGCCTCTTCCTTTAATTCCTTCTTCAAGGTGTCAAAGTTTTCTACCATTCCATTCTGAACAAGAGTGAAATCCTTAGTTGTAGAGATATGGGGATGAGCATTCGTCTTGGTAACTCCTCCATGAGTTGCCCATCTGGTGTGTCCTATACCTACATTACTCCTTGGAAGTTTTTTAAGATCTGGGTTTTGTTGGACTAGACCAATATCTTTGTATTGGTGTATTTTGTTTTCATCTAAAACTGCAATGCCCCATGAGTCATAGCCTCTATACTCTAGTCTTTTTAAACCATCAAAAACTAAATCGTTGGTGACCTTGCTTCCTGAATAACCGAATATGCCGCACATAATAGTGTTAGAAATACAAATTTAAATCTAAGAGGGATTGTTGGTTAAAACTTTGTTAGTTTGTTTTTAACCTTTAGGCTAACAATATAACCTAGGAGTATCCGCTGATATCTCGATGACTCCTGCCTCGTAGCAATGTCCTTTGCACTGCCCAGCCGCTTTTATATTAAATACCCTGGCTATATATTACAGGTTTAAAAATGAAGGTCAAGATTGTATGAAATTGTTATGTGCTGACTTTTATTTTTCTTGGTATTATATATTTACTATGTTCAACATATTTAAAAATCTCTTCTCCACAGACTCCTCTACCTCTTTCTATTCTTTTTACAAGAAGATGGTTGGGTGGAGAGAAAGTGGCGTGTATCCATTCCCTTACAACCTCCCCTCTTCCATAACCTTCCCTGCAGATTTCTGGAAGGATGTGTTTAAGATATATAAGGAGACAGACCAAGATGGTTTAGAAAGAGCCATAGCCCTTTTCTGGGCAGATGGAGAGTTAGTTCTTACCTCTGTTGTTAAAGGAGATGACCAATCTGTGAGAAGTAGTCATAACATAAGGGTCAATTATGTAGTTCATCCTACTAAGCAGGGATATCTTAGAAGAGAGTTAATGATAGATGGTAAAGTTACAAAGAGGACAGATGTTTACCACAAAAAAGCTCCAAAGAAGGTAACAGTGGAATATCTATTTAATATGCACACACATCCAGCACAAGAATTTAATGGAAAGAAGGTATACAGCTTTTTCTCCTTACAAGACATTAAATCTCTAATACTTTCCGAGGCGGTAGTAACAGGTTTGGTAACAGATAAACTTTGGTTATTGGTTAGAACAAGTGAGACACCTTCTAATATTAAATTTGAAAACTTTACTGATGCAGATGTAACTATAGAGAATCTTAAAGAGAAGTTTAAACTAGGAGTATATGAAGCAGAATTTAACAA
>Ga0334893_1002989_pt1 | contig 11520 bp, 7 predicted proteins | sample GraSluR3_MG_5_FD_207218 | JGI IMG/M metagenome (GOLD analysis project Ga0334893, IMG submission 207218) | Sludge microbial communities from methane-producing bioreactor in Wageningen University, Netherlands - Granular Sludge_09_05-R3 | ecosystem: Engineered > Bioreactor > Anaerobic > Unclassified...
TAGGCAGGGGCTCCCAGGTGTGGGGGTTGCGTGGGCGGCCCTCCCGTTGTCGCAAGCTCCCACGGGATTGGCGAGGCTTTGCCTTTGCTTCGCCATGCTCTCAAATGCTACGCCTCGCTCAGCAGGCTTCGTAGCTGTAGTGGTATGTCAAAGAGCCTTTATGCTGGTTTTTAACAAGGCAAAAACCGAAAACAAATATACATTTTATTGCTGTTGCTCCACTTCCCCCGCTCGGCGAAGTTTCTTGACTTCGTCGTTTCTACATGGCGGTTTACCTACGGCGAACTCGCCAAAAAACAGCTCGGTCTCCTGACCGCGTGAAAATCCTATTAATACGTTTTCCATTTTGTTCCCGCTTAACGAGGCTTATTTGATACCAAATTAGTATTTTTTTCTAAGTTACATGTATATTAAGAAGTTGTATTTTGCGCGATCAGCAGATCGCTGTTTAACTAGGACGAAGTTATAAACTTCGCCGAGTCGAGGGGAAGCATAACTCTATATAAAAATAAACCTTAGTATTTTAACAAATAGCGTTTTAATCCTTTCTTGGAAATAGTAGTTTACTAATAACCAAACAATTCCAATTATTGATACTATATTATACACACTGTAGAGTGTATTATTTATTTGATAATCTATTAAATGACAAACTATTGCTGCTAGTATTAAAAAAACAACAATGTACCCTAATATTTTATTGAACTTTAGAAAATTTTTATACAATATTCCTTCTATATCCTTTTTACCCATTAGTAATTGTTCGTTTAACTCTCCCGTTTTTTTTAAATAGCTATTAATCATCCTATACTCTTTAAACATTCTTCCTTGCCTACCTAGTACATGAATCTTACTAATCAGATAATATTTAAGACTTTCCTCTTCATCTTTATTTAAGCTCCCTTTATCGTTCAGGTAATTTAACTGTTGATCTATATAGATAAGTGATTTTGATAGTTCTCCTGTTTTAAGATAACTAGTTGCGATAGCTTCAACAATCTTAAAATCAAACTCCCTAGAGTAATCCAACTTAATTTCATCGGCATTTTCCTCAAATATTTTCACTATAAAATGAAAATTATCATCAAAATAGTGATTCTCAATTGATTTAAAAAACTCATTATAATCCATGATTTTAAAATTAGGGGTTAATTGATGGATATAGTTTCTCTGGTTTGGTAGCCTTGTCACAATTAAGATACAACTCCAAAAGTTTTAACGAGACCCAAAGTTCTGTGGCACCTGGGGGTAAAAAGGGTGGCATTCCTGAAGGATCTCCAATATTTGAATTATAACCGCTATTGTTTACTGACTCACTATGTTTTAATGGTATTTTTCTTAATCTTTCATTCAAAATACCCCTTTGTTTTTTTTCCCAATCTCTTGCTGCTCGTCTATCACTATTTAAATTATCAATTATTGCCTTTACACCAGTATAAGTTCCAATTGCCACAACAATAAAAGCACGTAACGCATTGAGAACCCCACCAGGCCCTATGGCAATTGGGCCATAACCCCCAATGTACTCAGGCCCAGTGTATGGCATAGTGGCATATATATTTCCACCTTGTGCGGCATTATTCATACTCATAGCAAAAGGCACCCATTTCAAAATACAAAAGGCTGACATAAAACCATCGAAAGTTGCCCAAGTGTTAATCTGCAAGAAAAAACCGCCAGCAGGATCACCTTTGGCACCTCCATAGTTGATGCCTGTTCTGAGGCTATAGTAGCTGCCCCCACTATACTTTAAGTACTCACCTCTATACCAAAAACCTCCCCCAATATGGCTGTTTTTTAGCTGAGTAAGATATGGTGAACTCATCACCTCATAATTATACCCACTCGGATCCGTGTACATCAGCGGGTTATTCAAACAATACGCATACCTATTATAGTTTTGTGCATTGGTTGGCTCTTGAACATAGGGGTCGGGGCTTAGGAAACGCTGTAGGTAGGGGTCGTAAAGCCTGCCGTTCCTGCCTTTGCGTTGCTTCGGCAGGCAGGCATGTTAATTAGGGCGAAACCCGCCATGTGCTCGTGCCCGGTGTAGCCGCGGTCGAAATGGGGCTGCATACGGCTTAGGCTTAGCAGGGCATTTGCTGCATCAATAGGCAGGGGCTCCCAGGTGTGGGGGTTGCGTGGGCGGCCCTCCCGTTGTCGCAAGCTCCCACGGGATTGGCGAGGCTTTGCCTTTGCTTCGCCATGCTCTCAAATGCTACGCCTCGCTCAGCAGGCATCGTAGCTGTAGTTGTGTGTCAAAGAGCGTTTATGCTGGTTTTTAGCAAGGCAAAAACCGAAAACAAATATACAATTTATTGCTGTTGCTCCCCGCTCGGCGAAGTCTCTTGACTTCGTCGTTTCTACATGGCGGTTTGCCTACGGCTAACTCGCCAAAAAACGGCTCGATTCCTGACTGTGTGAAAATACTACTAATACGTTTTCCATTTTAGTTCCCGCTTAACGAGGCTTATTTTATACCAAATTAGTATTTTTTTCTAAGTTACATGTATATTAAGAAGTTGTATTTTGCGCGATCAGCAGATCGCTGTTTAACTACGACGAAGTTATAAACTTCGCCGAGCCGAGGCCATCGGGGTTGTAATAATATTGTGATGAAACTGGGCTTGCCGGGCTTTCTTATATTATTTTATTCAATGCTATTTTTTCAACTTCTGTACGACCTTATCTACTGGCAGTAAAAATTTACTCCAATATACGATTGCTGCATCATAACCACCACTTTCTTTCTTTTGAGAAGCATTGAATACATATAAGGTACCATTATCACAGGGCTGGCTTTTGTCAGCAAAATATTTTTTTTGCATTTCAAAGTAATGTACTTTACCTTTTTCGCTTGAAATTTTCACAAACGCTACTTTTTTATTTGTAAAATCAAACCCATCTAATTTTTCTTTGAAAATTGCATTTAAAAAATCACTTTCATGACTATTTAACAATGGTTCTCCATCAATGCCCATTTTATCAAACCTATTCAATGTATCTTTTGGAATTTCATTGTGATTGCACTCTTCTCCAAATAAATTCATATAAGTAAGCAACATAATAATTAAAACTGAATATCTCATACTCGTATTGGTTATTCTGGGATTTGGTAAAGGTATGGACTTGAATAAATCCCAATTTGCCTAATTAATAATTGTAGATTTAACATGTGCGGATGAAATGCATATATTGTTGGAACTCCCGCTCTCATTAAAGCCCTTGTCGTATGCCCCACACAACTGTTAAGTAATAAATCCCAACGAGTCATACCCGATGCATAATTATTTATTGCACTTGTACTAACATTATTTAATCTAATTGACCAAGTACCTTTGTCGGCAACATATGAATCCCATAGTTTCGCTCCTTTAATGGAGTTGTTCCATGTATCTGATAAAGTTGCAGCTTTTTGAACTGGGGTGTCTGGGCCAACCGATACTAATGTCTTTCCATTTTCATCAGTCATAGAACTATGTCCCCACCAATCATCTTTCGTACTTGCAGAATTGACATCAACATTTTGACCACCACCACTAAATAACGAAACTGCATCTGAAATGTTAGCCAATGCACCAAATCCATAACCTATATTTTCAAGTGCAGAGTTCCCCGGCTTACCTAAATATCCCCATTCTCCTTGTGTGAAGTTATAAGAAGCAACACCAAAACTTAGGGTATAATCTGTTTGGCCTCCTGATATAATTCCCATACCAACCGAGTTGACATGTGATGCTGCCATAATCCCCATGGTATTAGCCATAAACCCACCTTCTGCAGCAATTGCTCCACCAACATATCCTGATGCTGCACCGACTGCCGCACCTCCAAGCATATACCCCCAAGTCTTACCGGAACTATAATCCCATTTGAAAGGATTCATTTCTCCACCATTTGCTAATGTTCCTCCTTGCCAAGTTCCGAAATCCGCACCAATTGCTGCTGGCAAGAGAGCTAAAGAAGCGCCACCTGTAAAAGGGGCTGCAATAAGCGTTGCAAGAGTGAAGATAAATTCCCCACTAGGGTCGGTATATATGAGTGGGTTATTAAGGCAATAGCTGTAGCGGTTAAAGTTTTGAGTTAAATTAGGTGCTTGTACGTAAGGGTCGGGGCTAAGGAATAAGCCAAGTATGGGATCGTATACTCGACCGTTCATGTTAATTAGGTCAAACTGGTTTAGGTGCTCGTGCCCGGTATAGCCCCTAGATATTATAGATAAAGGTGTAACATTGGAGAAATCCCATGTAAGCGGATTTCTATAACGTCCCCATGGGTCGTAATTCATTTCCTCAACAATATCACCCCCTTGGTTGGTTATACTAACTATTGAACCTAAATGATCGCGGTGTAGGTAGTATAGTTCACCATTATCGGCATCGGTTTTTACAAGCACAGCAACTATACCATTGGCCGATGGAATATAGAAAAACTCTTTTCTTGTTCCATTAGGATACACCTTAACTTCATAGAGACCCGCATAGTAAGTGGTTTCTAAAACCTCTTTGTTTTTCTTTAGTTCCGATTTTACCCTTTGCTGATCGGGGCCGTATACAATTTCAAGAATATAATCGTTCTCGGTTATCGTTTCTACTTTGCCAAAATCAGTGTAAGTAATTGCCTGCTCGGGTGGCATGTAGCCACTCTCGCTGTTTAACTGGCTAACTGCATGAGGTGCACTTCCCTGATCGTAAACATATGATCCAACCCCGCTTTTATAATCGATATTGCCAGCTAAAGAAGGGCTGTAAACTATTGATTGGTTTGAATTCACTAACCCATCTTTTCTTACCGTCCAACTAGTCAGCCTATTAACGTCATCGTAAGTAAACTCCTCCGAAAGGTTGTACCCTGCTCGTCTGTCCTCTCTCATAACCACATTACCCTCCAACTCATCGAAAGAATAATGCATATCTTGTATTGTATTGGTTTTATTAATAGTTACAATAGAAGACAAAAAACCCTTTGAGTCGAAACTTTTTGTGGTTACCAATTGGTTATTGTTTAGCCTAAACCTGTAGGTTGTTGCATTATGTGTTTCAAGCGACCAAACAACAACCCCATTTGTTGATACTGATTTTAAATTCCCATAGTCGTCGTAGGTATTTGATACTACCTGATTATTCGGGTATATTACCTTTTCAATATTTCCCTCACTATCATACTCGTAGCTAAACTCAATTTCACCAATATTGTTATCAATATACTTGGTTGTCTTTAACAACCTTCCATTAATCGGATCGTAATCATAGCCTTCCCATGTGTCGTTGCTAGATGTAATTTTCTTAATCAAACCCTTTTTAGCATCATCGGAATTATAGTACTCATAACTACGAATAACCTGAAGGTTTTGATCCTTTTCGCTCTCAACCCTACTTAAATCATCGTAGCTTATTGTCTTAACCTTATTTCTAGCATCCTTCTGATAAGTAATTCTACGCATTCCATCGTATCTATAATCAGTTTTCCCTGCACTTGGATCTTTAAGCGAATTCTGATTACCTATAGCATCGTATGCCATTGCCACAGTAGCGCCAGGATAGTCAATGCTCTTAACATTACCATTTGAGTGATACTGATATGAAATACCTCCTCCTGGCTCAACAATGCTTTTAACATTTCCCCAGCTATCGTATATGCTTGTGTGTGCTTTACCATTTACGTTTTTTGTTACTGATGCTCCTTGGTAAGTATAATTAACCTGACTACCTGTGTTCGAAATTTCACTCAATATTCGCCCAAACGAGTCATAGGTATAATCAACACTTCCGACCAGCGTACCTCCAAAGTACGATTTTTCGGTGGTAACCTCACCCTTACTATTATACTCAACCTCGGAAACGACAGGAGTACCCTCAAAGCCAACACTTTCGGTTTTTACCTTACGCCCAAGCATGTCATACGACACTAACTGCCAAGGCTTTCCGTCGGGAACAGTATTTATATAAAAAAGAGGTTCGGTAACGCTACCAACAATTCCCCATTGATATGTTTTTGTTACGGTATTATTGTCAGGAAATTTCGTTTTCACAACCCTGCCAAGGTTGTCATATTCATACTCAGTTCTAAGTCCATTAGGACTTGTTTCGCTCAAAACATTTAGAGTAACTGGATCAACATTAAACTCTGTTATTCCAGAATTATCCGAGATAGACTCTACGTACCGTCCCTTTGAATCGTAAACAATCTCCTTTTGAACGTTTACATTTCCACCTTCGCTTGAAGATGCTGTAGTTATTAATAGTGGCAAACCCCATTGATTAAAATTACGATAGCTAGTAGTAACACTTTTTCCTGGCACACCATAATTCTTAACTACTTGAGTAACATTACCACTCAAACTATAGCTATACCTTGTATTTAGGCTAAAACTAGAACCATCGTCGTTATGTCTTTGCTTACGAATAACAATTTGGGGTAAACGCGGTATTGATGAACCAGCACTTGTATATCCTCTGTATTCAGTTTCTTTAACCCCATCTGAGGAGACTGACTTTTCAGATAGAATATTTCCATAGGAATCGTATTGGTAATCGGTGGTTGAAGTATTACCTGAGAGGTAATCAGTATTAACAACCTTTTCAATTTGAGAGAGGTAGGTGTGTCCAGTAATAATATTGTCAATAAACGTTACACTCTCTGATATTGGCACTGAACCATATGTTGAAACAAATGTTGATTTTTTACTAGGCAAATAAGTATACTCATCTATTTCATTAACATTTAATGTTTTCCGATCGATAGTTGCATTTTCAACTACTTGCTTTGTAAAACCTAAAAATCCTTTCCCAGTTAGGTGTACCTTGGCCCCTTCGTATGAGTATTCATTCTTTGATATACCTCCAGTACCATCGGGAACCGAAAGTGAACGAACGCAGTACAAAGGCGAAAGAATTGTTTTGAGAGGATATGTTACATTACTGCCTTTGCTATAGAAATCTTTCCCATCGGGAGTTTTTAGGTGGGTTATGGGTTGATACTCAAAACTTGTTTCAAAACCCATACCGTCCCTAATGCTATTTACCAAATTCCTGTTAAACAAAGAGGGACGAAAAAGACTATGAACTCGAAAAATATTATCAATAGGACTAAATAAAAAATTGAGAGTTATATTACCTCCATAGTTAAATATATCTGAAAGTCCGTCTCCATTAAAATCACCAACTTGTAAACTATTTATTATTTTTTCATGGTTATCAGTTATTCCGCCTCTAAGTCTACTTGACCCAGTATGCTGAAAACCTCTTGGTACCGATTGATACCAGTTATAAGACACTTCATTAATAAAAAATAACGGAGAAGAGAATTTTTCAATATTAATAGCTAAAAAATCATCTTTCCCATCATTATTAAAATCTAGTATTTTACAATCCAAATCATCAATATTACAGTATGGGCATACACTAACATTTGTTGGAATAATTTCAAAAGAACCATTTCCGTTATTAATAGCCAAATTAAACTTATTCGATTTATAAAAAATTAAATCGACCGAACCATCGCCATTAAAGTCTCCTTGTTCAAATAATTTATCATCCGAATCAAAATCGGTTGATAAACCCCTGAAGTTAAATGTTGTTTTTGAATGGCCTGTACTTGAATCTAAATAAGTATTGTTTGAATATAAATATAATCCATTCTCGTTTAGGATTAATATATCTAAAAGCCCATCGCTATTAAAATCAAAAGAAAAGATTCGTTCGGGCTTTTTATCCATTCCTGTCAAACTAATATTTGGTGATTGGTTAAAAACAAAATTTTCAACATCAACAATATTCCCCGGATAAACCCCATTTTTCTTTATCCTTTCGAAATAAACTATTTCATCAACCCCATCATTGTTAAAATCGCCAACAGTATATACTGGGAAATTCTCCCAATCCTCCACCAAACTCTCTAAAACAATACCGCTATCTATTATATTATTAAAATGCAATTTTGGGATACCGCCACTTGAAAGGTACTGAGGCCAAACAATAGCATTGTACCCACACCAATAGAAAGAATAATTTCTTAGCCTAATTACTGATAAATTTAGCCTAATATTCATATGATTGAAATAAGGATAACCATTGCAGCAATAGGTGAAAGGATCTATATCTTTAATAAAATTTAGATTCCCATCTTCGTAATTAGCTTTAAAAACCTGCACAATATTGCTAGATTGCGTACCATTCTCACCCCCATTTTTAATTGCAATAATATCGGTAAACCCGTCACCATCGAAATCATAAGGCATATAGTATTCGTAACCTAGAAAATCGGGATCAACGTTTGTATTGGAAACAAACATAGGATTATTATCGCCTCCCCAACTTACTATTGTAGAATTTAAAGAATTACTATCGCCTAGTTTTTCTTCAACTACGTTAAGAAATGATTTTCCTTTATTCTTAAAATAGTTAAATATATATGTCTTTACTTTCTCGCCCTCAGTAAATATTTTTATCGAATTGAGCAGTAATGAATTCCCAACTTTCCTACCATCAACATAGTTAAACTTTTGCTCATCCTTTTCATCGTATACAAAGCGAATAATGTTTGAGGGGCCAAAATCTCCATTCGCTGTATATTCAATTGTTTCTACAACAGTTTGATTTAAATAAGTTTTATACTTATAAACCATATAGTTACCATTTAAATCGGTAACCTTTTTTATAAGCCATGATATGGGTGCTTTCCTATCAGGAGCGCTTGGCACAGCTCTTGAATCAGTTGAACTTCCGTATTCAATAATCACTCCTTCTTTTGTTACAACCTTGAACCATTCGGGACCTGTGTACCTAACAGGACCAAAAAACGAACTTTCTTTAATACTCCCAAATGACTCAATTTGTGAAAAGGACTTCATTTCTGTTTCATAGGTTGTTGCATCCTCGCCATATTCACCACTTAAAGCAAAAAGCCTATTCCCATCTATGGCATATCTATCATTTGATGAACTAAAAGTAATACCACCAGAAACACCATCATGTAGAATAGTTTTTGGAACTCTTGAAATTGACGATATTCCAACCAAATTCCAGCCCATACCAAGCAACCCATCGCCTGCTTGGCTATTGTATACTATTGAAACGGAAGGTTGCATCCCTGCAATTCCAGAAGGAATTGAAATTGGAATATTATACGTAGCACTTCCTGTTGAAGAAACACTAGCGTTACCATTAATACTTCCAACTGGCAATGAAGTATTTACTGGGTTATTATCAGGCGTTATTGGAATTGAAATATAGTCTGTATTACACACCATACCTGCATTTAAAGAAGCTCTTAACGAACCTGATTGATCAGCCATATAGGCAAAACCAGGTTTCATAACAATCTGGTCTCTTGCAACAAAGTCTTGCCCTTGATCTAGTTGCTCAGAAAGAATCAATGTTGATTCTTGCGATTTTAATATAAAGGGGTTGAGTAGAAACCCTAGTATAATTATTATTCTAAAAAATAAATTGGATTGCATAGTAAATTGGAGTTTATGTTGCCTTAAAACTTTTTAGTTTTTAATAATCTTATATGAAACCTTTTGGCTACCCCAAAATATTGTAACAATATAATATCCATTTGGGTAATTGCTGAGATCAATTTGAAAACGACCATTACCAGCAAAGGCTTTCTTAATTATTAACTTGCCAAATGCATCAAAGACAGAAACACTATAATTTTCAGCTTCATTCGTGCCAGATATTTTTAATTCTAACAATCCTTTTGTAGGATTTGGAAAAACCTGCACATTTAAACCATTTAGTTGATCTTCAACCACATCAACATATTCAACACCTTCGTCCATTTTAGAGGATAAGTGTATTATTTTTCTCGCAATTCGGTTACCAGCCTCATCGTAAACATACTCATAAAGAGCCTGAGCATTTAAAAGCGAAACTGAACAAAAAACGAGTAAAATCAGAAATAGATTTTTTTTCATTGCATTAAATATCTAATTGATAATAATGAGAAATAATTTTGCTTTCAAAAGAGTGAATGAGCATCCGCGAAACCACTAATAGGTCAAGAAGATATTCCCTCATTATCGCAAGTAAGCTTAGAAAATGTAGTGAGCTTCACTATAGCAAAAGAGGATTAGTACAATGGTATCTCTTGTTGTGTCATTCAAAAAGTTGACGCAGGCTTAAACTCTAATCAACAAGAGTTTGACTTCGTTGAACACTGCGTATTTAGAAACATGGCAGTATAACGGGTGCTCATAAACTAAAAATTATTTGCGCAACTCCTCAACCTCCTTCTTCAGCTCAATAACATAAAGCGTAAGCTCCTCAACCTTTTTAAGCAGAATTGCATTCATTTCGCCTACGCTAATGCCTTGGTCTTGTACCTGCTGCGCGTTGGGTACTTCGGGTAAATGACCATGATTGCTGATATGCTCCTCAACCTCGCTAAGGGGACGAAGGGTGTAGCTGGGGCTAAAAACGTAGTCGGGCCAGTTCTCGTGAAGTTTTACCACTACCTCCTCGGCAATTATTTTACCCTTAACGGCAAGCTTGTAACCGTGGGCTTGGTCAACATAATCGGCGTATACATTTCCTCCCCCGATTACAACATTACCGTCTTTCTGAAGAATGAGTGGCGTTCCATTGTTGATTCCATTTGTATTACTCCTAAAATGGAGATTTCCCCCATAGTCAAAATAAGAATGTTTGTGAGTCTTACTAAAAATAATCCTAATGAGGTCATCACCTGTAAGAAAAAGTTTTCCAATAACTATATCGTTATCAAAGTAGGTTTTCCCATTTGTATTAATTTTTATTCGCGTTAGATTGTTGGTTTTGAAACTTAATGAATGATTAGTTAAAGTGCCAACAAATCTACTTGCATCTCTTAAACTAATATTTCCACTTAAATCAAGTTTTTCTGTTGGATTCGATACGCCAATACCAACATTTCCGGTTCGATAAATATTACCATCTAACGTGGTGGAACCACTCCACTGGTTTTCGCGAGCAATTTGCGAGAATGATACTAGTGCAATAAAAAGGGTCGAAACTGTCAGTAAAAATTTAGTCTTCATAAAGCTATGGTTTAGTTAGTTTACTTTTAGGTAATTTTTAGCACAAACATATGTACACTATAATTTATTAGCAAATTGACCTTTAAACACAAATAGTCGTAGTGCATCTTTTTAATACATACAGATAAGTACATATATACTACTAACTAAGTGCATTTGTGCGGGGTGGTTATGTGTTGTGTGATGTACACAACTGCTACAAAACATATTTTTGAGAGAATTTTGTAGGGATAAGCTAAAAGCAACGCTGCATAGCAGACAGAGTGCTTAAAAGACATATGGCTATAACAAAACTCTACTGACTAACAACCTGTTGCTTTGTTGTCTCTTTAAAAAAATAATAAGACTCCTTGCAATAATTGCGTACCAATTGTTGTAAAAGTTAAGAATACTTACAGAATACAACTTAGCAATACCCTAAATGAATTATAAAATAACACATATAATAGTTTTAGCGGTATAACTTTTCTCTCATGCCATAAACGATAGGGTTCCCT
>Ga0334893_1002992_pt1 | contig 11517 bp, 9 predicted proteins | sample GraSluR3_MG_5_FD_207218 | JGI IMG/M metagenome (GOLD analysis project Ga0334893, IMG submission 207218) | Sludge microbial communities from methane-producing bioreactor in Wageningen University, Netherlands - Granular Sludge_09_05-R3 | ecosystem: Engineered > Bioreactor > Anaerobic > Unclassified...
CATCGCGGATCGTGTGCTCCCAGAACCGCGGTTGCCAAACGCCGCGCCGGCGACGGGCACGCCGCGCATCGCTGATTGCCTGTTCGCAGCAATCCAATCCGGGGACACAATATTGGTTTTGGTTGAATGGGCAATTTCGCATTCCGACGGCTCCGTACACAACGCCCAGATTACCATAACTGGTACTCTGTCCCCGGATTTTGTTCGCAAGCGACCGTCGACGCCGGCTATCTGCTCTCATACCGTTCCGAATGCGCAGCGTGCTCGTTCCAATTGGCAATATACTTCTCCGCGATCGCTCTGTCGCGCACCACGAGCAAGTTCTCAGCGTTCCTCTCTTCTGCGGCGTCGGTAAAATTAAACGAGCCGGTGATTACGACTGCACCGTCAATCACGATCACCTTGTTGTGGGCGATCGCGTGCCTAGTGTCAATCATCGTGGGGATTCCGGCATGGTTAAGGAAATCGGCCGACGAGTACTTCTCCGAGCGCTGACGCTTATCCAATATCACGTCGACGCGCACACCGCGCCTGTGGGCGTCCAGGAGCGCTCTGGCAATGCGGGCGGACGTGAAACTGTACGCCTGCACTAGCACAACGGCTTTCGCAGCCCCCAGTTCCCGAACGATGGCGTCGGTACAATTGCCTCCAGGCGAAAAATACACATCAAGCGTGGGATTCGCGCCCGTGGCGTTACACCGCACCCCTTCATGCGGCAACCATTTCCACGCGGTCGCCCGCCCGACTAGGAAGGCGCCAGCGAGCGCGGCTATACCAGCCAGCAGCAATACGCAGTGAAGACGCAGATAGGAACGGCTGCGCATCCGAGTGGCCAGTTGGCGGGATTCACGTTGGCAGCCCGCGAGGGAACGCCGAATTCGATCAGCCAATTGACGCCTGCTCATTTCGGGCGCGTACTCGTGCGATAGACGGCGGCAAAGCCGTTGAGAATTGCCCTGACGACGGGTTTCAATCCGGGAAGCCGATCCACGACGGAAGCGACTAGCCGGCCGTAACGATAGTAAAGCGAGATGAGCATGTTGCCGAAGGGAACGGTCCGCAATTCGCTATCACGGAACCGTCGCAGCAGTCTCACTGTGGGGTGGTCGTAGTCGCCGAAGCAAGCCGTTGCGACAAAGCAGAAACCCTGCTTGTCCGGTTGCCTCGAACTCACGCCGATTCGGGTTGATCCCTGCTGCCTTCGTATTTCATCCTCGTATTCAAATTTCGTATCGGGGCTGCGTTGCACAATGCCCGCTGCGCGTCCAGCGAAGTCTAGACGCTCCTCTACTTCGCGGCGCTCAACCTCGTAATGCGCCTTTTTGGCCTGCAATTCCAGCGCTTCCTCCGCCGCCTTCTTTACGATTTCCCGCTTTTGCTCCTCCGGCAGAGCATGGAACGCTTTGCCTAAAAGTTCCTCAGCGCTGCGAATCTCACTGAGTTCCGTTGGCTCTCCGGCTTGTGGAACCAAATCGCCCTTCCTGGGACTCTGGCCAGTTTCTTCCTCGCTCATGTCATAGCCTTTGGATCAAAAGTTGGACCCCAAAGATGTCTTCCTGGTGTTGCGCCGCGACAAAAGCACTGGTCATGTGACGGCCGCCGAGCGGATGGAATGTAAGACCCGTCGTACTCCTAATTAATTCGCTCGGCTGCGTTCAAGAGCATATACAGAACAGAAGTGTGGCACCTCCGATGATGGCCGCCCAAATGCATCCAGCCCACGGCGCGGACTCACCTGCCACCGCCGGTTTTCGGGGTAGAAGCGGCTCTGCCACCGTCACGCACACTTCCAAGCCAGGCATGCCAAAAGTGTGGGAACTTCGTATCGTGCTCTCCGTGGCATGACGCATGAGTTGAGTAACTGCCTCTACCTCGCGGGTGAGTGCTTCCAGCACCAAGCGCCGCTCCTCCGCAAAAAGCCTGTTCAACAACTGTTGGGCAACCTGGGTGTCGTTAGCTGCCAACCAAGTCAGGCGGTGCTGGAGGGATTCGGGGAACTCCTTGACCGAAACAGCATCCACCGCCTCAACGATCTGTTGAAGCGCGACGGATGTATCCTGATAGGGCGTGATCGCAACAGAAATTCGCCGCTTCCCGCGATTCTTCCACGTCTTTTCCAGGAGTTCGTATTTCTCGTCGAACGTGATGTAGTGCGGAACGATGGCCACCAAGCGATCCGCTACTTTGCCGGAGAGTCGCACCACCCCCGCCTTCCATTTGCGGTACGTCTTGACTGCGTACTCGTGCGCAGAGCGACCGTGATCCCGTTCGTAGTGCTTGAACATCAGCTCGATGCTTCGGGCGTCGAGATTGAAGAATAGGTCTGCGATGTCGTCGTCAATGCCTTCGTAAAGCTCCCGCTGCGCCTCTGACTCTCCGTTTTCTGCGTCCCGGCACACGTGGCATATTGACCCGCTTCGCACCTTGCGAGCCCCACATACCTCACACACTGGGCGCGACGCCCAGTACGCGGCGGCATCGAAATCGCGGTTCCGACGATTCCAGGATCGGCGTCGCGCCATATCGTCGCCCCAGAAAACAGACCCATCGTGGCGGTGCATCCGTAAGCGGCTTCAACAGCCCCCATTGTCTCCGGCAACAATGCACGATGCTGGCCATCGTACCCCTTCGGATACGGCGTGGCAAGCGCCCGATGCAACCGGTCGTTCGGGGGGTGGCTAATCGCGGGGGGGGCGTGTGAACCCGCGATATGGTGGGTGGCTGGTTTCCTGGCTCGTGTGCCAAACTCGGGGAGAGTTGCGGGCAGATCGCCGTGAGACGTTTCCAAAGCCCTAGGGCCAGCACGTCCGCGGTCCGTCGCAGCCTTCGGCCGGAGGACGGGAATCCAGGGCTCGTCGATCAGATTGAAGGATTGGGTCGTGCTCATCGTCCTTCCTGCCCAGAGGGGATCGCGGGATACCGGCGGGGCCCGCCGACTTGCGGCCGGGCCCTTGCACTCCAACAGCTTAACGCGATGCGCCACGGCGACCAAGTAGGACGGATCGGCAATCCGCCCCACGGTAAGATGGGTTGGCAATGCGTTCCACGGTAAGACGGATGGGCAATGCGTCCTGCCCGAAATCCGGGGACACAGTATTGGTTTTGGATGAATGGGCAATTTCGCATTCCGACGGTTCCGTACACAACGCCCAGATTGGCATAACTGGTACTGTGTCCCCGGATTTCCGGCTGTGTCCCCGGATTTCGGATTTTTCTCCTACCGGCTCCGCGACGTCACCGGTTCGGTCCGTTGCATCCTGACCGATCCGCCCGAGGGCAAGCTCGCCGCCGACCGGCTCGCCCGCGAGTTCGCCGACGCCGACGGCCGGGCGCGGTTTACGATCTACGACTACGGGCCGGGCGACGAGGTCACGATCAAGCGATCGGCGGTAATGGCGCCGTGACGCAGCATCCCCCCCGGGCTTCGGCGGGCTTGTGATTCAAGTCGGGCACTTGTGCTTGCCCGGGTTTTTCCACTTGCACGGCTGCACGATCGTCTCGATTTGCGACCGGATGAGATTCGAGCCGTAGCGGTGCCGTCCGCCGTACGTCGCGGCTTTCGACGTCTGATTCATCAAGTTCTTGTACGGCGTGCCCGTCGGGTGGGGCAGTCCCAAAAAGTGCCCCATTTCGTGGCAGAATACGAGGTCGAACACGTTCTTCTTGATGCCCGCTTCGAGCAGGATCAGCTTTTTCCACGACCGGGCCCAGGCGCCGGGTCCGCTGCCCCCGTAGTCGTCGACGAAGAACGTGGTCACGTGGGCCTTGGGATCGACGTGGTCCTTGAAATCCTCGGGCTCCTGGGCGCCCACGATCTCGGATTTGACGGCTTGGACCGCGCCCACGGGCTCGAACCGGAGGTTGCCCTGCCACGAGTAGATCGCATTGGCGACGCCAAGCATGCGGAGCACGTCTTTGTCGGTGAACTTCGTCTTCCAGTCGGAGGCGGTTCCGGCGGGGTCGTTGAGCACGTTGCGAAACGCCACTTTCACGGTGCGCCGGGGATGAACGGCGATCTTCAGCCTGGCCCCGCCCACCGTGAGCGTCGTGTCTCCGATCGCTTTGGCCTTGATGACGACCGGGTAGAGTCCTCCGAAGGAAGTGCGCGAAGGAACGACGTCGACGATGTCGCTGGACTTCTCGATATCTTTCCGTAGAACCTTCTGGTTCAAGAACACGGTTGTTTCCCGTTTCTTGCCCATCGGCACAAACGCCCATTCCAACGTACCCGACGTCGTGACTTCGAGGCCACGGCGCCCCGTGTTGTTCTTGCGTGGCAGCCACTGGTAGGTCTTGGCCATGACGGTGAACTCCTGCGCGGTTGGAACCCGATCTCGCGTCGGACGGCCCTCGAACCCACGACGGGCTTGCGAGGAACCGACGGCACCCTCCTCCTATTATTGTCGGGCATTCCTGGCAAAAGTTGCTTTCCTTTGTTCCGACAGGGCCGCAACCGAACTGCGTGGAACTAGGCTCGGGCCGGACGCCTCACCCGTCAGACGGGGGCTGCCGCCCGCGTTCCGTCTCGTATCGCCTTGTCCGTCCGGCCGAGGGGATTGAGCTGGCGGACAGGACAATCGCCCGCCGGAGTTCGGCCGGATAGAGAAATCGAGGCTGCCGGTCGAGAAACAAATCCGGCCGCCGGCGCGTGCGCCGGCGGCCGGGCCTTCGGAACTCCCCGCTTCCTGGCGTTCAACGTGGTCGGTCCACCAACCTTCCCCTCCGCGGAATGGTGTGCCGCTGGGGCCGAATCGACCCGGCGTCGAGTGGTCGAAGCTAACGTGTCAGGGACAGCGGCGGCAGCGGGGCCGGGCCGAACGCCTGCTGGTCGGGAGCCGGGGCGGGGGGAGCCGGCGCCTGGGTCGGCTCGGTCGTGGGCACCCCGTCAGCGCCGCGGGAGCAGTCGGAGCAGAGGTATTTGACCACGCACTGGTAGACCGGCTCCTCGCACTCGTATTCCTTCTTGACCAGCTTCTTGCGCAAGCGCACCGGGCCGCACTTGGGCGCCACGGCGCAAGGGGCCGACGCGCAGGAGCTTGCGCACGGGTTGCCCCCGCACCGGTCGCAGCCCGATCCGCCCAGAAGGCCCTCGAGCAGGCCGCAGCCGGGCCGCGGCGCGCAGAACTCTTCGTACTCGACGCACCAGCAGGTCTTTTTGACCTTCTTGATCTCGCACACCACTTGGCAGACCTTCTTCTGGCAAGCGGCGTGGCATCCGCAGGCGGCGCAGTAATCGGGGGCGCCGCGGCACTCTTGGGCGGCGGCCATCCGGCCCGCCAGCAGAAACGACGCCACGGTCAGGGCGATTGCGAACGCTTTCATAAGGTAACCTCCTTCGAGGACGCGACCGCCGCGGGGCGCGCCTCGCTGCTGTCTGGGTGAAATGGACGCCGAACGCTCAGAAATCGATCTGCGCCCGCATCTCGAAGATGCCCATGTCGGTGTTGGCGCCGCCCACAAACGGGAAGCCGTTCACCCCGTCGGCCGTCTCGTTGGACGTCGTGAAATCGGCGGCCACGTAGTTCCACATCACGCGCGTGTAGGGGTTGAGGTACCAGTTGACGCCGAACGTGTGCAACCCGGCGCGGCCTCCCAAAACGTCGACGTCGTTCAGATCGAGGTAGGAGTACCGGTAGGCCACTTCCCACGCCCCCTTGCCGGTCGCGCAGTCGCCGTCGCACGTGCGCACGCGGAAGAAGTTCTCGAACGGGCGCACGCGATCGAAAACGCCGGCCGACTTCTTGTACGGCCGGTGCTCGCCGGTGAGGAAGTAGCTCACGTAAACGTAGCCGCCGCGGAAGTCGAGGTTGTCCAACCCGGCCGTGCGATTGACCAGCGTGTGGAAGTACTCTCCCTGGACCGAGAGAGGACCGTACACCAAGGCGGTCTCCAGCCCGAACAGATGGTAGTCGACCGCGTCGGCGATGTTGGCGGTGTCGACGATGTAGTGGGCCAGGTGGGCTTCGGGGCGGGCGCGGAAACGGATCGTGCCGTCGTCCAGGTCGCGAAAGCTGTAGGCTCCGCCCACGTGCAGCAGCCCTCGTCCGCCCGAGCCCTCGTCGTACCACGGCAGGAAGGTGCCGCGCGTGGTCAGCGCCCAGCCGCCGTCGTCGTCGCGCGCGATGGGCGGCTCGGCGCCGTTGTCGGTTTCCGTGCGAAACATGCCGACCGCCCACGTGCCCCGCGCGTTGAGGTAATCGTCGAACGCCATCAGGCCCGGCCGGCGCCCCGGCACGAAGTTCCCCTCGTCGTTGATCGAGCGTTCGATGAAGGTGGGATACCTGGAACTGGTCAACTGTTCGAGCCCAAAGGGCTCCTTGAAGTGGCCCACGCGCACGTGGCCGAGCAGGGGAAGCTCCTTGACCGTAATATAAACGTCCTTGAAGGCGGTCGACTGGATCAGTTCGTTGATCCGCGAACCCTGATTCGCCTCGTCGGTGTCGGCGAAGTCCATCTCGATCTTGTAGTCGACCACGTCGAATGCCTCGCCCAAGACGTGGATGCGGGCGCGGCGGAACTCGACCCCGTCTTGCTCGTCGCCGAAGACGGCCCGGCTCCCGTCGCTCTGATGGAAGAACGCGGCATCGTACTGGATGCGGCCGCCCACGCTCACCGACGGGTGGCCGGTCGCCTTCTTCTTGGCGGCGGCCTCCTGGTCGTTGATCTTCTTCAGGGCGGCCTCCAACTCGGCGACCCGTTCGGCCAGATCGGCCGACTCGTCGGCGCGGCGCGCGCCGGCCGACGCGACCGGTACGTAGGCATCGTCGACCGGGTACGAGACGTCGTTCGCCGGCATCCAGCGGCCTTGCCCGAGGGCCGAGTCGGTGCCGGCGATGAACGATGCCGCGACCGCGAGGCAGGCGGCCGTTTTCCAAATCCGTCCGTGCATTCGATGGATCCTCCTGATCGAGACCGCAGCTCGAAGGCCCGGGGCCTCCAACTCTTGCCCGCCAACTCCCCGGGGGCTCAATCCGAGCCGCGCGGCGAGGGTGCGAGCGGCTCCTTAACACGGTCCATCGAACCGCGACGAGTCGATTCTTTGTCAAGACTGGCCCGACTCGGCCAGAACGGCTCCATCGTCACGATACGACTGATCCGATCCGGCGCGGCCGAAAGGTCGGCAGAATCGGCGCGATCCGCCCGGTTCAACTCGCCTCAACCTCCCGTCGCCGACAGACGCCAACAACGGCACGGACCGTGCCTCGGGCGCGCGCGCTACGGCCGCGACCCGCGTTGCCGCGGGAAAACCCGCCACGACGGTCACGATCGTCCCCACCGCCGGCCGCCTCGCCGGCGACCGGTTCACGCCGTCGCGGTCGGCTAACACGTTTTTAACCATCGATCCACAGTCGCCTAACAACCCACCGCTAGAATTGCCCGCAGGTTGACGACCGCTGCCCGATCTCCCCCAAGAACCACCCGAACGGGAGGAAACGAACCCCCATGAGAGCACCTCTAAGTCTCGCTTTGGCCGTCGTGACGCTCGTCGGCCTGGACAGTAGGCTCCTGGCTCAAGACAAGGTCGACCCGGCCGTGCAGGCCTATGAGCCGGTGCCCGGCATTTCGGGTCAACTCAACGGCAAAGGCTCCGACACGCTGAACAACCTGATGGACATGTGGATGAAGGGCTTCATGCGCGTCTATCCCAACGTCCAGGCCACCTACATGGGCGAGGGGTCGAGCACGGCAACCCCGGCACTCATCGAGGGCACCGCGCAGCTTGGCCCCATGTCGCGCGAGATGAAAGACGAGGAACTCGAGGCGATCGAGCGGAGGTACGGCTTCAAGCCCACCCGCCTCAACGTGGCCCTGGACTGCCTGGCCGTGTTCGTCCACAAGGACAACCCCGTCCGCGGACTGACCCTGCCCCAGGTCGACTCGATGTTCTCGTCGACGCGCAACTCCGGCTATGCCGACGTTACCCGTTGGGGTCAGGTCGGCCTGGCCGCCCACGCCGACTGGGCCGAGTTGCCCATCAGCCTTTACGGACGCAACTCGGTCAGCGGCACCTACGGTTTTTTCAAGGACCGGGCCCTCTACCGGGGCGACTTCAAGGACACGGTCAAGGAGCAGCCCGGATCGGCCGCGGTCGTCAACGCGGTGGCCGAGAACCGCGGCGCCGTCGGATACTCGGGCATCGGCTACCAGACGGCCGACGTCCGCGCCCTCCGACTCGCCCGCGGATTCAAGCGGGGCGAGGTCGATCCGGCAAGCGACGAAGCCAAAAAGCTGCTGAGGCTCGTCGAGCCGACCTTCGAGAACGCCTTGAGCGGCGACTATCCCCTGGGACGGGCTTTGTACATCTACGTCGTCAAGAAGCCCAACGAGCCGGCTCCCCCGCTGGTCAAGGAGTTCCTCAAGTTCGTGCTCTCCAGGGAGGGCCAGGAGATCGTCGTCCAGGACGGCTTCGGCCCCCTGCCGCCCGCGGCCATCGAGGCCGAGCGGAAGAAGCTCGACTAGTGTGGACGCTGCCATGCTGAAGGCCGATCCTGCAGCGATTCGAGGGGCCAAGCGGCGCGATCGCGTGGCGCGCTGGCTCATTACGCTCGGCGGCGTGACGATCATCGCCAGCGTAATCGCGATCGTGGTGCTCATCGTGAGCGTGGTGGTGCCCCTGTTCCGAGGTGCGCGCGCCGAAGTCCGGGTCGCCGGGCTGCTGCCCGACGAAATCGCGCAGGAAGACGTCCTCGGCCTCGGAATCGACTTCGTCGAGTTGGGCGATCAGGCCGGGGGCGACTCCCTCACGGCCTACTGCCTGACCCGCCAGGGGACGATCGCCTTCCTCGAACCGGGCGCGAGCGACCCGGCCTCGGGCGATCGTCGCTGGACGTTGGTCGAACGCGTGTCGGTCGCTGCCCCGGCGGATGCGGCCGGCCCGACCGTTTGTCGCGTGGAGCGCTCCGAAGGCGCCCAGTACACGCTGCTCTGGTCCGACGGGTCGGTCTCCTTGGTCAAGGTGGCGGTCGTGCCCGAGTTCGACGAGTTGGGCCGCCGCCGCGTGCGGTCGACGATCCGCACCGCGGCCGAGTTCCCCCCCGACGGGACGATGCCGCGCATGGCCCTGGCCCGGGCGACCGAAGGGGGCGCCGTTTGCGTCCGGCTGGCCGACGACGACGCGATCTCGATCGTCCGCCAGACCGTCAAGCAATCGCTTCTCGGCGCCGCCGAGAAACAAACCCGCCGCCGGACGATCCGCCCGGCGATCCCCGGCGCGATTCGCGCGCTGACGATGGATCGTCAGGGCGACACGCTCTTCGCCGGCACCGACAACGGCATCCTCGCCCGCTGGCGCTTCGACGGCAGCGCGAAAGGATACCGGTTTGACCCGATCCGGGCGTTTCGCGATCAGCGGGCCATCGAGTCCCTGGCGATGGTCTTCGGCCAGGTTTCCCTGGCGGTGGGCGACGCTCGCGGAAACCTCACGACCTGGAGCGAGGTGCGCACCGACGCCTCGGCAAAGCGAGCCTTCCGGCCCATCCACCGGCTCACGAGTCACGCAGGGGCGATCCGCGACCTCGTTGCCTCGCAGCGCGACAAGTCGCTGCTGAGTCTGGGCGACGATGGGACGGCCCACCTCGACTACGCCACCAGCCAAAAGCACCTGCTCGAGCTCGTTGCCGATCATCCCTTGCGCCAGGTCGGATACTCGCCGCGCGGCAATGCCGTGATCGGCCTGACCGACCGCGGCGCACTGGTCGCCTGGGCGATCGACAGTCCGCACCCCGAGATCAGTTGGGGCACGCTGTTCGGCAGGGTGCACTACGACAACCACGACGAGCCCAAGTACATGTGGCAGTCGAGCGGCACCCACGAACCGAAGTTCAGTCTCGTGCCCGTGATCTTCGGCACCTTCAAGTCGACGATCTACGCGATGCTCTTCGCCGTGCCGCTGGCCCTGTTCGGGGCGATGTACGTGAGCCACTTCACCACGCCCGCCTTCAAGCGGACGATCAAGCCGCTGGTCGAGATCATGGCGGCCGTTCCCTCGGTGGTGATCGGGTTCTTGATCCTGCTGTGGGCGGCCCCCTTGATGGGTCGGTGGATCGTCGCCGTGTTCGCCGCGCTGCTCACGCTTCCCGCCGCGTTCATCGCGTTCATGTTCGTCTGGCAGCTTCTGCGCCGGTTCGATTGGGCGAAGTGGTTCGAAAACGGGTACGAATTCCTGGTGCTCGTTCCGGTGCTCCTGATGGGGGCGACCCTGGCCGCTTGGCTTGCCGCTCCCCTCGAAAACGCCTTGTTCGCGGGCAGCTTCCCGCAGTGGCTCGCCGACACGGTGCACACCCCGTACGAGCAGCTCAACAGCCTGGTCGTGGCTTTCGGGCTGGGCTTCGCCGTAATTCCCATCATCTTCTCGATCTCGGAAGACTCGCTCTCCGACATTCCCCACAGCCTGACGGCCGCGTCGCTCGCCCTGGGCGCCAGCCGCTGGCAGACGGTCTGGCGGGTGATCCTCCCGTCGGCCAGCCCGGGAATCTTCGCCGCCGTGATGATCGGATTCGGCCGGGCCGTCGGCGAAACGATGATCGTGTTCATGGCGACGGGCAACACGCCGATCCTCGATTGGAACCCCTTCAACGGATTCCGCACCCTGTCGGCCAACATCGCCGTCGAAATCTCCGAGGCGCCGCGAGGCGGCACCCTGTACCGAGTTTTGTTCCTATGTGCAGTTCTGCTGTTCCTGCTCACGTTCCTGCTGAACACGGCCGCCGAACTGGTTCGCCAGCACCTCCGCAAGAAGTACGGCCGGTACTGACCGCCGGTCGGCGGCCCCGCGGCTTCTGGCGCCAAGGCGAACCGTTCGTCTGGGCCACCGGAGCTGCGCTGTCGCTGACCTTGATGCTCACCGCCCTGCTGCTGGTCGTCGTGCTGTACAACGGTCTTGGCGTGTTCTGGCCCAAGGCCCTGGTCGCCGTCGAGCTGGCCGACGGCAGCCATCTGCTCGGCGTGCACGTCGACGACGACGTCGATCCGGCCACGGGGCAGCGGCGGATCAAGCTCAAGACTGCGAATCGGGAAGACGGCCCCGCCTTCCGCTGGGTCGACGCGGGGCAGATCCGCCGGACGAGCTATCCGCCCGAAGCCTTTGTCGTCGAGCGGATGACCAACCTCGACTACCACGGCTATCTTCGGGAACTCGTGACCCCGGGATTGGAGGGCCTGCCCGAGCAAGGCGACCTTGCCCGGCGGCTCGACGCGGCCCTCCGCGCCGCCGACGCGCGCTACGCCCGCGAAGTCCAGCCGCTGAAGGACCGCGAAGACGCCGTGGCCCGAGAGCTCAACGAGCAGGTCAAGTACCAGAAGCTCCGCGCGGAGTATCGGCGCAGGCAACTGCTTCGGGCAGGGGAGACGGCCTCCCATGAGCTTGCCGAGTTGGAAGCCCGCCTCGCCGCGCTCGAAGCGCGCGAGGCCGAGCTCAAGGACCGGTCGTTCGACCTGTCTCGCCGGCGAGCCGAAACGGAGACCGAGGTCCGGCGGAACGCGGCGGTGTTCGTCGACGCGGCGGGCCGCGAGAAGCAC
>Ga0334893_1002997_pt1 | contig 11504 bp, 11 predicted proteins | sample GraSluR3_MG_5_FD_207218 | JGI IMG/M metagenome (GOLD analysis project Ga0334893, IMG submission 207218) | Sludge microbial communities from methane-producing bioreactor in Wageningen University, Netherlands - Granular Sludge_09_05-R3 | ecosystem: Engineered > Bioreactor > Anaerobic >...
TTGGACTTAACCTTAATAATCTAGATTGTGGCAGTATTTATTCTATTAGCCCAAAGCATTATGAAAGACAGCTAAAGGAAAATCATGTGCTTACTCAGGCAAACAACGATTGCTCAGGTAAACACTGTGGAATGCTAGCTTCTTGCTTGGTAAAAGGATATAGCTTAGAGAACTACACCAAGTTTGAGCATGAGCTTCAAAAAGATATATTAAATAGCCTTTCATATATGTGCGAAATTGAACCGGAAAAAATCAGTATAGGAGTCGATGGGTGTACAGTTCCAGTACATGCCATGCCAATTTATAATATGGCACTTGGATTTGCAAAGCTAGCTAATCCAGAAAACCTAGACTCTGATTACAAAGCCGCTTGTGAAAGAATTTTTGATGCAATGAATAATTCTCCAGAAATGGTGTCTGGGACAGATGGTTTTTGTACTGAGCTTATAAGGCATACCAATGGTAAATTAGTTGGCAAGCTAGGAGCAGAGGGGATTTACTGCATAGGTATAAAAGGAAAAAATATTGGACTTGCAGTTAAAATAGAAGACGGAAATTATTCTAGAGCGATAAATCCAGCAGTAATGAAATGCCTAGAGGATATGCAGGTTTTGGAGCCGAGTGAGCTTGAAAATCTAAAAAGCTTTTCTAAAGTATCTAATTACAACAATAAAAATGAAGTAATAGGCTATATAGAGCCTTGCTTTGAATTTAATAAAATATAAAGTAGAAACTATATTATTAAGGCAGTAAAAGACTGCTGACGAGTATAGAAAATCTTATTTAATCATAAAAAACTTCTGTCAATTATTCTTAGGATTAACAGGAGTTTTTTATGGATAAAAAAAGCGATAAAAAATCGATAATAAAAGCAATTACAAGAGTAATGGAAAAATATAGCTATAAAGAACTATATAAATATAAGTTTTATAGTAAAAAAATAATACTTTTTTGATTAATTTGTTTTGAAACTATACTCAAAGGGTATAAAATTTCTTGTGCATATAAAAAGCATAACAGTTTATATACAGCATAATTATACAAGGAGGCAATCATGAAAATAAAAAACAAATTAATACTTAATTTTGGAATATTGATTTTAGTATCAGTTATAATTGTTGGCATAAATATCACTACATTCAAAACTATGGAAAGTGACTCAAGCTTCGTAAATCAAGCTGGAAGCTTAAGAGCTATGAACTACAAAATGACTGAGCTAGCAAATCAAACAGTGTACAAAGGTAGCTCTAAAGCAAAGTCGGATTTAGAAGAAACTATGGCTAATTTTGAAAAAACTTTAAGTGATGTTAGCAGTGGAAATAAGGAATTGATGCTTAAAAAACCAACAAATGAAGCTACTGCAGCAGGATTAGAGCAAATTAATTCTAGATGGAGCAAGGAGTTCAAGCCAGCTATAGAAAATATTATTAAATCCTCAAGTGAAGCAGACATGGAATTTATTAATTCAAATGTAGATAGCTATGTTTCGCAAATAAATGAAATAGTTAACGACTACTCAAGATATTCTCGTGAAAAAGTTGTAAAAGCTCAAATGATGAATTTCGCTTTAGTTGTTATAGCATTAATAATTGGAGTGCTTGCACTTGTTATATTAAATAGAGGAATAGTTAGTCCCATAAAACAGCTAAGCAAGGACTTAAGAGCTTTATCAGAAGGCAATGGAGATTTGACAAAGAGAATAGAGGTAAAATCAAAAGATGAAGTAGGAGAAATGACTATTTATTTCAATACTTTTATCGAAAATATCCACAATATAGTCAAAGATATCTCTAATATATCTGGAGTATTATCGAGCAATATGGAAACTATAAGTAATACTACAGAGGAGCTTACAAAATCAACTGAGATGATAGCAATGTCATCAATGGATGTAGCTGAAGGCTCTATGCTTCAAAATACTAAACTAGAAGATTTAAATGAGTTAGTAGTTAAGATTCAAAGTAATATAGAAAATGTATCAAGTAGAGCTCAGGAAACTTTAAAATCCTCAGAAGAGTCTCAAAAATATGTTATGTTTGGAGATAAGCAAGTAGAAATTCAGTCAAGAGAGCTTGCTGATTTTATAAGCTCTATAAAAGATGCTTCTGTAACCGTAGAGGAATTAAATAAATCCTCTGAAGAAATAAAAGCTATGGTTGACTTAATTCATAGCGTTTCATCCCAAACAAATCTGCTTGCACTTAATGCATCTATAGAAGCGGCAAGGGCAGGAGAAGCAGGAAGAGGCTTTGCAGTTGTTGCAGACGAGATAAGAAAGCTAGCAGAAGAGACTTCTAGCTCAGCGCAAAAGATAAGTACAATAGTGGATAACATAGGAGATAGGACAATTAATGTTAAAACATCAATGGATCAGCTAGTGGATAGAACCAAGGTTCAGGAAAAGTCTATGGAAACCTTAAAAGCGAAATTAAAGGATATATTAACTAGAGCTAAAAGAACTGTAGAAGAGTCAAATTCCATAATGGATATTTCATCAGAAGTGAAAAGTGAATTCAATAGTATTACAATGTCGGCATCTGAGATAAAGGATGTAGCAGTTCAAAATTCATCAAACACACAAGATGTAGCCTCTGCAGTTGAAGAGCAAACCGCATCCTTCCAAGAAGTGTCGTCAAACATCAATTCTATCAATGATATGGCGCACGACTTAACGAACATCGTATCTAGATTTAAGATATAGAAAAAATAAACTATCTATTTATAAATTGATTTTAATAAAAAATGGATGTAGAGGAATCAACCTCTAGCATCCATTTTTTTATAGATATTTTTTCACATCTTCAGCAGATAAAACTCTTCCTGATGATTTTACTACTTCATCAACTACTAGCGCAGGAGTTTTCATAACACCATATGCCATGATTTCTTGAAAATCTTCTACCTTTTCAATAGTAGCCTCTAGTCCAAGCTCTTTTACTGCCTGCTGAGCACTTTGCTCTAGCTTCTTACAATTTGCACATCCAGATCCAAGTATTTTAATTACCATAAAAAATACCTCCTCATAATAATAATTATATTTTGAAATTTAAACAGTACTCTTTAAGAAAAGAGTCATATTTCGAAAGTTGAAGTTGATATCATTAAAGTAGCAGATATCCAAATGAATTAAATGTGTAGCCTATTATCAGTATTCCAGTAGTTACTATTCCTGCAAAAATAACTAAAAGCTTAGTTTTAACAACTTTTTTAAGTAGTATCATAGATGGAAGAGATAGTGCAGTAACAGCCATCATAAACGAAAGAGCTGTTCCGATTCCTACACCTTTTGAAACTAATGCCTCAGCTATAGGAAGAGTTCCAAATATATCTGCATACATAGGTACACCTACTGCTGTAGCTAGTAAAACTGAATACCATTTATCCTGACCTAGTAAAGCAGAAATAACACTTTCAGGAATCCAGTTGTGAATAGCGGCGCCTATTCCTACACCTATAATGATGTATAGCCAAACTTTTTTTATTATATCGATAACCTGCTCTTTAGAAAAATTGATTCTATCTTTAGTAGTCATTTCTTCTAGCTCAATTTCTCTTAGCTTGTTTCCATAAACAAATGGCTCTACATATTTCTCTAGTTTAAACTTGCTTATTAAGCTTCCACCAATAACTGCAAGAATAAGTCCAACAACAACATATGCTATGGCGATTCTCCAGTTAAATATACTAGCAAGAAGAAGAACAGAAGCTAAATCCACCAAAGGTGAAGATATCAAAAATGAAAATGTAACACCTATAGGAAGCCCTGCGCTTGTAAAGCCAATGAATAGTGGAATAGAAGAACAAGAGCAAAATGGAGTGACTGTTCCAAGGAGTGCCCCTAGTATATTAGCAGTGATTCCGTCAAATCTCCCTAATATTTTCCTAGTTCTTTCTGGAGGGAAAAAGCTTTGAATATATGAAATTGTAAATATAAGTACAGATAGAAGAATAAATATTTTTATTACATCATAAATAAAAAAATGTATACTTCCGCCTAGCTTCGTATTGATATCAAGCTTGAATGCTTTGTTTACAAAAAGCTCTACCAAATCATAAAGCCAAACCATTTTTAACAGCTGATTGTTAAGCCATTGAAAAACAATCATTAAATTATCTCCCTTCTAAATAAGATTATAAAACTGGGTTACAGCATTGATTAAGATAGATATCTTTATCTGAAAGTCTTGATTTATCAAGTACTAGTTGAGGATATAGTTCAATAGTTTCTGCTATATCGTCTAGTAATTTTATAAATACTTTATTATCTAAGTTTAAAGAGTAAAAAACAAACTTTTCTTTTCTAGTATCTTTTACTAAATTTAAATCTCTTAGTTTAGAAAGATTTTTTGAAATAGTAGGCTGAGATAGTTCAAGTATTCCAGTTAATTGACATACACAGAGCTCTTGATGATATAGCATCATTATGATTCTTAGCCTTGATTCATCAGATAAAAGTTTAAATAAATTAATAAGTTGGTTCATAAAAATCTCCTTTACAATAAGAACTATGCATATTAAAACAATAAAGATTAATAGTGAACTCTAGGGATTCTGTTTTAATCACAATAAAAAACATGTACATATTCTCATATGGGAATATGTACATGTTAAATCTAAAGTATTACTTTGTCAATAATAATTTTCTGTATATATTATGGATTTTAAAAAAGTAAAAGATAATAATGTTATTACCAAAGAAATATCATACAATTACTAAAGAAATATCATACAATTTGCTATTACATTATATAGATTCTTGTGCTTTTTTATAAATTTCATTGATTTCATCTTGAGGAACTATTTTAGATAGTATGGTAGCTATGATTATGATTCCAGGGATATTAATAAGGAATCTCGTCAAGGCAAACTTAGGACCTAAAGATGTTATTTCAAATAAAATAAGTGGAATTTTTGTTGTAGACCAAGATCCTATGAATATTAGTATGTTTTTTAGTGACACACCTTTTTTCATAAATACTGCAGCTACTGGAAAAGCACCATAAAGTGGGCCAGCAGCAGCTGAACCTATAAACATTGCCAAAAGAATTCCTTTGAGGCCAGAGCCCTCTCCCATGAATTTTGTCATAGTTTCCTTTGGAACCCACACATCTAGAAGTCCTAGTAACAAGAAAATAGGTGGTATTACTTGAATCATTTCTTTTAATGAAAAGCTAGTTATACCTATGATTTCTTTACCTAATGATTTATTAATAAAAGTCAATATAAGTACAGCAAGAAGTACGAATAAAAAAGCTCTGTATCTTTTTAATATAGGTATCATAAGTTACTCACCACCATTCCTACAACAATTGCAACAATAAAAGAAAACATAAAGGCGAGCACATTTCTAGTGTAAGAAATTTTCTTGCCAAAATACTTAACTTCAACTGGTAATGTTACAATTCCAACCATCATAAGTGTAGATACAAAAGCAGCTATTTGCATGTATCCAGCTCCACCCTTTAAAAGAAGAGCAGCAGTAGGAAAAGCAACGAATCCAGGAATAAGTGTAATCGCTCCTATAATGGAAGCTAATATAACTCCAAACCACCCTGAACTTTCACCTAGCAAGCTAGAAATTAAATCATGATCTACTACTGCCAGAAGTACTCCTATCAGAAGCATTATGACAAGTAATTCTGGAAGTATGTTTTCAAATGACTTCCAAGCTTTTTTTAGTGCCTTTTTTGTTTTAGATTTGTCCTTTAAGTATGAAGCAGCTAGCAGTATGATAGCTAAAGAATATAAGATTATATTCATTCAAATCTCCTTTCTGTCATCGAATAATAATATACTAAAATGATATATTTATATATCACGATATATAGATAATACAGTTTGGATAAATATATGTCAATGAAAATAAAGTTGCGTATAAATATCGTTTAAGAACCAAACGGGATATTAAGTTTAGACGTAAAAGGTTCTAAAGTAGATTAACTGTTGTTATCAAGATAGTTTGAAGGATTAGGATTGATTAATAATTGAGCATATGTTATGATATATATCGATATATATCGATGTGAAAGGATGATTTTAATGGATTATCAAAATACAGCTAAGTTATTTAAAGCGTTTTGTGATGAGAATAGACTGAGAATTATAGACCTTTTAAAAGATGGAGAAAAATGTGCGTGTACACTTCAAGATGAACTCACTATTGTTCAGTCGACATTGTCTCACCACATGAAAATTTTAATTGAGAGTAAAGTAGTAGAGGCAAGAAAAGACAAGAAATGGATTTACTATTCTCTATCTGACAGCGGAAGTGAGCTTGCAAAGAATACTCTTAGTGAGATTCTTACTAAAAGTGAAAATTACAGTAGTTTTTGCATATGTGAGGATTAATATTTAAGATATTGATACTACATACAAAATATTATTATTTAAGGAGAAGGAGTGAGGAAAATGAGTAAACAAAAGCTAGAGGGTATCAGTTTTTTTGAGAGATATCTTACTATTTGGGTAGCACTTTGTATGGTTATAGGTGTTTTGATTGGGAAGTTTATACCTGCTATACCAGCATTTTTAGGTAAATTTGAATATGCAAATGTTTCAATTCCTATTGCTGTTTTAATATGGCTTATGATTTATCCGATGATGATGAAAGTAGATTTTCACAGTGTTAAGAATGTAGGAAAAAATCCAAAAGGGCTTTATGTTACATGGGTTACAAACTGGCTTATAAAACCATTTACTATGTTTGCTATTGCATCATTTTTCTTTTATAAAGTATTTTCAGGTTTTATTTCTCCAGAGCTAGCAAGAGATTATTTGGCAGGGGCTGTGTTACTAGGGGCGGCGCCTTGTACTGCGATGGTTTTTGTATGGAGCCATCTTACTAAAGGCAACCCAGCCTACACAGTAGTTCAAGTAGCGACAAATGATCTTATTATACTTGCAGCATTTACACCTATCGTTGCATTTTTACTTGGAATAGGTGGGATAAGTATACCATGGGATACTTTGATTCTATCTGTTGTACTCTTTGTGGTAGTGCCACTTACAGCAGGGGTAATTACTAGAAATGTAATTACTAAAAATAAAGGAGTAGAGTATTTTGAAAAGAATTTTATACCTAAGTTTAGCAATATCACAATTGGAGGCTTGCTTTTAACCTTAGTTATCATTTTCTCTTTCCAAGGCCATGTTATTTTAGAAAATCCACTCCACATTTTATTAATTGCCATACCACTTACAATCCAGACCTTTTTCATTTTCTTCGTAGCATATATAGCAGCAAAGCTTCTTAAACTGCCTCATAATGTTGCAGCTCCAGCTGGAATGATAGGAGCTTCCAACTTTTTCGAGCTAGCAGTAGCAGTAGCTATCGCACTTTTTGGAACTACTAGTCCAGTAGCGCTTGCAACTATTGTAGGAGTTTTGGTTGAGGTTCCAGTAATGCTCATATTAGTAAAAATAGCTAATAACACTAAAGCTTGGTTCGAGTCATAATATGAACAATTAATATATTAATTATAAGAATAAGTACTTACTATTTTGATGTAAATTCTTTAATTCTGAAATTGAATTAAGGATTAATATCAATTTGTGACTGCTTATTTTTTATGCACAAATTTAAATGATAATTAATTAAAATTGTTTTGTAACTATTGATTTGATTATAATTTGATTAATGTGGTATTGTATTGATAGAGTGTTTAAAGGATAAATTAATTTGAAGCTTGGGGGAGTATTATGGACAAAAAAGACTACAATATATCAAATTTAGCAATCTCAGAAGCGGATACTATTAAAGAAAAATCACCTTGGAAAACAATTGTTATATATACAATTTTAGGATTTTTATGGATATTATTTTCAGATAGATTTGTAGATCTTTTTGCTGATAGTCATGAAACCTATAAATTAATGCAGTCCTACAAGGGAGTGTTTTATGTAGTTGTAACAGCTGTGATATTGTTTTATTTAATCAAATATGATTACTCGAAGATAATGAAGCTCACAAATGATATTTCTGAAAAAAACGAAGAGCTTGTCAGCTTTTCAGAGGAATTAATAGCTATGGATGAAGACTTGCAGCAAAAAATTGAATCTTTAAATACTGCTATGAAAAGCATAAATGAGCAAAAACAGTTTATAGATGATATATTCCAAAACAGTAATACTTCTATTATTACTTGGGGGTTAGATGGTGAAGTATTACAGATAAATAATCATTTTACAAAACTTTTGGGATATGACAGGCAAGATATCATAGGTAAGAAGTGGTATGAAGTTTTACTACCTAAAGAAGAAAAATATAAGTATTATGAGCTAACATCCAAGCTTGAGTCAGATAGAAAAGCCCAAAATTATGAAAATAAAGTATTGGCAAAAGATGGACGTTTATTAGATATGCTTTGGAATAATGCTTTGATTTATAACCCTCAAAATGATTTGACTGTAGTAGTTTCATTTGGGATAGACCTTACTATGCAAAAGCAAAATGAGAGAAGGATATATGAGCTTGCTTATAATGACAAATTAACTGGATTTAAAAACTTAATTGCTTTTGAAAATGATATAAATTCTAAAATCAATAAAAAAACAAGCTTTACTTTATATTATCTAGATATGGATAATTTCAAGCATCTTAATGAAATTCATGGACATAAATGTGGAGATATGTTTTTAAAGGACTATTCTTCTAGATTGCTTACTATTTTCGATAGAACAAATGTATACAGATGGTGTGGGGATGAGTTTGTAGTCATAGAAGAGGATACAAATGATATCAATATAACAAAGAGAATAGATGAAATAGTACTTCTCACTAAGAATATATGGAAGTATAAAAATGTTGAATACTATCCATCTGTAAGTATAGGAATAACTAAGTTCCCTGAGGATGCTGGAAATTTAGAGGGCTTGAAAAAGAACATGGATATGGCTCTATACAAAGCAAAATCAAGTGGAAAATCCTTAGCAGTGGCCTATCATTCAGACTTTCAAAAGGATATAGAAAAAAAGCTAGATTTAGAAAATACAATAACTCAGGCACTTATAAATGAAAGCTTTAGACTAGTATTTCAGCCTATTTACAGCATTAAGACTGGAAAAATAATTTCGGTAGAGGCTTTAATCAGATGCAAAAGCTTGAATATAAATATAGGAGAAATGATTAATACAGCAGAGGAAAGTGGTCAAATTCTTCAAATAGACAGGTGGGTAGTTAAAAAAGCCTTTGAAATTATGAAAGATGAATTAGATAAATACGACATTCTGCTGTCTATCAACCTTTCAGCTAAAAGTATAGCTTCACCAGATTTAATAGATTATTTAAGCAATATAACAAAAGAATACAATATAAATCCAAACAAAATAGAGTTTGAGCTTACTGAGCATTCCTTGATTTTCGACATAGATTGGAGTAAAGAGGTAATAGGTAAGCTAAAGCACCTAGGATTTGGGATTTCACTTGATGATTTTGGAACTAGATATTCATCACTTAATTACCTTAGTAGCATTCCTTTTGATTCTTTAAAAATTGATAAATCATATATAGACAAAATAGTTGATACAGATAAAAGCAGGGTGATAGTAGAGCAAATTATTGATTTGTCACATAATTTGGGGCTTACAACTGTAGCTGAAGGAATCGAAGAAAATGAGCAACTTGATATATTAAAAAAGCTAGACTGCGATTATGGACAAGGATATCTATTAGATAAACCTTTAGAACTTGAAGATTTAATCTATAAGCTTAATGTATAAAACTTTGTCTAGCTGAAAATCATTTCTAAGCTTGAAAATGAATAATTCTATTATAAAAATTACAAATACTAGTTATTAAAAAAAATTATAGACTTAGCTATTAAAAATAACACTAATTCAGGTGTTATTTTTTTTGTTGTGTTATAATATTTTTTGCATGTTAGAAGAATGACAGATTTTTTTGATTTATAGTAATGAAATGCGACTTAAGGAGAAGGCTATGATTATAAGTGATAAAACAATTGAAATTGTGGAAAGTGAGCAAAAGTGTATAGGGTGCAATGCTTGCATGAAGGGATGTCCTATGCTCGATAGATTTTGTGACTCTCCGAAAACACTTCTTAAGAAGCTACTAGATGAAAAGTCATTTGATTATAAATTGCCATATTCATGTATGCAGTGTGGCTACTGCACTAAAGTATGCCCGGTAGATGTGGATTTAAAGCATCTGTTTATGGAGCTAAGAAAAGATACAGTAAATCAAACAGACGGAAAGCTTCCAAAGGATTTGAATACTAGCAATGTGGCAATGCATCAAAAGCTTAGCTTTACAGGGCTTTTTTCAAAAAAAATTCAGCATTTAGAATCTGATACAGTTTTTTTTCCTGGTTGCGCGCTTCAGGCATATAGCCCCGATTTAGTTGAAAAGGTATATTCGTACATAAGAAAAACTACAAAGGGTGCAGGTTACTACAATGTATGCTGTGCAAAGCCTACAAAAATGATGGGTAAAGACAGTGAGTTTCAAAAAATCTATCTAGGAATTGATGAGGAATTTAAAAGAAAAAAAGTAAAAAGAGTAATAACAGGTTGTCAAAACTGCTATATGACAATTCTATCAAATAGTCCTGATATAGAAGTGATATCTCTTTGGGAATACATAGCTAAAGCAGGTGTTCCAGCAGAGGCAAAGAATAAATATAAAATGAAAAAAGAAGAAGGATTAAATACTAATAAATCTGAATATAGCTTTGTACTTCATGATCCTTGTCCTACTAGAGATGTAGATTCAATTCACATGGCTGTTAGAAATATAATTGCAGCTTTAGGTATAGAGATAGATGAAATGAAGTACAGCAAAGGCAAGACTTTATGCTGCGGAGCTGGAGGGATGGTAGCTATCACTCAAAATGATATAGCTAAAGCCCACATGAGACGCAGAGCTACAGAGAAGGATGCTGATTATATACTTACCTATTGCCAAGAATGTGTAGAGTCTATGAGACGAGGAGGCAGTAAGTCATTACATATTTTAGATTTAATTTTCCTAGATGACTTTTTAGAAGTAAATCAAGGAAATCAAAGCACCTTGGACAAATGGAAAAATAGATTTATAGCAAAAACAGCTAGGCTTTAAATAATTAAAGCAGACAATTAGCACCTAAGATAATTAATAGAGGATTCGCAATATATAAAATATCAGTTTAGGCTTTAATAAAAAAATGACATATAGGAGGAATTACTTATGAAGAAAAAACTTTTGGCAATTTTACTTATTTTATCTATGCTTATGCTATCAGCTTGCTCTAGTCAGTCAGGGAGTACAGATGCTAATGATGAAGCAGGAGAGGCGAATACAACCTCTGAGCAGACTACAGTAACTTTTTATGGCTGGGGAGGTAGTGAGGTTACTAATGCATGGATAGATGGTTATCTAACAGATGCAGTTGCGAAAAAATACAATATCAAGCTTGAAAGGATAGGCATGAATATCGATGAGATATTGAATCTACTGCTAAATGAAAAGCAAGCAGGAACTGATAAGGGAAGCATTGATATTATATGGA
>Ga0334893_1003002_pt1 | contig 11495 bp, 8 predicted proteins | sample GraSluR3_MG_5_FD_207218 | JGI IMG/M metagenome (GOLD analysis project Ga0334893, IMG submission 207218) | Sludge microbial communities from methane-producing bioreactor in Wageningen University, Netherlands - Granular Sludge_09_05-R3 | ecosystem: Engineered > Bioreactor > Anaerobic > Unclassified...
TAAGCTCTTATATGGGCGGAGCAATTATTATACACATGACAGGTGGCATGAGCATCATGATGCCAAGTGCTGTGCTAATTTTAGTTTGGGTAGGTTTTTATTTAAGGCAACCAGTATTTTTCAAATTGAAGTAAAATGAAGATTGAAGACGAAGTGAAATAAAGGGTAGATTTCGGAATGAATATAATGCCAACCTAAAGTCAATCCTTGGAAATCGTCACTGATAATTAGCTTTGCTGCCTAAGAAAGAGGCGATGCAACAGCTTACAGCGCAGCTATATGACCACATAAACTGCTCCTATTCGAGTTTTGACAGGGTATTACTCGGCGGGTATCCACTGGGAGTATTTGTTGAGGGCAGCGTAAAAAGATTGTTGCGCAATCTAGGATTCACAGGCCACAGCAACGGGGATATGCAAACCCTGACCGACCAGCTAAATGATCACAGAAGCACAATAGCCCTCCCTTTAGATAGTAAGATACGCTGGTGGAGTGAAGCTGAAAAGAGAATGCTTGACAAGCATCAGCAAACGGTTGTCACGGGAAGCGGCCAAAGAATCCCTGCGCCAGATTCAAGGAAACAACATCAGCTGGAGCTCATGGCTATTGGGCTAAGCTCCAACTCCCATGCATTAGGGTTGCGCAACAAGGATTTACGGGCTAAATGGGGGGGCTTCTAAAACTGTGAAAATTGCCTATGAACTACGAAGGCTCAGGAGCAGGGGAGCAATTAAAAAGATAAAAAACACTCATAACTACCAGCTTGCAGAGGAAGGGTATGAATGGATGTACTGCATGATCTTTAGCTCCTCGTATTTTGTATCGCCCTTGCTATCAAAGTATTGCAAGAGGGCCGTAGAACAGGATGTGGAGAACCCATCAACGATTGAAGAAGCATATTCTCAAATCATCAAGGGCTCTACCCCTGATTACATCGGAGCTGAGGCTGGTTGCATAACAATAAAAAAACGTGAAAAAAATTCACGTTTTTTAAAAAGTTAAAACATAGGGAGGAGGTACGAGATGCATAGTTCGGAATGGTCGCTACTATTTTTCACACTACTTGGGCAATTCTCGGCGGGGTTAGCAACCGCTTTGCTAGCTTACGCTACCATCAATCGCCAGCACGATGGCGAGGAACAGGCAAGATTTTTTAAAATCGGGCTGCTTATTGCCACAGTAACCATAGGCTTTGCGCTACTCATATCGTTTTTGCATCTATCGGCACCATTATCATCGGTATTTTCGCTAACCAACCTTACATCGTCATGGGTTAGCCGCAATATATTGATGGTATCGGCCTACGCCGCATCAATTATCGTAACCACTATGTACTGGCTATTCTATAAGGGAAAAAGGAGTTTACTTATCCCTCTTCTAGCCATTTCAAGTGTGCTGGGTTTAGCCATGGTGCTCACCATGGCCAAGCTATACATGATTGAGGCTATCCCCTTATGGAACACACCAGGCACTCTAATTGCTTTTTACATAAACACTTTTCTACTTGGCTCATCATTTGCTTTACTCCTACTCTACCATAGCCATAAGGGCAATTTCGAGAAGAACGTAGAGATAGTTTTTGTGTTTACAATAATTGGTGTTCTTGCAGTAAAATTTGTTTCAGGGCTAGTTGGCTGGGACGCATCAACCAGCCAAAACGTTGCTTATACAGGTGGTGTGTATCATCCCATTTGGGACGCTCTATCGTGGGCCTGGTTGCTAGGGCTTGGAATGCTTATCCGACGGATTTTCCCGAATCCACGCGATGCCGATACCGGCATACGGCTTTACCTGCTTGCATTTGTATTTTTTGTGGTTGCAGAATTTGCGGCACGGGTCATTTTTTACTCATCGAACTTTAGGGTTGGGGTTTAGGCAAACCAGACATAAAGCATAAAATCATTAGATCAGCTCATCGTTTTTGCATTGCAATTCGGGCAATTTTTCATAGTTTTGCACATCACTTAACAACATCAACCATGAAATTTATTGCAGAAATAAACGTGATGCCCCTTAAAGCGCTACTCGATCCACAGGGCAAGGCCGTAGGAATGGTTATGCAAAACACCGGCTACACCGAGGTGTCGAACGTTCGTATTGGCAAGCATATTACCCTGGAGATTGAAGCTGCAACCAAAGAAGCTGCCATGGAACGGGTAAACGAAGTCTGCTCGAAAGTACTCTCAAACCCCATTATGGAAGGTTACGAGTACAAGATAACAGAAGCATAAAGCTATTCAGCAACCTCATCAGGAGATATCATATCGGCCTGCTTGCGCACTGATTCTTTGTGAACCAGCCGGAGCAGGTCTTTTACATACTTGGGCGATAGGCCTAACCTCTCACCTACCTCAACCCGCATTTTTATCATCTGCTCCCATCGACGTAGCTGCATGATAGCCACGTTATTTCTTAACTTATACTCCCCTATCTGCTCAACTATCACCATTCGTTGCGAGAGGAGCTCCAGCAGCTGTAAATCCAAGGAGTCAATCTTTTCGCGCATTGAGTCAAGAATATCTACTGACTCTGGCGACAAGGGCGTGATCCTTTTGTAGGATAGCGATGCTAAAATATTATCAAGAGCTTTGGGCGTTACCTGCTGCTTGGCATCGCTAAGGGCTTTTGATGGGTTTACATGCGTCTCAATCATGAGCCCATCCATCGAAAGGTTTAGGGCTTTCTGCGCCACATCGGGGATAAGCTCTGGCCTACCTGAGATATGGCTAGGATCGCAAATAATGGGCAAGTCGGGCATTATCGACCTTAGATCGATGGCAACCTCCCACTTGGGAACATTTCTGTACATCGATTTTTGAAAAGGTGAGAATCCTCTATGAATACCACCCAGCTTGGTAACGCCCACCTTGGCAAAACGTTCAATAACACCGATCCACATCTCCAAATCGGGGTGAATAGGGTTCTTCACAAGCACAGGTACGTTAACGCCAGCCATAGCAGTGGCCAGCTCATCAACGGAGAAAGGGTTTGATGAGGTACGCGCCCCTACCCAGAACATATCAACACCATACCTAAGAGCCGCCTCAACATGCTGTGGGGTTGCCACCTCAACAGCAAGCAGCAAGCCCGTTTCTAGCTTTGCCTCGGCAAGCCACTCCAGCGCTGGTTCACCAGCCCCCTGAAAAGTTCCAGGCCGTGAACGGGGTTTCCAAACCCCCGCCCTAAAAACATCAACCTTGCCCAAGGCGGCTACACCCTTAGCAGTTTGCAACACTTGCTCTCGGCTCTCGGCGCTGCATGGCCCAGCAATAATAAGGGGTCCTTTTAAGGTTTTACTAAACCATTGGGCTATGGGTTGGATGCTCATTGTTGATTCTGTTTTTGCAAAGTTAGCTAATTGAGCAGTAAACGCAAGGTAGGAGTAATTGTTGAGCCAATGATAATAATTGAAACACCATAAGCTAGTATATTCATGGCAAAATAGACTGCAAACCCGCGATGAACTCTCGAATTTTAAATGTTGTTGAAATTATTAAAGACCACCTGAGAACCTCATGGGCTGTTCTTTTGGGCGTTATAATCATCGCCCTATTTCTCTGCATCAGCAAACCCAGTATTAACAACCCAACCAGCACGGTTCTGCTGGCAAAAGATGGCTCGCTGCTTGCTGCATCAATTGCAGCCGACCAGCAGTACCGATTCCCCCACAACGACTCTATCCCCGTAAAATTTGCAAAATGCATTATTGAGTTTGAGGATCGATATTTCTACCACCACCCGGGAATAAACCCTGCGTCAATAGTCCGCGCTGCATACAACAACATCAAGGCAAAACGGATCATTCAGGGTGGTAGCACCATCACCCAACAAGCCGTTAGGCTATCTCGCAACAACAGGCCTAGAACGCTTTGGGAAAAAGTGATTGAGGCGACCCTGGCCATGAGGCTTGAGCTGGGAACGAGTAAAAACGAGATTCTAGCAATGTATACCTCCAATGCCCCTTTTGGGGGCAACGTGGTAGGCCTCGATGCGGCTGCTTGGCGATACTTTGGTAGGTCGGCCAGTGAGCTAAGCTGGGCCGAGTCGGCTGCGCTGGCCATGCTGCCTAATGCCCCCGCCTTGGTGCACCCCGGGCGCAACCCCGATGTGCTTATAGCAAAAAGGAATCTGCTACTCAATAAACTTTTCCGCAGGGGAACCATCGACAGCTTAACGTACAGGCTATCGATGCTTGAGCCACCTCCAAGCGAACCAATGCCACTGCCCCAGCTAGCGCCACATCTGCTTTCCCGAGCCATAAGGGATGGGTTTCAAGGGAAGACAATAAGCACAACCATCGACCCAAGGCTACAGGAAAGAGCCAATGAAATTATTAAGCACCATCACGAACACCTATCGGCCAACCAGATACACAATGCAGCCGTACTGATAATTGATGTCGACACCAACAGCCCCGTGGCTTACGTTGGCAACGTATCGAGCAGCGTATCGGGCAATCATGTCGATATCATTACTTCGCCCCGAAGCACAGGTAGCATACTCAAACCCTTTCTTTACGCCGCCATGCTGCACGATGGGATGATTCTTCCCCGTACGCTTATTGCCGATATACCAACACAAATTGGTGGCTACTCGCCAAAAAACTTTAATCCAGGGTACGATGGGGCAGTTCCTGCATCGCGAGCTATTGCCCGATCGTTGAATGTTCCAGCAGTTCGAATGCTACAGCAATACGGCGTGGAGCGTTTTCAGCATATCCTTCAGAAGCTGGGACTCACCACGCTTTCCCGATCGCCCAGCGAATATGGACTTTCGCTAATACTTGGCGGTGCAGAAGCTTCGCTTTGGGATTTAGCGGGAGTTTACGCCGGTATGGCCAGAGAGCTAAAGAACTTTAGGTCATATCAAAGCAGGTATAAAACCAACAATTACATCTCGCCACAATACCATAGCAGAGACCAAGATGAAGACTATACGAATTTAGCGGAACATTCATTACTTAGCGCTTCGGCAATTCACTTCACCTTTGAGGCGATGAAAGAGGTTGCCCGCCCCGATGAGCAGGCGGGTTGGCAATACTTCTCGTCGTCGCGATCGGTAGCTTGGAAAACCGGCACCAGCTTTGGGCACCGAGACGCATGGGCCATAGGGCTTAACCCCAGGTATGTAGTTGCCGTGTGGGTTGGCAATGCCTCGGGTGAAGGCAGGCCCAACCTAACTGGGGTAAAGGCAGCCGCCCCCATACTGTTCGATGTGTTTGGACTCCTCCCCGCCTCGGGTTGGTTCGATAGCCCTACTGACGATATGGTTCGCGTGCCCATTTGCCGCCATAGCGGACATAGAGCCTCATCCATTTGCTCGCCTGTTGATACGGTTTGGATCCCAGCCAAAGGGGTGGAAACAGGCGCTTGCCCATACCATAGGCTGGTTCACCTAAATCCACAGAAAACACATAGGGTAACCGACAGGTGCATTAGCACCAACGATATGATTAGCGAATCATGGTTTGTGCTTCCGCCCGCCATGGAGTGGTACTACAAAAGCAAGAATTCGTTTTACAAACCCCTGCCACCCTACATTGCCAACTGTGGTCCCGAGGAGGAGCAAAACACCATGTCGTTGCTGTACCCGCGGATTGAAAATGCCAAAATATTTATCCCTCGGGATATTGATGGCAAGCGTACCGAAGCAATTTTTGAAGTTGCCCATAGCCGACAGGATGCCACCATCTTTTGGCATCTAAACGAAGAGTATGTGGGATCGACCCAACGTTTTCACAAATTGGCCCTAAACCCATCGCCGGGAGTATACACCCTTACGCTGGTTGATGATGCAGGAAATTCGCACAGCGTTAGCTTTAGCATTGAATAAGGTTACGGATTGGGGCTTTGCAAGGTGACAAATTCAAAATGTACATATTGGGATTGGTTAATATATACAAAATTCACTAACTTTAGGGCTAAACGAATTGATGCGCCATGGACAAGCACACTATACCCAAAAGCGTTCGCGAGCTCAATATCCTTATCAAAATTAATCAGGATATTATAAGCACCTTGGTGTTCGAAGATGTTCTGCAGGCAATAAGCAATGGGATGTCGGAGTTGCTCAATATCGAGACCGCAGCGATATATACCATCCAAAACGAAAAAGAGCTTCTGCTGGGCGCCACTACACCTCCACTACCCCCAGGCGTACCAGTCGAAGTAAGGCTTGCCTCTATCGATGATCATCCACATATAAAAAGGGCTATACAGGATCACCAACCCGCTATTGTTGACGACACCAAATCGGCTAAGCTTTCGGCAGCAGAACAAAACATTGTCGAACTACGCAACTTAAAAAGTATGCTTTACCTCCCCTTTGTGCTTAAGGGCGATGTACTTGGCGTGCTAATCCTGGGCACGTGTAATAAGGCTAGGAAATACACCGAGCATGAAGTAAACTTAGGTCAAACCATTGCCAACCACCTTGCGGTGGCGATTCAGAATGCCAAACTGCATGAGGATATAAAAATCCACAGGGACAATTTGGAGAAGATGGTTCACGAGAAGACCCAAGACCTGAAGACGGCCATTGAGGAACTCCAAGCTGCCAACGATGAGCTGTATGCCAAGAATGAGATTATTATTGACCAAAACTCCGAACTAAAAGATACGCTTCAGCATCTTAAGGAAACGCAAGCGCAGCTGTTACAATCGGAGAAAATGGCCTCGCTGGGAACGCTAACCGCTGGAGTAGCGCATGAAATTAACAACCCGCTCAATTTTATCATGGGGGCATACCTTAGATTTGACAACTACTTTAGAAACAAACCCGACCCCAATTTCAAAGAATCCGAATTGCTGCTAGATAGCATAAAGGAAGGTGTAGATAGAATATCAACGATAGTAAAAAGCCTGAAACATTTTAGCCACAACAACAACAAAATGGATGAGAGTTGCAACATTAACCACATCCTCGATAATTGCCTGATCATTTTAAACAACGAGATATTCGACAGGATAAATGTTGAACAGAATTATACTGATGACCACATTCTTGTGAAGGGTAATGCAGCCGACCTGCACCACGCGCTGCTAAATATCCTTACCAACTCAATACAGGCAATTGAAGGAGAGGGAAGGATTAGCATTACCTCAACTACCGATCCAAAGACCAAGAGGGTTAAAATCGAAATTGAAGATACGGGGAAGGGTATAAAGCAAGAGGACATCGACAAGGTAATGGAACCATTCTTCACCACCAAAGATCCTGGGAAAGGTGTCGGTTTAGGGCTCTCCATTTCGTACCGAATTATTGAAGAGCATCAGGGGGAAATTGTAATTTCTTCGAAAGCTGGTAAGGGAACGCTTGTACGCATCGAATTACCATCGGCAAGCTAAAAAATCAGCATTTGTACCAAACAACTGTTAATGTTGAATCCCTAGGGTTTTTTGCCTAAGGGATTCAACATTACAATCAATCTAAACCGTTAATTCCAAACGGGTATTCGTCCGGGGGTATAGGGTGCTTCCTTCGCATCCATCATTGTACGAGCTTCAACAATCTTCTCCTCAGCAATTACCCTTATACGCTGAAGAACCGGCGGAAACTCATCCTTCAGTATATCAAACTGCATACGAGATGTTCCGGTAATATCGGAAGTGCTGTTGAGCTGTGTGTAGATAACATCGCGCAATCTTTGGTTAAGCGGCACGGCAGCAGGAGGTAACTCCTCGCGGCTAGCTTTTGGCGAGTAGCCATTGAAAATATGCTCAATCTCACTCAGCTCCCTCTCTATTTCGGCAAGGAATGGCATTAGCTCGCCATGCGATGATGGAAGGGTAAGGGCTGTTTGCCTCATGGCAGTTACTTCCGATTGCAAATCGCCAACAAGGCGTTCGGCGCCAACCATTGCCTTCGATAGTTTTGAAACCTCGCGCTGGAACGCAACCATTTCATCACGATTTTTTGCAGGAAGCGTTGTGTTGTTTAACGGGTTAACATTGAATGTGGCCGGTTGGGCCAGTTGCTTCACCTCTCCCTTGTGGACCATAGCAACCTCAACAGAATACTCGCCGGGCATTACGTATATGCTACCCCGGCTAGGGGCAAGCGGATTAAACTTATTGGGTTTCTGTGGCCAAGTATTATCGTACGACAAATCCCAATTAAACCGTTGAATGCCTTTAGATGGCTTCTGTGTAAATGTTCTCACCACATCGCCCTCAAAATCGCGGATTGTAACCAAAAGGTAAGGTGGAATTTCACGCTTTTCGGCTTCCAATTCATCCAAACTAGGTTGTGGAATTGGTTTCCCCTCCTTAAATAGTTCCTTCTCCATTTCGTGGCGTTTAGCCTTCTTCATTTTGGGAACCTCCTTAAGATATAGGGTAAATGTGGCTCCAAATTCGGGGTTAGGTGCTGTGTAGAAGGTTGATCCTTGTCCGTATTTTTTTGATGTTTGTATGTATAGCAATGCATCCTTTATGCCGAACAGGTGGCTATCGGCGTTGGGCAAATCGGCAGTGAGCTCGCGCAGCGGAGCGTAGTTATCAAGGATATAAAATCCACGGCCAAAGGTTGCCAACACCAAATCGCTCTCGCGCTGCTGAATTGCCAAATCGTATACAGCAATAGATGGTAGCCCCGATTTTAATTCAACCCAGCTCTCACCTCCATTGATTGTGAAAAATGCACCAAATTCGGTACCTACAAAAAGTAAATCCTCCTTAATAAAGTCCTGCTCAATGGTATGCACCGAACCGTTCTCAGGCAAATTCGATGCTATGGATTTCCAAGTTTTACCCTTGTCGGAACTCTTAAGCACATAGGGTTTAAAGTCATCGCGTTTAAGGTTACGGAAGGTGGCAAATACCACATTCTCGTCGAACCTTGATGCAAAAACATCGCTCACATAGGTATAATCGGGCACACCGGGGAACGACGAAACCTTCCGCCAAGTTTTACCGGCATCCTCAGTAATCTGGATAACGCCATCATCAGTTCCTACATAAACTAGATCCTCCTTAACGGGCGACTCGTCGAGCGAAACGATGGTGCCAAAAAGCGATGTGGAAACATCCTTTACCACGGCATCGGCACTCCAATATTTGCCCATAACTGGCCAGGTGTTACGATCAATCTGCGCCGTAAGATCGTCGGAAATAACTTGCCAGGTGTTGCCTCTGTCGTCGCTACGGAAAACCTTGTTGGCAGCAAAGTACAAACGGGTTGGCGAATGAGGGCTAATAATTAGCGGCGAGTCCCAGTTCCAACGGTAAGTATCTTCGCCTTTGCGAGGTTGGGGCTTAATACGGATTCGCTCACCGCTTTTCTTATCGTATCTAACCAGGTTACCATACTGCGACTCGGAGTAAACAATATCGGGGTTATTAGGCTCAACCCGTGCCCAAAAGCCATCGCCACCCACAGTAATAAACCACTCCTCGCTGGTTACACCTCCGCTCGATGTGTTTTGCGATGGGCCACCCTGCGTGTTGTTATCCTGCGTGCCACCATAAATGTTGTAAAATGGCTCAGCATCATCAGTAGTTACACGATAAAATTGGGTTACTGGAAGATTTGTAACGAAACTCCAGTCGCCCTCATCAATATTATGAGTAATGTAAACGCCACCATCGCCACCAATCATGACGTGCTTATTGTCGTTGGGGTCAATCCATAGCGCATGGTCGTCGACGTGACGCTCCTTGTGGCTAACTCTCGACCAAGTTTTACCACCATCGGTGGTTACGTGCGAGTATGTCTCTACAGAATAAACCTTATCAAACTCCACTGGGTCGCAGAAAATCTCGTTGTAATACTGACCACTGGAAACATGATCGCTCATCTTAACCCACGATTCGCCTCGATTTGACGAACGGAAAAAACCACCAGCATCGTTGGCTGCTTCAATAATGGCGTAAAGCACATCGGGGTTTTGGGGCGATATGGCAATACCCATTCCACCCATGTGCTCCCGGGGCAAACCATCGGTAAGCTTGCGCCAGGTTTTACCTGCATCTTCCGATTTGTATAAAGCCGTTTCGGGGCCACCACCAATTTTTGTAAAATGATGCCTGCGGCGCTGTTCCGATGATGCGTAAAGAATATCGGGATTGCGTGGATCGCAAATAATATTGTTGATACCTGTATTCTCGCTTACGTTAAGCACTTTTTCCCATGATTCGCCACCATCGGTAGTTTTGTAAAGGCCGCGATCGCCACCAGGGCCCCAAGCAGAACCCTCAGCAGCAACGTAAACCACATTGGAGTTACGTGGATCAATAAGAATCATACCAATCTGTCGACTATCTTTTAGCCCCATATTCTTCCATGATTTTCCGCCATTTACCGTTTTATAAACTCCATTTCCATAGCCTAAGGCTCTTTGGTGATTATTCTCCCCTGTTCCTGCCCAAACAACGTTCGAGTTGTTAGGATCCATAGCAAGGCAACCTATGGAGTACGCTCCATAATTGTCGAAAACTGGGGTAAAGGTTATCCCCTTGTTGGTAGTTTTCCAGATATGGCCACTGGCCACTGCTACATAAAACTCCGAATGATTATTCGGATTCACTGCAAAGTCGCCAATGCGACCCGAGGTAAAGGCTGGACCTATGCTCCTGAACTTAAGACCAGAAACCAGCCTGCTGTTCACCAGGGTATCTTTCGCTTCCTCCTTAGAACTTTTCACATTTCGCCTTTGTGCTTCGGTTACATTTGCCGAGAGCGCAATAAGGGCTAGCACCATAAATATGCACACCCCCAGCTTGACTTTTAATTGCTTCATAAGCATTTGGGTTAGGGTTAGTAATGATATTAACTAGATAATTAGACACTGTGTTGTTATATAGTTTAGCTTAGCAAGAAAATTCGGCTGGCACCTTAGGCCCCTAAAACGATACCCGCACAGCACCCACTACATTTAGCCCAGCCGCTACCAATCCCGAGCTGTATGGGCGATATCGTCTATCGGTAATATTCTCAATTTTGATATTAAATGATATTGTTTCACTATGCCTGTAGTTCCCTCCTAGATTAATTGTATGCCAAGCCGGTGAGTATGGATTTCCGTCTTCATCCTGAGCGTAAATATGGGGTTTGCCACGTTCCTCTAGCGCTAGGTTTTCGTAGGAGACCTCCCCGCTGTAGTGGGCATAAAGCGATAGCCTGAGCTTTTTGTGTCGATAGCTCAATTGCGAAACACCAAACCAGGGTGCAGCGTGCCTTAGGGGGCTAATAGAGCCATCGTCTAGCTCCTCGGTACCCTTTTGGTAGCTGTATCGCGATGTAAGCATAAGCCCATACGGAAGCATCAACTCAAAATCGGCCTGAAAACCCCAAACCTTTGCAAAAGCAGCGTTTTGAATTGATTGAACCTGGCTAAGCACTCCACCGTACATGATGCTATCTTGCCCGTTTAAAGTGGCGTTGCGCCTAACCATAGCATGGTTGAGTAGGGTGTAAAAGGTGATAAAATCGACCTCAAGGATATTGTTGAACTTACGGGTTAGCCCAAGCTCGACATTGTAGGCATACTCGGCGTT
>Ga0334893_1003004_pt1 | contig 11487 bp, 10 predicted proteins | sample GraSluR3_MG_5_FD_207218 | JGI IMG/M metagenome (GOLD analysis project Ga0334893, IMG submission 207218) | Sludge microbial communities from methane-producing bioreactor in Wageningen University, Netherlands - Granular Sludge_09_05-R3 | ecosystem: Engineered > Bioreactor > Anaerobic >...
TATATTCTTCAACATATTTAGCCTTTAAATAACCTTTAATTTTATTTTTACGCATAAGAAAAGCTCCTTTCAAAGTAGTGTTGAAATTTTTGTTATTTCAACTGTCTACTTTGAAAAGAGCATATCAAAAATGGGGACGGTTCCAATTTTATCCATTATATACCAATCACACTTTTTCTATGTAAACCAGTTAGAGCAATTATCTGAGCATTGGTCAGTCCGTTGCTTTTTAGATTCATAATAAGCCTGACTCTGGATCTGTGCTCAAGACATCCTATGTCATCAATGGATAGGTCTCCAAGAAAACGTTCATATATTAACCTAGCTTCATTGTCAGTTCGCCTAATGTTGTTTTCATTTAGGTAAACAATATCTTCTTTCTCAAGATCCTTAAGCAACATGCTTCTTTGATGATTCATTATCATTGCTATACATTGATAAAAGCAAATCTGTGTCTGTTATTGATCCTGTAGTAGTATACTCACGCATACTGCTCCATTTATAATCAATTGCTGATTCTACAAGACCTGATTTAACAGGATTGTTTAGTATGTATCTTGAAACCGTAATAAAATAAGCATTTGTCTCTACGCATTCGCTCTTAAATCGGTCTTGGAACAAATGGCCCATTCTTCCGTGAATCTTATTGTATTTGTTGCCATTAGAACCACATATCCTTTTCATAATCTCACTTATTGAAGTACCATTTTCATCGATCAGCATATGAGCATGGTTATCCATGATGCAATAGGCATATAGCCTAAATGACATATTAATCTTTACTTCTTCAATGATCTTAAGCAACATACCTTTAGAGCTGTCACCTAGAAATATCGGGGAACGATTAATACCTCTTATCATTACGTGATAGATTCCTGTAGAACTTATTTTCCTTGCAGATCTTGGCATTCAAGAGCCTCCTTTACACCCTTGTTTTTTCACAAAATATATAAAAAACAATTCCCAAATAAATGGGTAAAAAAGTCACCGTCCCCACTCTCTTTATCTCTTTGCAATCAACTGATTGATATCACTAGACTCAGGTGTTGCAGAGATTATCATACATCCTGAAGAAAAGATCAATTTTTGATTTCATATTATCATTCTCTGCTTGTGCAATAAGGGATTCCTTTTCTTTAGCAACATCCTGGAATATTGATTTATTTCTGAATATATAGAGGGTATCCAAACCTTCTGCAGGATAATCCGTTGCTGCCTCGATATAGGATAAGGGATTCTTTCTATATAGCTCAATTATCATCTTTTGAAAAAGTTCGATATGTGCTCCGTCTGGATTTCCATAAAGCTTGATTGCGCCAGCGATTTCACCTTTAGTTTTAGATTCCAAGACAAAAGGAGAAATGATACGCTCTATGGATTCCTGGTCCAACTCACTTAGATTGCTCCAGTATAGCTCCTCTAGAATAAATTCCCTGTCTTTATCTCTTTCATCATTTTTTATTAGATGGATCAGTTCTGAAATTTCCACAATATATCACCTCAATACAACTATACCCACAATGCTGTTATATCAGATTATCTAGTTGATTTCCAGTATGACAAAGGTTACATCATCCTTTAACATATCCAGATTTCCAATATGATTACACAGGTTCTTCCTTAGAGCTTCCTTCAACTCACCGGCCTTCATAAAGCTATTTTTCTTCAGGTATCTTTCCATATTTCTCTGTCCAAATATTTCATTATCAGAATTTCTTGCCTCAACCAAACCATCTGAGTACAAAAAGAGCTTGTCCCCTTTTTCAAGTTGTACTTTTCTCTCTTCATAGGTGGGATTAACAAATTCTCCAAGCTTACAGATTGAGAAACCCTTTGAATCAAGCTCTTCAACATCTCCAGACCTTCTGATTACATAGGGAGGAACATTTATTCCAGCTGATGCATATCTGAATACTCGAGTGTTTCTATTGTAGATTCCATAGAGCATCAGGATATATGTTTCATCCTGAAAATTAGTCTCGTTGAAGCTCTGGTATACATCATCAAGAATAGTTGATGGAGGTGTGATTCTATCTTCCTCATTCTCATCAGGCTTAATAGGCGTTATATTTTGATTGGCAAAAATGGTTAGCATCGCTGCGGATACCCCGTGACCGGAAACATCACCAATGTAGATTGCCACATTGTCTTCATCAAGCCTAACCAGATTATAAAAGTCTCCGCTTAATCTTTCAGCAGGTAGATATTCCGCTTGAATCGATACGGATTCATCCTTTGGAAGCTGTGCAGGCATAAGTCTAATCTGCATTTCCTTTGCATACTCAATATCCTTTAGTAGCATTGAGTTTGCCTCTTCCAAATCCCTTGTACGCTTTTTTACCAACCTATTTAGATTATCCGAGTATTCCTTTAGTTCATTTCTCGCTTTCTTCATTTCCCTGTATGGTTCACTTACGTTATCCACGTAGATGGCCTTATAGAGAATCATATATGCTACCACCTTATAGATGTGTCCAATATAGTTGAACGCATCATAGACGCTACCATAATTGGTGAAGGCAAATTCGGAAAAAATCAAGAAAACCAAAGCTAACAGGTACTGGTAATCCCTAACTTGTGAAGTTACTCTGTACTGAGACAAAACGATCAGGAAGGTGATAGCCATAATAATTATTATAATATATTCCATCACTATTTTAATTGTTGTTAGCCCTGAGTCTTCAATGAGCATGGGAGGAAATACATTGGGGTAATAGGTAACAATTACAAACAGCAGAATGGAGAAAAGCAAGGTTCCAATGGCAAAGATACCATTATTGATCTTTCCCTTCTTGCTGTCAGGAATCAATACAGACACTAAAAACCCAAGACTACCGAGAGATCTTGAAAGGATCCAGAGGGTGGTTGCTCTGTTGGCAGTGGTATTTGCTATGAAAAAATCTGACATGCCCTTAAAGCTGAAGGTATGCATAGCATCAAGGGTACCCATAAATAGAAATGTACAACCCAAAAAAATCATGCTCAGCTTCCTTGATTCCTTGTAGACAAAATAAGTAACGGTGAATATGGAAAAGGATACCAGAACGCTGGCGAATTCAAAGATCATATGCCAGGTGAGATAGCTTGCAACAGAAACAAGTTTTATGAAAACATCGTTATATATGCCTGCAATAATGTAAAGGGAGATAGATAGTAAGAAAACAACTGTTATTCTGTTGTATAGCTTCAGTTCCTTAAAATACTGATTGTGTATGTTTTCCATAAGACCCTCATTCCTTGAATTATTTGTGTAAGAATCAACACAAGCCTAATGATGTGTAATTCTGCACCTTTTAATTATATAGGACCAGTATATATCTATCAAGGGATTTTCCCATTATTATAGGGTTCAAGCACAAAACACTGTTATTGCAGCTGAATCATCTGGACTGGGATACTCCTATATTGGGGACATCCTGGAATAGAAAGGAGAGGGGGAAAGGGGAAGGCTATATCCGATTTAGCTTGTTAATTGACAAGATAAAATGAATTGCATCTCAAGGAATTTATAGAGCAAGAGACGAAAAAAATGACGCCACCTATCCTCTGATAAGTGACGTCATTTTCATAATCATATCATGTAATCACACATATAATTCAATAAGTCTCGACTTACGCGTTTTGCTTGGCTTTTCTAGCGTTAATGCCTTTCCAAGTTTCAGCATTCTTGATTCCAAGTTTATCAGGATCAAAAGTAGGAACTTTAACTCCTGCTTTAAGCTGATCTTCGTAATCCTTCAAAGTAAGGAGACCTGTTTTTGAAAGTAGAAGTATGGCTATTACGTTCAACCATGCCATCAGTCCAACTCCGATATCACCAAGTGCCCAAACCTCTCCAACTGTACTTAGGGTTCCATAGAATACTGATACCAGGAATACTAATCTAGTTACAGTTATTACTGTATGTCTGGTTTTACCCTTCTTGAACAGGTAAGCAACACCGACCTCTGCATAGTAACCGTAAGCCAGTAGAGTAGTCAATGCAAAGAAGAATATTGCAACAGCTACGAATGCTGAACCAAATCCAGGGATAAATGTATCTATTGCACTTTGTGTAAATGCAGGTCCATACTCGATTCCTGGAGCTCCTTCAAATATTATTGCATCGCCATCATAAACATTGTACATTCCTGAAACAATTATCATAAAGGCTGTAGCTGAACAAACGAACAATGTATCGAAGTAAACTGAGAAGGCCTGAACAAGACCCTGCTCTGCAGGGTGGTCAACCTCAGCTGCAGCCGCAGCCATTGGTCCAGTACCCTGTCCTGCTTCGTTTGAGTAGATACCACGCTTAACTCCCATTGATATTGCTGCACCGATTATACCTGCAAATGCTTGCTCCGCACCGAAGGCACTACCGATGATAAGACCGAATACTCTTGGAATCTCTGAAATGTTAAATATCATCATAAGCAAAGCAACAGCTATATACACAATTGCCATGATCGGTACTACTTTTTCTGCAACTCTACCAATACGCTTTACACCACCGAATAGAATAAGTGCCAAAATTAAAACTATTGCTCCACCAGTAATCCCGGTTGCAATACCAAAAGCATTATTGATACTAACCGCAATAGCATTTGATTGTATACCTGGTAGGAAGAATCCCATTGCAACTACAGTTGCAACTGAAAAAGCAACCGCATACCACTTGATACCAAGACCCTTTTCGATGAAGTATTGTGGTCCTCCACGATACTGCTCATCAACTTCATCCTTGTATACCTGTGCCAAAGCAGCTTCAACATATGCTGAACTTGCTCCAAGGAATGCGATTACCCACATCCAAAATACTGCTCCTGGTCCTCCCAAAGCAATGGCAGTTGCAACACCGGCAATATTACCGGTACCAACACGGCCTGCTACAGCAAGAGCAAAAGCCTGAAATGATGATACACCTGTGTCAGAAGCTACATTACCAAATAGTAAACTAACCATTTTCTTGATAAGACGTACCTGAACAAAACGTGTTCTCAATGAAAAATATAAACCTGTTCCAAGAAGTAGATAAACTAATGCATTACTCCAAATGACTGCATTCAAAAAATCAACAATTGGTCCCATTCACTAACCTCCTTATTATTTGATTTATATGTGAATTACATGAACAAATTATACTACATAAAAGTGTTACAAGGCAAGCGATTTCATAGAAAATTCTCAACATTAAGAATAGTTAAAAATCTAACAAGAAAAATACAATTAGAATTGTTGAAAAATACAAATTAGATTGCAAAAATAACTAGGAAAAATGGATGGATTTTTGAGATGACATTCAAATAAAGATGATATTATGGTATAGTCTGAATAAAGTTCTATAGGGATAATATCCAATGAAATATTACCAAGTAAATAATTAAGGAGTGAGATGGTATGAGTGAGGTATTCATCAAGAGAATCTATGATCCAGCCTCAGAAGTTGATGGATTCAGGGTATTGGTTGATAGGCTTTGGCCAAGGGGAGTTTCCAAGGAAAATGCTGCATTGGACATGTGGGCCAAGGATATGGCTCCCTCAAATGAGCTAAGAAGAAAATACCACAATAATTTGGTTCAGTTCGATCTTTTCAGGGACAACTACATCAAAGAGCTTGAAAACAATGAGGAGACAAAGGCTTTTGTCTCTAGTATAAACTCCAGACTCAATGAAGCTAATGTAACACTTCTTACTGCATCCAAGAATGTAGTAGAGAATCACGCGACAGTTCTTAGGGAATTGATTTTGAAATAGCCTGATGCTTGGTACTATAATGGCTTATGTCAGACCGCATCCCCTATATGAATAAAAAACATGACTTTATTCAAGTTTGGCTGCATAATAATTACGATCTATCGAAAATAATGAAATAAATATGGAAAAACAATTGCAAACATATGTCAAGAATGATATAATAATATCAATCCAAGGAAAGGTGTTGATAGCTATGAAAGTACAAGTCAAGCTGTTTGCCACCTTCAGGAACGGAAGACAGGGGTTGCAGGAAATTGAATACCCACATGATATACCTATCTCCACGGTACTGAAAGACCTGTCATTGTCGAAGGATGACGTTGGCATGGCACTGGTGAACGGGATTCACGCAACAACTGACAACAAGCTGCACGATCATGATGTACTGGCGCTGGTACCTGAGTACAGGACAATTCACCATTAGAAGAAGACCATAAAGGCCAGATCATCAGGAGGGAATAGAGCGGCTACTTTATTTCCAAAATCAATTTAGGATACAAACTCAAGGATACTGATGTTTGTATCCTTTTTTTGCTCAGATTAGTATAAGACAAGGTTTAGTCGACATATGTTACTTTCCTTCATGCATCAATCAGCCTTGTTACACCATGGTTACCATGGTACAATAAAGGCCAGGGAAATATTGGTGAGAACAGCGAAAATCAAATCCCAAATTAAAACGAAATGGGTGTAAATTCATGATAAAAAGAGCAATTATACTGTTTTTGTTGGCAAGCCTGATGGCTGGGTGCGCTCAGGCTGAGTCAAGTGATTTTCAAGAGAATGAAATTGTTGAAGAAGTGACAGATGAAATAGCTGAAGAGGTGAAAGAGGAGTCTAAACTTGAGGAGATTGAAGAGCCAGTGGATCCCAAGGAAGAAATCAACCTTGACCTCAATCCCAATGAGTCTGGAAGAATCATGGTCCTCATGTACCACAACATAGGGGAAACGGAGGAGGAGTGGACGAGAACTCCCGAAAACTTCAAGAAAGACCTTCAAAACATCTATGACAAGGGCTATAGACCAATTAGCCTAAAGGACTATGCAAGTGGAAATATCACCACTCCTCAGGGGTACACACCCATTGTAATAACCTTTGATGACGGAAACAGGAATAATTTCGAATACCTTGAGGACGGGTCCATAAACCCAGATTCAGCAGTTGGGCTTCTTATGGATTTTCATAAGAAAAATCCGGATTTTTCACCAGCGGCCACCTTCTTTCTTACTGGGGATGTTCCATTCGGACAGAGGGAGCTTATAGGTGAGAAATTTAAATTTCTCATTGAAAATGGAATGGACATAGGAAATCATTCCAAAACTCATGCCAATTTTACAGAGGCATCAGCAGAAATGCTACAAAAGGAGATTGGGGAGCAAATTCAATATCTGGAAAGCTTTGTGGATGTGGAGGAATACAAGGTAAACACAATTGCTTTACCATATGGTACAAGACCAAAAGATGAAGCAAAGACCAAGTATCTCAAGGAAGGCTCTTTTGAGGGAGTTCCCTATGAAAATATAGCAATACTTAATGTTGGCTGGAATCCTGGCTATTCACCATTTGATGCAAGATTCAATTCCGAAAGCATTCCAAGGATAAGAGCCAGCGAAATGAAGGTTGATAATGTTGGGATGTACAACTATCTTGAGTATTTTGAGAATAATCCTGAAGAACGCTTTATAAGCGATGGAAATCCTGACATTGTAACTATTCCCGAAGATAGGCTTGATCAAATTGATTCAGAGATCCAAAGGGAAATCTATATCTACAACAAAAAATAAGACTTGAAGAGGTGTAGCATTGAAAAAGAGAACTTTATTTTTAATTTTAACCATACTGGTATTTTCTATTCTGACAGGATGTGCCATGGCACCCCAGGACCAGACTGAACAGCAACAGGAGCCGGAAGAGGCTGTTGAAGCTGAAGAAATTCCTGAAGAAGAGGAGCCTAGCCAGGAAGAGATAAGAAAGGCCCTGCTTGAAGAAAGGGAGGAGCTTGAGAAGAAGAGAAAAGAGGAAATGGGAGAGTTCTATGTTCCGCTGCCCCCATTGGATGGAGACAATGAGCTTCAAACAGAAAAGGCAAAGGCACTCTATCTTACAGGTAATGTAGCGGGCTTTAAATTCCAGGAAGAGGACATAGACTATTATGCAGACTATGTCCTGGCCTTAAGTGGTCAATCGGGAGAGACGCCTGATACGTCACGGCTTGGAGATGTAAACAAGCTTGAGGTGGCTTTGGGGATAGCCAAGGCATCAGAAATAAATGCAATGGTAATAGACATAAAGAACGATCATGGACTTGTTACCTGGGAAAGCGACCTTGAAATAGTCAACCAGGTTGGCTCAAGCATAAACCCTCCATTTAGGGACTATGAGCCATTGATGACCTATCTGGAGGAAAATGGAATATATACAATTGCAAGAATTGTGGCATTTAAGGATCCAATCTTTGCAGCAAAGAACCCAGCCCACGCAATCCTGCTTAAGGAGGGCGGCGTCTATTTGGATAATGCAGGAGAATCCTGGGTGAATCCCTTTGACCAGTATGTTTGGGATTATGTTGTTGCGGTATCCAAAGAAGCAGCACTTAGAGGTTTCGATGAAATACAATATGATTATGTTAGGTTTCCTGACAATGCAAGATATTACAACCCCATAACGGAATTTCCAGGGAGAGATGGAAAAGACAAGGATGAGGGCATAGAGGACTTTCTTACATATGCCAGTGAGCAGCTGAGACCCTATAATGTTCACCTTTCTGCGGATGTCTTTGGTTTCATTACCCACTCCTGGGACGACAAGCCTGAGGATATCGGACAGACCTGGAGGAAAATTGCCAATAAAGTTGAATATATCTGTCCTATGATCTATCCAAGTCATTATGGACCAGGGGTCTATGGATTCGATGTTCCTGACAGGTATCCATATGAAGTGGCAAGGATTTCTATAATGGAGGCAATAGAGAGAAATGCAGCACAGAAGAAACCAGCTATTATAAGACCATGGTTCCAGGGTTTTACAGCTTCTTGGGTAAAGGGCAACATCAGGTATGATGAAAAGGCGATTTCAGATCAGATGGTGGCTGCAGCTGAACTGGGAATAGAGGAGTATATAATCTGGAGTGCAGGAAATAACTATAACCCAATGAGCTTTTTCTATCATGACAGAATAGATGATTCAACCAGAAAAGAAGGCCATGACATAATGGACAGGACCCCTGAAATGGCGCTTGACAGATTTCTCAAGGCTGAAAGAAGCACAAGACTCCCACAGGTTTATCTTTTGACACCAATCGAAGAGCGAGCTGAAGACTATGACCAGTTTGTTGAGGACTACGAAAAAATAAATCCTGTGCTCCAAAGCTTTGCCATAAATGAGATAATAGAAATAGATGATGGGAATTATCTGGCAAAGGTTGATGTTGATTACAAATCAGATATTGGAGTATTTGCCATGGTGAATGCCGAGTTTATGATTAAAGAAGAAAATGGAGTATTCAAGATTAGTAAGCCTGAGATAGAATGGGTTGAACAGAATATGGAATAATTGAAATGGAAAGGTCTGCAGAAAACTACAGTTTCTGCAGACCTTTATAATTTACATTGGCCACACCAGTAGGATCAGAGGAGCTCCAACTGTGACAAGTAAAATAGTCAGTGGAAGCCCAAGATGCCAGTAATCAGTAAACTTGTAGCCGCCAGGACCCATAACCAGCATATTGGTCTGGTGTCCGATTGGAGTCAGGAAGGCAGCGGATGCAGCCACTGATACGCTCATTAGATAGGGGTCAGGGGAGACCCCGGTTGTCATGGAAATACTAAGCGCAATCGGACCCATCAGTATAGCAGTTGCTGATGTGCTTATTAGATTTGCAAGTGCTATTGTCAAGATCATCAAAAGACCAATCATAAGTGTAGGTGTTAGAATTGTAGATGCCCTCAAGAGAATATTTGCTATGGTATCTGCCCCTCCGCTGCTTTGAAGTGCACCACCAAGAGGAATAAGTGAACCAAGCATGATAATTGAAGGCCACTCAATCGCATCATAAAATTCTCTTGGTGTCAGGATTCTGAAAAGAACAAGGGCAGTGGCAGCAAAAGCAAAGGCAGTCTGCACAGGCAACAGACCTGTTGTAGTCAAAACGACAGAAAGGGCAAATATTCCTGCAGTAAAGTACAGCTTCCATTTTGTTCTGTCAGGGTAAATTTCAAAGCCTCTTTCAGCCAATGGTAAACATCCAAGCTTTGAATAGATATCCTTCAGGATGGATGTTGGTGCTTGAATCAGTAGAATATCTCCAGTCCTGAATCTAATGCTCTTCAAACGATCAACTGAATAGACACCTTTTCTTGATACAGCCACCAAATTTATGCTGTACCTGTTCCTAAGCTTTGTCTCCAGGGCAGTACGGCCTATGATAGGTGAGTCATCCCTAAGAACCACTTCGACAAGTGCCGTATCTCTTGATTTAATCATTGATTCCTCCACCTGAAGAGTTTTCTTTGTACCCTTCAGAAGGACATTGGTCTTATCGATCAGATCCGCCAAATCCTGGGACAATGCCTTAATGATTAGTATATCCCCTGAAACCAGGATTTCATCTGGTCCGGGAGCAACTATTTTCTGGTCGTTTCTGATTATGCTCAACACATCTATGTCCAGCTTGTGAATCCTATTCATGTCCATCATTGGCTTACCAGCAAGCTTACTGGAGTCAACCACCTGAACCTCTGACAGAAACTCGCCTATGTTGAAAAGCTTCTCCACACCAATTGTCTTTCTCTTTGGAATAAGCCTGCCACCAAGAAGAACCATAAGACCAACTCCAAGAATAGTAACGGTCAAGCCAACAGGTGTGAAGTCAAAAAAACCAAAGGCTTCAAGGCCATGTTCCTGACGGTAGGATGAGATTATAAGGTTTGGGGGGGTGCCGATTTCAGTTGTCATTCCACCGAGTAGGGCCGAAAATGCAAGTGGCATCAGTATTCTTGAAGGCGAAAACTTGTGCTCCCTGGCTACTTTAATTGCCACTGGCAGAACAAGGGCCAAAGCCCCAATGTTATTCATGAATCCTGAAAGGAGTGCAGTAATCATCATCAGCTTGGTCATTACAACCGCTGAAGACTTGCTTCTTCTGTTTAGAGCAGAAACTATGTGATCTATGACACCTGTCTTTACCAGGCCGCTGCTTATAACAAGAACAGCTGCAACAGTTATGATCGCTGGATGACTGAACCCGGAAAAGCTTTCCTCAGGCTTTACTACGCCTGCAATTGAAAGTGCAACCAATCCCCCTAATGACACGAAGTCATATCTAATTCTGCCATCTATGAAAAGCACAAGAATTACCACAATAACTGAAAATACTACTATTTGATCAAACATGCCTTACCTCCCATCCTGTCGCTAGTATAATTATACCACCTGAGTGTGTCTATCAACCAAATGGATTTAGGACTTTTAAAGGCATGATTATAATGATAGAATTAAATTGTTATGTCAATTGATTATAGGATAAGATCATTAAATCTACAGTTCATGTTCTAAAATATAATGGCTCTGTAAACTAAATATGAAAGATTAGCACAATGTTTTCATAGAATTGCTCAAAATTGCTTCAGATTTCGCCAGGAAGATGATAAAGGATCATCCTAGTCCTGGTCAAGGGTAAAATGAACACGCTTACGCGCGCCCTTGACCACTCCAAGGCCGCTCCTTTGAAAACAAATTAGGCGAAATCAA